>JAAUYL010059566.1_pt1 | contig 10432 bp, 8 predicted proteins | sample 7278011 | NCBI WGS metagenome assembly JAAUYL01 (sample SAMN14350225, study PRJNA611818) | marine sediment metagenome | isolation source: surface marine sediment (1.8m) | place: French Polynesia: Moorea | collected 2018-08 | reverse complement strand
CTATTCCCATACCAACTTTTTGAGAACCTTGTCCTGGAAACACCCATGCTGTTTTTGTCATTTTGATCTTATAAATTTAACTATGCAAAGATTTGTTTTTAACCCCTAAATTTACATCAGAATTTATATATACTAACCCTCGGAAAAAATACTCAAAAAATACTAGAATAAAGAAGATTAAAAATTTATACTTCTGAAGTACTGGCAATTCATTAATTGCCACTAAAATCCTATTTGCTACCTGTATCTATCCTTCCTTATTTCCATTTAACTAGCTATCAGCTTTGCCTTACGAAATGCTCCGTAAACAGCATTTAGCTGTCAGCTAAAAATTCGAGGGTTTAAGTCCCCCACACTTATTTGGAAAAGCAGGTGTTGCGTGTTAATGGGGATTTAAATATCTTATTATATACCTTGAGAAGCTAATAACGCAGTTTCTCTGTAAGAAGCTTGTTAATAGCTGAGTACTGACTGCTACTTCAATTATGGTAGAACAAAAGTTTTAAGCTTATTTTGCTGAAAGTTTTATTCTCAAACTCCATAAATATTGGAGTTTGGAAAAAGTTGTACAGAGGATATTAATTTTGAATTTTCACTTTTGACTTAAATCAATACCGCTCCACTCAAAAATTACCGCCCCCCAAGTTAATCCAGCTCCAAAACCAGAGGCAGCAATAATATCCCCTGATTTAACCTTACCTTTTCTAACAGCTTCATCTAAAGCTAGAGGTATAGAAGCTGCAGAAGTATTGCCATAATTACTAAGATTACTAATAACTTTTTCCGAGGGAATTTTCAGTCTATTAGCAACAGCATCAATTATTCTTTGGTTAGCTTGATGTAATAACAACCAGTCAATTTTATCCACACCAATATCAGCTCTAAACAGAGCTTTTTCTATCACTTCTGGTACTTTTTGTACGGCAAAACGATAGACTTCTTTACCATTCATACTTATTGGTTGATAAGTACCTTGACTAACAGTTACTCCCTCAATTATTTCCTTTGCTTGGGGTTGGTAAGAAAGATTTAAACAGCCATTTTGACTACCATCACTGCGAAGTTCAAAACCCAGGAGGCGATCGCTTTCTGAAGCTTGCAAAATCACTGCACCTGCTCCATCTCCAAATAAAACACAGGTAGTTCTGTCTTCCCAGTCTACCCAGCGCGAGAGAATATCTGCCCCAATTAATAAGACATTTTGATAAACTCCATTACGGATAAACTGCGCTCCTGTAACTAGGCCAAATACAAAACCAGAACAAGCTGCAGTCAGGTCAAAGGCGACTGCTTTTGTAGCCCCCAACTCCCCTTGAATTTGACTAGCAGTGCCAAATAAATCATCTGGACTAGATGTAGCCAGAATAATCAGGTCAATATCTGCAGGAGTAATATTTGCTTGGTCAAGAGCTGCTAGAGACGCTTGAGTTGCAAGGCTACATAATGATTCTGTTGTATCTGCCAGTTGTCGCTTACTAATCCCAGTGCGAGAACTGATCCATTCGTCAGAAGTCTCTACTATTTGGGATAATTGTTGATTATCTAGAGATACTTTTGGTATGGCGGAACCGCTTCCGGTTATGGAAATACCTATATTTTTCATCTGTCAGTTTTTAATTATTATTTGTTTTCTAGTATTACTTACTGCTTTTTATCAACCTTTCCTGAATCTATACCTTTTACTGCAAATTTTCTTGTTTTTGTTTGTTTACCCTCACGAATTATCAAAGCTTGTTTAAACCAGCAAAATTATTGGCAATATCCTAACAAGGAAAACTACAGAGTCAAGTTTACTAAATAATCATTAGAACTTATATAAGTAGCAGTAGATAGGAAAAATTAAAGATCAGATTACTGTCAGAAGTAATTTTTCCCAAACCATTCTTAATTCTAACTCCTGAATCCTGCTAATTTCAAGTTCACTTGACTCTTTACCGGGTACTTAGCTTTTCTCAAATCAATGATGTAGACAATTTTTTAATTTTAGGTAACAGGGAAGATGTAACATATAAAGGGAAAAAAATACAGTATCTCATTAATATGAGAACCGCTATATCTTAAGAAATAAACTGAATAAAATTGAAACAGTTGAATTCTAAATCCTCGTCTTTTTCAATTGAATAATGAAAAGTCAAAAATTATGCAAAAATGGTTTTGCTTTTGAGTCAAGCTTTTGATGGTTGCCAGAAATCAGGTAATCGCTATAACAGAAGCACTACTGATTACTAACTATTGACTTTTTACTTTCTGGTAAATACTTAGAATTAATTCGTTCCAGCACTCTATTTTCAACAGCTTCTTTTGCTGAACGAACCGCATTATATATAGCTGGTGCTTTAGAAGAACCATGACTAATAATACAAATTCCTCCTACTCCTAATAATAATCCCCCTCCATGTTCTACATGGTCTATTCTTTGTTTCATACGTTTTAAATTAGGTCGTAATATTGCAGTACCTATTTTCCCACTCAGACCAGGTGTCAATTCTTCCCTCATCATTTGCAGTACAGCATCACCCACTGCCTCCGCAAACTTTAATAACACATTACCTGCAAAACCATCACAAACTATTACATCAAATTCACCAGATAAAACATCACGACCTTCTGCATTACCGATAAATTTGATTTGACTATTTTCTTGCAATATTTGGTGAGTTCGTACTGCCAAATCATTTCCTTTTGATGGCTCTTCCCCAATATTAAGTAGTCCCACTTTTGGGTCGGAAGTCCTCAAAACATATTCACTATAAATTGTCCCCATCACTGCAAACTGCTCTAAATATTTGGGGCGACAGTCCACATTCGCTCCCACATCCAGAATCAGGACTGGTTTTTTCTTAATCATAGTAGGTAAAACTGCCCCAATTGCAGGGCGATCTATTCCTGGTATTCTTCCCAGACGCAGCAAAGCGGAAGCCATTGCAGCTCCTGAATGACCTGCGGAAACTACAGCATCTGCTTCTTTCTCCTTTACTAAGTTCATAGCTACATTAATAGATGCCTTGGACTTGCGCCTAATGGCAGTCAAAGGTTCTTCGTGCATTTCTACTATGTCCTCAGCAGGAACTATTTCTGGCAGAGGTTGGTTTGATTTGTGATGTATACAGGCTTTAATTTGCTGAGGGTCGCCAACTAGCAATACTTTGACACCATAAGCTTCTTGGGCTTTGAGTGCTCCCTCAACAATTTCTGATGGGGCATGGTCCCCACCCATAGCGTCGATTGCGATTCGTGTAGGTATTATTCCCATTTATCAAAATTTAGAAAAACCTTCAAGATTTTATCAGTTAATTGAGCATTTATTGACTTTTCACTTGAGAAAAATTGCTGGATAGTAAATTAGTTTCATATTACATTAAGCTAATTCATAAAAGCAAAAAAATATTCTCCTCCAAGCTATAAAGTGTGTAATATCATGTCCGGTTGAATACTTATAAATAAACGACGGAGGAGTCAGGAGTCAAGAGTCAGGAGTCAGGAGGGAAGAAAGAAGCAAGAAAGAATAAAGAGGAGGAAAAGGAGAAAGTTTTTTTTATCACTAATTATCCGGACATGATATAACTTGGCAAGTTGATTTACATGACTTATATTACTTTTATTTTTTGACTTAGTAACTATCAATGTCAGGATTCAGGTATTAGTAGGTAGCTTTTTCTAGATCGTAATGCACTAACAGCTTTTTAATTTCTGAGGAAGATTAGCTAATCTGTTTTGATAGTAACTTTTAATTTTTGCTCAATCTTTCAATTTTACTTCCTCTTTCAAAGATAGTAAATTAATAGCTGACAGCTAAAAGCTAATGGCTGTTTCCCTGCGCGATATAAATTGGCAGCATTCCGCAGGAAATGTTTACATATCAATTTATTTGATTAGCTGCTTCTTGCAATTTTTCCACTATTTTTTGGTTTTTTTGGCTCCGACTACCATACAATCTAGCTGTAAAAACTTTGATAATTTCTAAGATATCTCGATCTAAATCTTCTTCTTCTGTGGATTCAGAACAGTGATTAATAATCACAATTTCTGTGCCAAAAATCTCACAAATGGTAAATATTAGTTCAGCGCCAAATCTTAGCAAACGGTCTTTATTCGTTAATACTAAACGCTCTACTTTTTCTGAGCAGATCATTTTGATTAACCTTACCAGTCCTCTTTTTCTGTAATTTATTCCTGAACCTAAATCTCGAATGATTTCTACTAGCCAGCCCTGATTATTACAGTAGGCTTCTAATACCATGATTTGTTTATCTAAATTGGCTGTTTGCTCAGAATTGGAAATACAGGCATAACCAATGGTTTTACGTTCTCCAGCTCTAAGTCCAAGAAGAGTTGCTACATCATATCGGCGATGTCCATTTTTGGTTCTTTCTGACTGGATTTTGCCTTCACGTTCCCATCTTCTCAGGGTACTTTCTGCTACTCCTAGCAATTCAGCAGCCTTTCCTATAGAAATTTTGCTCATTTTCTATGATTAGGATATTTGGTAAGCAATTTTAGCAAATAACCAGTAAGTTTTTGTAAATATCTCAGAATTCTTTTTTTTGACAAGTATTATAAAAATTAATATTTTTATGCGTAACTATAAATTTAATATATTTAAACTTTAAGGCTTAACTATTGCGCAATAGTAATGAATATATTTTCTATTTTTGATAAAACAATTAAATTAGCTTCTGATTGACACTCCACGGGATAAATCCGCGTGGATTCTTAAGGGTCACAAATTTTACGGGCTAAAGCCACGTCAAATTTTACCCTTAATGGCATAGCCAAAGATGCCTCTAATCTGTCCGGGGTAAACCCCCATAAGGTTGCTTTTGAATCCAATATTTGCAGCCCCATTACAGTCAGCATTTATCAATTTTTCTTTCTTAGTTTTGTACAAACCACGCCTTATTCGCTTGCCACTAAAATTGTATTGAGTAGGGTGATCAGCATTGTAAACAGGTATTATATCGCTGTCCAAAAAACTAGCCTTAGAAGTATAAGACTCCTCCTGTTCTTTATAGAACAAACCATACCTATCGCACATAGCTTTTAGCTTTAGTCTCAAATCATGGTGAGGTATTTGTACAAACTTTTGGTACCCACCCCTCTTGCTCCCCTCCCTGGAGGGGATGGGGGTGGGTGATATTTTGTTTCATCCCTGGATTCACACCTACAACCATAGTAGATATTTGATTTTTACGACACCAGTTGATTAAATACCTAGCTGCTTTATTTAAGTAATCTCTAACTTTATTGTTCCGATTGACCGTAATGCTAATTTGTTTTTTAGTTAAGCCCTTAATATCCTGCCTATCTTTTATAGATTGCAATCTTGAATTTTCGCGTGTTGTACCACTGGTTGATTGATTTAACTTTTCTACCGTCTAAAATAAACGATGACCCAGTATTTGATACACAAGTGGCGCTTATTATTTAAACCAAGGTCTATTGCTACTGCATTGTTGGATTTTACTAATGTCTGTGGTTCCTCTTCTGTAACAAATTCAACTTCAAAAACAAGCGCATCATATCTAGGAATTATTCTAACTTCCTTCAGGATTTTACCTACTAATCTTTCCGGAAATGGGATTTTCACTGCACCATATTCAGCCTGGAATTTTCTAGACATTGGGATCTTAAAATACCGATTTTTCACTTTAATTCGAGGTATTATTAAAGGAAAATAACCTTCTTTCTTGAGGTATCTAGGTATTCGTATTTGTTCCCAACGATATAGACTTTCCTGAGCTTTTTGAATTAAGTTGAAAAACGACTTAAAAGACCTATCTACAACTTTTAAAGTTTGCTGTGCAATATCGGTTTGAAGTAGTTGATAATTTTCGTTATCCTTGCAGTAATGGTAGTTTGACTCGTATCTAAGATACCCACCTTCGGCGAAATAGAATTGTCTGACAGCAATATTGCCCCACATTTTACAAATTCTTGGACAATCTGCACAATTGTCTTAAGGCTTTAAACTCCTGGCTAGACAAATTTCTGATTTTGTTCTTTTGGGTTAGGTACATAAAATAGTTTTCGCTCTATAGTGTTTATATTAGCGAAATAATCTTAAACTGTTAACGTAACTACGGGTTAAAACCCGTCGCGTTGTTTCCATCCAGCCGTTAAAACTTGCACTTTTCCCACTTACCGAATTTTTACGATGATTATGGCAAGTTTTGGTCTTAACTATTGCGCAATAGTAATGAATATATTTTCTATTTTTGATAGAATAATTAAATTAGCTTCTGAATGATTATGTGTAGTGCTATATTCAAATTCGCTATGATTAAAAAATTTGCAAAACATTGAATTGATTTATGTGGGAATTATTCAGCTACGGAGTCATAAATCTGTGGTTAGAAATGGCAGGGATAGAAACTATTGAGCAGAACACTGTAGCGATACTTAAATGGCAAGCAGGTCTACCCCAATTAATTTCCCCTGAAAATTCAGATGAAACATTGACCTTGAAAGTAGATGAATATTTAGAAGGTTTGAAAACAAAAGGATTACTAACTGCTGATGCTCAGGGTATCTGGATACAGTCAGAACTAAGACCTCTACATAGTCACGAAGGTACAATTCCCATTCCTGGTGCTTCTTTAACTAAAATCGCTACATCTTTAGCTGCATTGGAAACTTGGGGAGCGCAACATCAATTTGAAACTTTGATTAGTACTACAGGTCCAATTACCAATGGCATCTTGCGAGGAGATTTGGTCGTTAATGGTGGTAGTGACCCTTATTTTGTCTGGGAAGAAGCGATCGCCCTGGGTAATACCCTGGAAAAATTGGGAATTAATCAGGTGACTGGTAATTTGGTTATAGTAGGTGATTTTTGGATGAATGAGCAGTATAACCCTGTAGTAGCTGGTAGGTTCTTGCAAGAAGGTATAAATTCAGCAACTTGGTCTAGAAATGTCAGAAGTATCTACAACCGAATGCCTCCAGGGACGCCGATGCCGAAAGTAGCGATCGCTGGTTCTGTTATATCTCAAAAATCTGTATCTGGGAAAATTCCGATTATTAGACACAAGTCGTTACCGCTGGTGTATATTCTCAAAACTATGAATGTGGAGAGTAAGAATAATTTAGCTGAGAGGTTGGCGAAAAATTTGGGAGGAGCAAAGGTTGTGCAACGAAAAGCTGCTTGGAGTGCTGGGGTGTCGGAGGCAGAAATACAGTTAATAAATGGTTCTGGGTTGGGAGTAGAAAATGAAATTTCCCCAAGAGCGGTAACTGCTATGTTGGTGGCTATTCAAAGGTATCTGCAAAGTTCTGAGTGGGTTATTGCGGATCTGTTTCCGGTATCTGGTTATGACACGGGAACTTTAAGGGATCAGTCACGGAATATTCCCCTGGGAGCGGTGGTGAAGACTGGTACTTTGAATGATGTGATTGCTTTAGCGGGGGTTTTTCCAACGCAGGAAGAGGGTTTGGTTTGGTTTACGATGGTTAACCGGAGTCCTTATTGGGAAGAAACACGAGCGGAGCAGGATAAATTTTTACAGGAATTAGTTAAGAGGTGGGGAGTAGTTACGTCACCTAGAGGTATTGTTCCTAAGATAAATGGCGATCGCTTGGGTTTGGGAGATAGTCGAAGAAATTATATTATTTCGGGGGATTAATTTTGAGGAAAGTTTTGAGTTAGAGAATGTTAATAGATGATATAGCTGAAGTCATAAGTTACGGCAGTTTTCAGGTCAATAAACCACATAAAAAAATGATAACTTTGTAAGGATGTTGTATACAACATCCCTACTTTGTAGTTTGCTCAAATTTGAAGTACGGAATTTTCTTTTTTTCCCCCCCTTTTAAGAGGATATTTGAAACCTTATTTTTTTGTCAACTAATTTTATTCACTCCCCTACTTTTTAGATATTTTGATTAGTCCATTTATTATAGGTTGTGCGGTAAAACGGACAAAGATAGTTGCTCCTATTGATGCACTAATTAAAATAATTCCCATATTTAGTGCATCAGGATTAATTATATACATTAGTTTTTCTCCCATACAAATCAACTGATTAATTTCTGTTGAAGTACACATAGTTGATTTGTTTTGCATATTCAACTCTTGTTCTACAAATGAACTTTTGCTTTCTCGTTCGGAGATGGTGTTATTATTTGTTGTATGGCTATTTTGTTGGTTCATAATTAACTAATTTTTGGGTTTATCACAGTTTAATGATAGTCTTTACAAAGGGATATTTTGGTTGATTGAAGAAAATTTAACCCTGGGAAAACAGATATTTTGGTAGATTTAATTAAACATACTTTTTGTTACTCAAATATTGCTTAAGAATGAAAAAAAATTAGTTTTCTCAAAAATTATGGTTAGGTTTTGAAATTTTTTTCAATTTCTTGTAGTGGCTGGCGATCTGTCTTAAAATGATCGATTATGATGTATTAAGATTGAATTTTTTGAAGATTCTCTCTGAAGGCTAATACATTACATCAATATATATGAGGAAGTAAACCATGTCATTAAGTAGAGGACAGTTTGAACGTATTGAACAGGAAGAATTTACTCCTATTCCAAAAAGAATTTTAAATAGAATTTTAGATGGTAAAACAAATGAGGAAATCAGAAAAGATGAAACAGTTTGGTACGATATGGATGTCTATGAATATGATAGCCTCGAACAGATAGATAGAGAAATTAAGCAACTAGAGGTTGGAGAGGAAGAAAGTGATAATCAACTAAAAAAACTCAAAAAATTCAGACCAAATGTGAAAGATTTAGTTAGATTCCGCGAATCTTCATTTAGTCAAAGCAAATCTTTACTTAGTAAACATTTACGAGGTATATGCGATAAATTTCGAGTTGAAAGTACAAGAAATACAGAATATGATTTACGCACAGTAATGGAATATTTTGTCGAATATAAACAAGATAAGATTTCTGCTGCTGCTGCTGCAAGGTTTGAATTATTAGGTCGCATTCCCTACCCAGAAGGTTCTATTCCAATTTATTCTCTCTATTATCAAGATAGAGATGAGCCAAATAATTCTCTAGAAAAATGTTTGAGTAAGATTGAGAATGCGGGTAAAGAAGCTATATTAATTCGGATTAAAGGTCCTCATTTAATGGGTAAAACTTCTTTCAAGAATAGGTTATTAAATAATAAATTAGTTATGAATAATCAAGCAAGAGTAGTGGATATTGATTTAGCAGAACATTTTAGTATTTTCCAAAAGGAAAGATATGAAATTTACGAGTGGTTTTGTGGAGAACTTTGTCAACAGTTAGGGTTAAATGCAGAAGAGATATTTAAAGAATGGAAGCAAGGAATAAAAAGTGCTTCTGATTGTACATCATTTGTCGAAAAATACATATTGTCTGAGGTTTCCCAGCCTATTTTTTTGAGTTTTGATAATTTCCATAAAATATTTGAATATTCAAATTTTTCTGAATTTGCCAGCTTGTTGCGGAATTGGCACGATAACCAAGCGAAAAATAGTGAAGATAAGGATAGATGGAGAAATTTAGTCTTGATTTTAACTTATTCAACATCTGAATATCCAAGGTTTAATATTAATGAATCTCCCTTATTTAATTTAGGAGAAGGTTGGAATTTGGGTGATTTTAGCGATCGAGAAATCAAGGAATTATCAGATAAGCATCAATTAGGTTGGGGAGTTGAAGAAGTTGAAAAATTGATGTCTTTGGTAGGAGGACATCCATACTTGGTAAGGCTAGCTTTATATCATGTTGCAGTCGAAGGAAAAACTTTAGATAATGTTTTAGCAAAAGCGACTACAAATGAGGGTATTTATAAAGATCATTTGATGCAGCTTTACAACATTATTAATGATGCTAAATTAATAGATGACTTAAGAAGAATAGTTAATAGTCAAGATTCTGTTAGGTTAAGTTCGCCAATATCAAATTTTCATTTATATAGTGCAGGTTTAGTTATCCAGAATAATAATAGAGTTAAACCTCGTTGTCGTTTATATCGTGATTATTTTGCTGATGTTTTATAAATAGAGAGAAGATAAAATATGCAGTTAATAGTTTATTCCTATTTTTGACTCTTGAGAATTAATTAATAACAGAACTCTAACAAATTTTTATCCCTAGCTATATTTGTGAGTAAAATAAATATTTGTTAGAGTTTAACTATTCAACAACTAGCTATACTATTTTTTCCCCTAGCTCTTAAATTCATTAGATTGGAGATAAATAATGACAGAAAATTTTTATTATGTTGGTGGAACTATTCCTTTTGATAGGCAAGAGGTTTATGTATCTAGGAAAGCTGATAAAGATTTACTTGAATCCTTAAAAAGTGGTCAGTTTTCCTATGTATTTAACTCTAGGCAGATGGGAAAAAGTTCCTTAATGGTCAATATTAAAGAAAAATTCAAAGAAAACAAGGATATTATATGTATTGATTATAGTCTTCAAAATAGACCTACGGATGAATCAAAT
>JAAUYL010057762.1_pt1 | contig 10435 bp, 9 predicted proteins | sample 7278011 | NCBI WGS metagenome assembly JAAUYL01 (sample SAMN14350225, study PRJNA611818) | marine sediment metagenome | isolation source: surface marine sediment (1.8m) | place: French Polynesia: Moorea | collected 2018-08 | reverse complement strand
CGAACAGATCGTCAATGTGCTAAGAAGAATTGTGTTTTCACTCTAAAAGAAAAGTATTAGCTCAGTAAAGGAGCAAGATCATCAAATGATCGGCTTCCGGGCTGCTCCGGCCAACGTCGTTGACTCGTTGTCAAATGTAAATATGGCAGTAGTGTCAAAAAAGATGAAAATGTCTGGTAACGCCTTAGTGCTACTGGCTGCTCTTCTCAGTTTTTTGCATTGCTGCAAGGCAAGCAAGCGGCTCAGCATTTTCAATTTTTCTCAGCTGTCAGCTGACGTCTGCACTGCCTGGAGGCAAACAAGCCTCTCAGTTTGTTCAATTCCACAGAACATTCAGCTGATGTCTGGACTGGCTGGCTAGTTTGAACGCCTGAGTGGCTGAACGGCAGACGGTGTCTTACCGTCAGGACATTTTTGGATGCCTGGACGTGGAATCGTGAACAAATCAAGTTGGGATCGAAGAGGAGATCGGAGGACGCTAGAACGAGGACCCAACCCAAAGTGAATCCCCAGAGTGAAAGACTATCCCCAGTTCCCTTTCTCAGTGAACAACACAGTCTACTCATCGTGTCGTGTACCTGTCTTGAGCCCGAGGACGTTTGAAAAGCAAGTGTAAGAGAGGCATGATGCATCAGAAGTTGAGTGGCAGTTCAAGCCTAACCAAGGGACACAGATACAATCAACGGGATCGAGGTCAAGAAGTCCATCACCTTCCCCAGCTGTTTCAAGTCCGGACGAAGACAGTCGAGAATTGATTGTGCTCCATCTTGAACATTGTCACGAGTGCAAATACTAAATAAACGAGATCACTGTTCTAATAAAAAAGAAAACCTTATCTGCCTTGTTGTCTCGACAAAGCTCTACTTATTTTCACAAATCGCAACGGTCACTTTCCTTGTTCTTGCTCTCAGTCTCTCGCCATCATTTCACAGAATCCGCTCTGAGGCCGTCGAATAACGTTTTCCCCTTCCTTTTGCCTTCAAATACGCCTCGTTCTTTGCAAATCTCTTTCTCATCTAGGTCAGTCACTTCGTCGACACGACAGAGTTGCTGAAAACTAGACGTGAACGGCCAGAGGCTCAGGCTGATCCGAAGAACTGTTGCCTGTTGGCGCCAGAGTTTAAAAATTGGTGGAGCTCATTCCAGCGTTACGCTGTGGTGCTCCTCGCTCAAGCACTTCTTCCTGTAATGGTGTAACTCATTTTCATGACACAAATCTGTTTGAAATAAATACCTTGCTGTACAGCAGGGAATTATATTGATAATTTAAGATAAGTTAATGTGCTCGAAATGAAGTGTGCATAACTTTTAAACGATTTGTCTGCGAGATCTTGAATTTCACCAGGAGGGGCGCGTTCAGCTTTCGTTTGTTATTACCGCGAGTCGATTTTTTCTCTACTCTACTACACTGTTTTTTCTAAATCAAATTCCCATCCCATCAATCTTCATCGAGAGGGCAAGAAAATTATTCAACGCCGACGAAAATGGCTTCAAACTGTAAGTCCATAGTTTTATCACTAATCTTTCGTGTAATAGGGTAGGTAGGTTAGTCAGGTCCGGTTAGGTGTGGTTTCAGATATCGGATCCCGTCCACGATCGTCCAGAAGGGTGTATTACGACGGGGTTCAAATCGGCGAAGAAACCCAATAAATCCCGCCGTCTCGCCGTCTCACCGTCTCCAGGATTCACCGATCCACCGCCCGGACTTGTGAAGCACCGCACACTCTGCGTACATAGCTCGTTCAGCCTTCGAGGTCTTGCTGTGGTTGCCGTCGATAGCAAACCTTTTGCCTTGGAACTCTTCGTACCAGCGGCAAATCTCGGCGGGACCTTGGCCTTCGGCTTCGGGTCGACCCCGTGGGCGGCGGAAGCGGCGGCCTCGCTCAGGATGCTCCCCCACTCCCTATCAGCCAAATCTGCGAGCACTGACTCTGAAGACACGGGAGATCGTCACTCAAACGCCACACTCGACTCACTGGATCCGGCGTGTGTGATCCAGAAGTTGATGGCATGTCCTTGGCCATTTTCTAACGGCCAAAACAAGACCCGGATGGAGACTTTGGGCGTGCTTCCGTGCCGTGGAGTCCGTACATGCGATCGACGACACAGTGGCCAACGAGAGGGATGCTCACTAACACTGAAGTCAACCGCTCATCAAACGATTCAGTTCAACGAGAGGACACGTTGCAAAAGCCCTTGATCGACATCTGGAGTTTCTACTGTCATGGCTGGACGCACTCTGTGGATGTCATTGGCCAGCTTTCACCACATACCACATTCCGTTGGCGTTGGGACTCCAAGTCCGCTTCACTGACTTTGGGTAACGGATCATGACACCGACACGATGATGATCATGCCCGGGATCGAGGATCACGGATCACGGAATTGGACGGTACGTCGGAGGTCGGCGGAGAACATCACTTTCTGCACTCGCGGCCACCTTCACGTCTACTAAAACTAGCGTCGTCCAGAGTGGAATCTTGTCGCAAGGATCGGCACAATCACTGAACCAAGATCGCCGACGAAATTCTGCAAAACGGGTCAGCTCGGCGCTCGCCGCCCGGTCAGCTTGATCTCGATCGGGATTAGGGACAACTGTCTCTGCTTATCTGCCAAGTCACAGGCTGATCCACTTGGACGTCAGCTGACTAACGACGATTGCTGCTTCGGGCTGGAGCCCGAAGCCCGAAAAGCCCGACCCGAAGTAAATAAGGTCCCGAGCCCGAAACCCGAAAAGCTCGAAAATTTCCCAATACCAGCCAAAAGCCCGAAAAAGCTAGAAATCCAAATCCGAGAGATTGTTAACAATACAAGCTCTTGGAACACAAAAAATGGCCATTTTCTTGGCAAAAAATGGCAGAAACTTCTTGAAAATATTGTCTTGGTGCGTTTAACCCCCACATTTTCGAATTGCTACTTTTGTGGTCACCACCAACTTATTATCGAGCCCGAGGCTCGAAAAGCCCGAAAGGTCTGAGCCCGAAGCCAGAAAAGCCCGAAAAAATCCGGCCCGACGCAGCACTACACGACTTTTTAGCGAGGCCCCTCCCCTTTTTGACGATCTGAATATGGTTTCACGAGTTCACGATTTTTCAGAATATTACGCCTCGTATGGAGGCCAAACTCGAAGTCATAAATATGTTGGGGTGCTTTGCTCGCTCAATTTTATGGGTGTAGTTATGTAGGTACGTAGATATGCTACCGGTTAAGGATTAGGTCTCGTGATGTATCGTTTTCTCATGTTACGTCATTATAGGGTTTTAATGACTTAATGACCGTTAATTTACCATAAATGTGGTATATGTAAATTGTAGATATTTAGCCTCTAGTAGGTTATCTAATAGATTGGCGGTTCGTCGTTGTTGCTGTCATAACACAATATATCATAATTCAACCGTTTTACTGATTTGCTTTGCATCTGTGTAATTGCAGCACAAACCGATCCCCGGCACTGCCAACACCCGAAGAACGGATGCCCTTGCCCCGGCCAACAACTCCGCGACGGTAAAGAGGTGGAGCGGCACATCGATTCGGAGATGGATTTCAAGATCAAGTAAGCGCATTTTAACGGCGATATTTGTTGTGAATTTAGATATTGGATTGTTCTTGTAGATGTAAGAGATGCTCCAAGGACATCCGGGTGCGGGACTTAAAGTCGCACGACAACTCCTGTCGAGGACCGCCCGCCGCCCCCCGTAACCTGCGGGTCTTCGTCTCGTTTCGTCGACCGGGGGAGACTGGCAAGGAGGATTGTGGACAGTAAGTTGAATAGATCCATTTGCAGATGTTTATTATTGTTTGTTTCTTTTGCCTCATTATAGCGCCTGGTTAGTTTACGACGCCATAAAGGCAGCGGTCAAGCCGACGACCGACGTGTGGTTTGACGCCGTGAAAATGGGCACAGGCTCCGACATTTCCCGCTGCGTCAACGAAGCCTTCGAGTCGGACCTGGTGGTCATGGTCGTAAACGACCACACTTTCGAGCCCCGGGGCAAAAACGACTGGATGCGGAAGGAGGCCATCGCTGCCCTGCATTCCGGCGCGAAAGTAAGCAAATAATACTTTTACAATCATCCAATCAACAACTGTGATCATTTTCATTGCAGATTCTACTCATTCTAACTGGTAAACTCCAGCTCCCCGGTGCCGCGTCCAAGGAGGTTTTGGTGTACCCCTACAACAGGGAGGCGTTCGCCAACTCCAAGTGGATCCAAATGGATCCGAAAACGACCGACGGAGTCCCCAACATGCGACGCGAGGTTGCCGAGGTCGTCGCCCGTCTCGGCCTTTAAAAATTCGTCCAGAAGGCTCAGAAGAAGAAATAACTAGACGGCAGGGATGATCAAGTTTGAGCATAAGCTACTACAATTAGAACATCAACATGTATCCAACATCCAACACCCCGAACACCTCGATTATCCTTACGTTAAGATGAAACGAAAACTTCTCGAAAAATGTTCCCTTGGAATGATCAAGTGGAGCATAAGCTACTACAATTAGAACATCATCTACATGTATCCAACATTACCCAACACCCCAAACAACTCGATTATCCTTACGTTAAAATGAAACGAAAACTTCTCGAAAAATGTCTCCTTGGGAACACCCCAAACACCTCGATTATCCTTACGTTAAGATGAAACGAAAACTTCTCGAAATATGTTTCCTTGAAAATTATTTCTTTAAGAAAATCCTGATGCCTTAAGAAATTCTTCGCCCGAAGAAAAAATATTGTAATTGTTCGTCAACTCTTTTCAAAAAAAATTAAAAATAATCTGTATGCTTATCCTTCGCTTTTTTCAAAAAAATAAATAAAAATGTATCCTTTCTCCTGTATCGAGTGGTTCATAACTTTGATTATTATTTTTGGCATTGCAATCTGGATAGAATTTCGTTCTTTTGGAGCTCTTGGTTTGGAATTTCGGAATGAAAAATTCCCATAGGGGAAAAACGAGACCATGATCGAATTTGTTTGTGAATTTCACCTCGAGGAATATTATAATATGAAAGCATTCGGTTTTCGAAGCATGAAGTGGTTCATGCGCGAATTTACAAAAGAAGCCATACATCCACATATGCTCGACATGTTTGTCTTTCCAGAGAAAGGAAGGTGGTATCAATTTTTTGGTGGTGATCGCACAGTTTTCTTTGAAATTATTTCTGACATGACTGCTTTTGAACACACACTCGCCAAAGATTTTTCATTCACAAATAACCATGCGTGCTGGGCCTACGGTCACTGCGAGTCTCTCAGTATGCTTTTAGCTCGTTTCAATTTGCTGCAAACAATGTGGTATATATACCACGTTCGTGCAGATTTTTGTCATCAGCGCATCTTTGTTGGAACACCCTGTATGCAACCACCATAGTTGCCTCTGTCAATACGTGTAAGAGTATGTAAACATCTATCTAGATTCTGATGGCTATAAGATGTTATAAGATGTCCTGCGTAGCTCCCTAAAGAGTACACACATCCAAAATTTTTCATGATTTTATCCGGAAATAAACCCAAAACTCCCAAGAGAAAGTTTGAGAGACTCGCTATCCATACATACGTCTACTTACAAAGAGGCATGCGAGCGAGTGTAGCCAAAATTAGATTGCCTCGGTTGGCTTGGAATAACTACGAGAAGGGCTGGAGGGGAATCTTGGGAAAGCAGAGAGAGAGTTCTACAGACGTTTTCATATAAGAACGTACCATGGCTTCGTCTTATACGAAACCAATTCTAAGGCCTCATTTTGATACAATAACGAACATGTGTTTGTACAAGGGCCAGCTCAAATATAAAGAATGGCCAAAATAGAAGACTTTTCCCCTATGGGGGAAATGTGATGGTACATGAAAATGGTCGAGACGATAGTGTATCGGTATTTGATACGCACAGAAGAGGAGAGCTTGCGCGAGCCGCATTTTGTGGTCACCTGATACACCGCAATCAGTTGCCTATATAAGCAGATTTCCCACCATATTCTCACCTCACCTCCAGATCGTATCTATCAGATTTGGAGTGGTGGTGGAACATCTTTGCAAACAGATTCATAGATATATTTCAGTAGGGGGAAAATGAAAAATTCTTTCTCGTAGTAACCGAAACCAATCAATTCCATTCCCTTCAAATTGCCTGATGATAAATGGTTTTCAATTCTCGATTAAAAAGCTCTCCAAACCGAACCAATGCAGAAGCAAAAAGTTCTGGGAGATGTCGTAATTGAAAATTGTGGTGGCAATGGTAGAAAATTCTGGGAATAAAATATAGCAATGTACATTTTTTGGAGGGGGATGAAACCTGAAGATATGATCTATGTAGGAAGGAGGAACATTCAAATGAAATATGCTCGTCACGTCGCAAGCATATCCACAACAAAAGTTCACCCTCAGTTCTCTAGTTCTTTTCACACCTTCTACCCAAAAGTATTGCAAGTCAGTAGATAGATTGTACACAAACACGAGAAACTGGCTCTCGAATCATCGCTTTGCATGTTGCATCCTATCAACTGTAAGAGCATGCCGCTCTACTCAACTACAACGATACATAGATCTAGACCTCTCCAACTCCTAATCTTGCTTGGAGGTAAATACGTATAGTAAGTTATAGGTAGGTTAGAAGCTTGGTCAGTAGCTTTTAAGTTCATTACAACTTGAAAAATCGAGGGAGAAGATTCTATGTGGCTACATACGAGTAGATTAGCTTCTTTACCCGATAGACGAACTTGTACTGGAGTTTGAGGAGGAGCAATGGATGAATGCTTGTAGCTAAGCCGTGTTAAATACTGCAATCACTCCAGTATGATCGATGAGCCGTGTTGTCTGTTATAGAGAGGAAAGAAAATCTTCAAGCTGAAAAGCTTCTCAAGTTGTGTTGTGTCTAGAGGAATCTGTGCGCATATTGTGCAAAATATCAGCTGCTGCTTGTGAATGACTAAGATTGGAATGGAAAATGCTCGTAATATGGAGTGGAGATGCAGAGTAAAACGTCAGCCATTTCCCAATAGACCAAGGTCGTATGAATGTCAACTGCCATTTGTGGCACTTCAATTCCAGTCAGTCTCATGTGAGTGGATTTGAGCTTGCTACTGCTTGTGATCAACAAAAGAAACAATTTTTGTTCGCCAGAGGTTAGTTGTTCACTGTGATTTTCTTCGATAGTAAGACTCGTAAGTCATCCCTTATCTGAACAAATTGCATCTTTGACGTAGCTGCTTCGATCCCTCCTTCCTCGTCTCTCTCTTATAGTAATTTCAAGACCCTCATGATTCCCGTCACAGAGCTTGAATGTCTAGTAAAATGGGTATCTTGAGAATGGCGTATTGTGACCTCACAGTGGTGCTCAGATTTGAACCATCTCATCTTGTGATAAAGCAAGAAGGAGGGAGAGACGAGCTAGCGAGCGAGCAAGAAAGAAATGCCAGAAAAAGTCTCGTCATTTTGGGTGGCCTCCCTTCTGCGAGTACATCCACGTACGTTGAAGTTTTCTCAAAAAACAGGAGACTTTTCTGCTCTTGTACGAGTATTTTATTATACCCGTGTCTGTGACACATAAACTTTGAGCCTTGTCTTGCTGAAAAAATAGGCCAGCTTTTTCCAAAAGCTGCGTCAGATTAGCTTCATTTCTGGCCTCTACAGCACCACCAAAGAGTACCTGAAAAGAGGGGGGCGCGGAAAGACCTATATAAATCTACTAGGAAACACATATATATCTGTTCTGATAGGAATGACCTATACAATTAATTTCAATAGGAAGCACATATACAAACCCAACAAGAAACACATATACTTTGAACACAACAGGATTCACATATATCTGTGCCAATAAGAGGTACCTATATAAAAATTGACTAAATTGGAATCACCTATACAACACAGCAATGTCCTATTAGACCAAGCATTTTAATAAGTACTAAATAGTTTTTGTCATTACTTTGATCTTTGTTAAAATACATACATGCATGTGGTTTTTTTCGATTTGCAAAGGTTGTACAATTTTCTAAATCACGTTGATAAACCTTTTTTTCTAATGTGCTGAGAACACTCTTGCTGGTTAAGTACAACCTCCAAAAAGGAATAGCTTGCTGGATAACACTGAAATGTCCTAAAGCTATATTGACCAATAGGCAATAGCATTTTTTCATTTCTTCAAATGTTTGGGTGAACTTGATAAATAACTTGCCAGAATAGTGAACCACACTTTTGTGTCTTTTTGTTGGAATTTCTAATGCAGTATATGTGTTTCTGTTAGGAATCTTTGCCTGTATATGCCCGTCTGGTCCGACCAAAACACGCATAGGTCATTCCTTTTGGGACTGTCGATGTGTTTCCTATCAAAATTTTCGTATATGTGAATCCTATCAGAGTTGTATATGTGTTTCATGTTTGATTTGTATATGCCTTTCCGTGCAGATCAGTATATGTCATTCCTACCCCCCGAAAAGAGCAAATCTTTCGGTCGAGAACGGCGATAAACTGCAATACAATTACGCGAGCGAAACGAACGAATCCAGAAACAAATTGTCTGTATCTACGCTACGCTCTGAACGAGTCCTGACTTTTGGTACATATTTATTTAGGACACAGAACAAATACGGAGACATTGGAAATTGGCCTGCAGAAAAACAAAGCTAGGTTTATAAGAGCGTACTGATATTAAAAGAGACTTCAACGAGTAGAGAGTTCAACGCACCGATGGGAAAGTATCGTAAATTAATATTTTAATGATAAAGGACAAAAGACCAAAGACAAACATTTTGACCGGCTTGGGGGAGCCGAACGGGAACTTTAACATTGTAAAAAATGTTGCTTGAATGATGTCCCAAAGCTGGGGCAGAAAAAAAGACCTAGAAAATGTCAAAAGCCATTTAAGTAACAGATATGATTTTTGGGCATGTCGCCTCATCTTTTCACTCGTGGTTTTAAGGTGGTGGGAGTGGGAGAGTGAATTTTGAATCCCAAATGCACTTCGTCCCCCCAAGCTAGCACACGCACGTGTGCAGTTTTCTATTTTGATATAGCCACACACACATATCCCCCATTTGGGTACCGACAACATGCTATGGTGAATAAAGTGCAATGCCTTATAAGTGGATCTGAAACGGTTTGAGAGTGTGTAACCGAATTATGATAAAAATGTAGGCTGAACACGAGTGTGTCGCCCGAGGGACTAATGTATGTAGCAAGAATCTATTTGCTTTTTATGCCTTTTATAGCATAGCACCACGTTAAAATATTTGATTAAAGGCGCTGTTCGATCACTAGAGAAACACCTCGCTGGCTGCTCGTTGGAAAACTGACGTTATCAAACCGGTTGATCAGCAGCTGGAGCTTGAAAGTTTTAGAAACAGAAGGGAGGGCCTCAAAGCAGAGTTGATATTGAAAGCTCTCTACAGATTGGTGTGCTCCCAGTTTAACAGTAACTCTGCAGTGAAGTTTCTCGCATATCTCAAAACCACTGACCTGAAATCAGGATGACATTACATTTGTCTTATGGCTTAGCATAACGGAAAAGGTTACTATTCTACCAAATATGAAGCTTGAAATCAAGAATGATATGGGTCTCCTCTGAATTTGTCCGAACAATGCTTAGCAACAGGCAAAGCTGGAGAGCATTTTGACTTGACATTCGATCTATCACTGCACGAAAAAATATTGCCTCAAAAATCGACCGCGAGCAGACGATTTTTGCTTGCTTGTCAAAATCGGATACTTTTAAGTGGCATAATTGCGAAATTCAAGGCGAGCATTTACTAAGAAATATGGGTGTAAGGAATAAAGAAAGAAAGAAAAATATCACATTTCCACGAAGGAATTCGTTAGCCAGATCGAGTTTCCTACAAGAGATGATGCGACAATTCATGCGCGAGGAGGGAATTTTAAGTTTTATTCGGCAAATGGCGGAGCAAATCGCGGTTACTCATTGTATTGTAATCTCGACGAGAGCATGTAAAATATGGTGCGAAATCAGACGACGGGTTCGGGGTTTAATTTCGTCAAAAAGAGGGGTGGTGGTGTGAGCTACACAATAAAATGATATCGCATGTTTCATTCCTATTGGAGTTTTCATCATATCTACGAGTAGGACTATTGTCATCTACATAGCCACTTTTTAAAAGGCGGTTCAGATGACTACCAGCTTTTCCTTCTGGATTTATCTTGAAATGTAGTACGGCGAGCTCCTCTCTAGCATGATTAATACCCCGCAATCCCATCATCATTAATACTAGGAGCTAGAAATTTTGTACATGTCCTGTGCATTTTCTAACACTGTTTCCGCACCAAAACGCGCGGGGATTTTGTGCCAGAAAGGGTTGTCTTTATCTACTTTGGGTAGTGGCATTTGCAGTTTTTCCTGATACCGTCAAATGAAACACTTTTCACAATTCATTCTTGAGAGAGATCCCATTTATTTAGAAAATGGCACATACCTAGAAAAGAAGAAAAGGG
>JAAUYL010044813.1_pt1 | contig 10440 bp, 17 predicted proteins | sample 7278011 | NCBI WGS metagenome assembly JAAUYL01 (sample SAMN14350225, study PRJNA611818) | marine sediment metagenome | isolation source: surface marine sediment (1.8m) | place: French Polynesia: Moorea | collected 2018-08 | reverse complement strand
GTTTGAACATGCCCACAACATTTACCACAGCGACAACAATGGAAGCAATGGCCATCAACAGCATCAGCATCCACTACCTAAACACCATCACTGAAGATGTGATCAAAACTCGATTTGATCATTTTTTGGTGATCAACAATCATTTTCCGATATAGACCAATAGACCCAATTATGAAATTGTATCACGTGATTTTGATCACCTGTCGTTCCAAATAACATAATAAGTAGCATAAGACGATAATGCAATTTTTACCCTGCGTCAATTACAAAAAAATACAATCATAGCTCTTCCTTTTGCGAAAAATAATAATTAGAAAAGTTTTATAAAATCACAAAAAATCCCCGAAAATAGAAATATTCAAATAAATGACATGAAGAAATTCATGAAAAATTATCTCGTCTTTCCAAAATGTTCCATTTCACCGCATTAGATGCTCTGCTTTAAATCAAATGTCTGTACGTACATGGTAACTGTGAGTGCATTTTTGCATTTTGGTTGCAAAATTTATTACCACAAATGGCATCCAAAAAAGCATTGGTTAACAAATGGACACCAGGAAATCTGGAGCGTGTAGAGGACTGGTTAAATCTTAAAAGAAAACATACCAAAAATGACAACAAAATTCTTGAGAGTATGTCAGAAATATCTGAGAATATTTTTGATCAAATTAACTGGACTTATTTTCTACATTTTGTATTAGTTGTTGACACACCTATTGTTATTGGACCGGATGAAATTAATAGATTCAGAAGAGACAGTTGATCAGGACCGGAAGCCGAAAAACAATTGTAAGTGAACCTAAGTATAAAAGATATTGGATATTGGTCATCATTGTATTTAACCCTTCTTCATATAAAGTGGGGTCATATCCATTACCGCTAACCCCTCTGCAAGTGTTCCAAGTCGTCAAGTAAGCTGACACTCAATCCAGAAAATCAACCTAGAGTAAAAGTGTCAAAAACTTTTTTTCAGATTTCCAAACACACCCTGCTTTGGAGAGTTTGACTCAAAGAATGGGACTTGTTACACTGCGTATGTAAGCCTTATTCTTATGCATTTCTGGTCAAAAAATTCACATTTTTTATTGAAGAGAAGAGTGCAATGACAGAGGAGGATCCAATTTTGGTACCTGCGCCCAAGGATTCGGCATCTGTTGTGGTTGTAAGTGGTTTAAAATAATGATATTGCCTGTTATTTTTTTCATCAACCTTAAAAGTTACAATGGGATGTGGATCAATGACAAGTGAAAATTGCACTTACTTTGACCACACTCTTGGAGCAAACAGTGCTGATGCCAGCGAGTGTGTTGGCCAAGTATGCAAGTGCAGCCCAAATGTCTGTCAGGTTGATTGTCTTTGTTAACGCTTCCGGTTTCCGTATCATAATTGGGATATTGTTCCAGTTGAGGCTGGATTTCGAGACATTTGTCATCAACGGACCAACAACGGCGAGCACATCAGTCTTTCATATCCTGGGTGGACAAGTCATAGGACGAGCTAATGGTGTCGCCGTTTCTATTGGAACACAGTGTCTCACAGACACATTCCAAATCAGCAATCAAGCCAATCTGCCACTCATCTGTGGCACCATGACCGGAGAACATGGTAATGACAAACATTTTGACTTTGGTCCGACTTGACTACTTGTGAATATTACAGTTTATGTCGACTTTAATGCCAATTGTCTGAATTTATCATTTCAATTTGGAAGGGTTGGCAGAGGAGTCACAATTGTTGAAAGGTCCATAAGCATCAAGGTAACTGCTATAATAGGGTGAATTCAAATGTCTTATATATTTACAATGGACTGATTTTCAGGCGAGCCAATACAACTGTGATTACTTTAACATGGCTCCAAGTGGATGTGACCAATACTTTTACAGCTCCACTGGAACCGGATATGTGCAATCGTTCAACTATGCCGGATCCAAGCATCTGGCAGATCAATCCCAGACCATCTGCATCCGGTATAGTTATTGACACAGTTGTGTTCAATTGTAACAATCGCGACAATTTGATTTCAGCCGAGAACTGAACAAGTGCAGAATTTGCTGGTCAGCCGATGCCAAGACAGACATCCAATTGAGTCTGGATACTAACAAATCCAGTGGCATTGTCACCGTTAGTTGCTTTAGGATTTAACATTTATCCTGAGGAAATGAAAAATACGGCCACTTTAGGGTACCATTTGCTGTGGATATTCAATGTCTGGAAAAGGGATTGACAATATGGGAGCTTACGATTGCTTGATGATTCCTGGAGCGATCACGACAAAGAGCGCTCTGAATCCTGAGAGCATGTGCGGTGGAAAAGCTGGACTAGTCACCAAGAAGGGTGACAATGGAAGCAAGACAATTTGTTGTAAGGCATCCAAAATTTTGTAACATCAAAGCCTTTAAAAATGTCATATTATCACAGCAAAAGCAATGCCGTTCCGGATTGAATTCCATACAGATTCCTACGAAATGTCGGCCGCTGCAATGGACGAAGGAACGGGAGCAAACACCGGCTTCAAATTGAGATACTTCCAAACTGATTGCTGATATGATCATTCTTATATATTTGCACTTTAATTACTTGTTAGTATTATTTTTTGCACCTGTAAATGTTATTGCAAGAAGAAAGTCTTTGACTGGATTAAATCCAAGCTTGATTTTTAAGCATAAAAGGCGAAAACAAACACTGCCGACGTCATTGCACATACCGCGCAGACATTCAAAATCCTGGAATAAAAGCAAAAATGTTAAACTTACAATCCAAAAACGGACAATGATTGATCAATGTAACCTCCTTGTATCCGGATCCTCTTTGAGGAACTTTGATAATTCCTGTGCTTCCTCTTCAGGACTGCAATCTCTAGACTCCACTGGAGCATTTGTCTGTTCCAGATCTTTCTTGTTCACTCCGCAACACATAAACAGATACTTCTTAAATCCTGTAAAGCTGCCTGAAATCACAAAAAAACATTCAAGAAAAAAATTCTTCCATCCTTGACACATCTTTATCGTCGTACTTGCAGAGAAAAATTTAGATTCATTTCTTTCTTCAGGCTTGATTGGCTTGTCGTAGTCCTCCCTTGGCAAGGCACTGAATCTGGTCCAATAAGTCAATCTCCTCAGCTGGAACAAAATTACCAAATGGAATTAGTCTATGAATATCTATGATATTGGACCAACGCCAATTAAATTACCCTTTCCTCTGGGATCGGCTCTGTAAAGAGAGACACGATTGCAGCCACAACAGCTGCGAGAAGGAACATGGTGGATCCATAGTGCAAGTAGTGGAATCCTCCAACCCAATCTTTGACGAATTGAGGCCTTGGATCTTCTAGTCCAGATCCACATTGTGGAACAGAGTAACCAAATTCCAGGCCGAACCTGATTAGGCCAACCACAAATCCAAACATGAGACCCCAAAATGCTCCCTGAAATGATAATGGGTGGTCATTTGATGGATTCGGAATCATCATTAGAATGGCATCTTACTGGTTCGGTGATCCTATGCCACAACATTGCCAAGACAAAGATGGAGGCAATCGGAGGCTGGAAAAAGTTGGAGATGACCTGGATGTAAACAAACAGCTGAGCATTGCTGTACCTGAAACCGGAAACAAAATGTCAAATTATGCTAGGATATCTTTATAGACTGCAACTTACTTTGTAATGACAGGGATCCAGGCAACTGAAATGCCCAACAAAACAACCACAAAACTGCGCCCAACAAAGACCATTTCCACTGGAGAAGCGCTTTTCCGGACCAACCTCCAAATGTCCATGGTGAAAATTGTGGACGCAGAGTTGAAAATTGATGTGAGGGAGGACATCAATGCAGCCAGCATGACGGCCAGCATGAGACCTCTCAGCACTGAATGTAAAAAAATGGATCCAGTCAATGGAATCTGGAAGTAGGTTCCATTGCAGGTATTTCTTACCAACGGGAGACAGCTTTAGGACCAGGAACACAAACGAAACATTGGAACAACCGCCTTTGGAGCCACAGATTTCATAACACTTTTCAGGGTTGGAGCAGGCCACCTAAAACAAGAAAATATGTCCATTGACTATTTACTTGTGATCCAATAAAAAAAACTTAATACCTCATTGGTAAACAGGATCCTAGCAGCCATTCCTGGCAAAACCAGAGTAAAAAATGGCAGCAACTTCAGGAAACCTGCCATGACAGTTCCAGCCTTGGCACTGGAGATGTTTTTAGCCGCCAGCAATCGTTGTACAATCACCTGAAACATATTTATTTGCACCATTTTCTGGATCCAATTACTTAATTCAAACATATGTTTGATACCTGGTCAGTGCACCAATAGTAAATTGATACCAGGAGCATGCCAGGAACCACACCAGTCCACGGCAGGAATTTGTCATCGACTGAATGGAATAGATGGCCCCAATCTGGCCTGACATTGCTGCATGATATGTTGGCTCCAGTCACTGGATCTACTTTAAATGCAGCATATTCTTGCTCTGGGACTGCCTGGGAATATCCGTCAAGCAATTTTTCATATCCTCCAACCTCGGCAAAGGCTGTAATTGTCATTAATAGTCTTGGTGGAATCCTGACTCCAGCATTGGATACTCACATAAGCCCATGATGATTAAGGCTCCAAGAACCATCAGAATGGTTTGTACGAAATCGGTCCAGATCACCGCGGACAATCCACCGGCAATGCAGAAAAATCCAGCGATTGCTAGTAGGACTAAAATGGACAGGTAGAGTCCCTCGTCTCCAGCAAATCCCATGGCGTATTTGATGAAGAGTGCTCCAGCATACAGATCTGCCTGAAAGGTGTTCAATCCATCATGCTCCAGCAAGTCCAGATTCGTTCGGGATTTACTTACGGAAAGTTTGGTCAAGACATAAATTAGCAGAGAGAGGATCGATAGTAGCACCCGGATCCTTTGGCGACCAAATCGTTTTCGCATGTATTCCGGCATAGTGTAGACTCCGGACGCATGGTAAACCGGGACGAAGAGCCAACCAAGGAGCATTAGGATTAGGATTGCCTGAAAGGAGTTGGATCAATGAGATGGATTGTGCCAGCATTTTCATGGACTTTGATGGATCCTTACGTTCAATTCATATGAAGCGATTGCAAATCCATCTGAAGCGGCCGATCCAGCAAGTCCAATAAAATGTTCGCTGCCTATATTTGATGCAAACAGGGATGCTCCAACCTAAAGAGGAATTAATGGATTTTGATGGATCTACTGTTGGACCCTTGAGAAAAAGTTGGACTTACTGGAATCCAGTGCATGTTCCTGGATGCCAGAAAGTATCCACCGACTCTGTCCGTGTTCTGTGGATTTTCTCCATCACCTTCCTCACTGTTGTTGCCTCTTTTGCACCATTTTTGTCCAGGTTTTCTCGAGGACTGCAAACAAAATAGACCAATAACTACATACCAAAGGATACCAAAAAAATTTGTTTACCCATATTCCAACGATCAAAATGCCCGCAAAGTAGACGAATAGAACCACAAAATCCCAGTCTTCCAACTGTCTTTGTGAATAGTCAAACTTTTCCACCATTTTCCCAAATTTTTCCCGATTTTTTGATGGTCAATGTTATAACTAAATCTGGTAGCCAATCTACCCTCCCAAAAATGTTTAGTGTATATCTAGCTACTGGATATTTTGTATGCCTTGTGCTTGATAACCTAAGGCTAAAAGTTCCCATACAAGGTCCATGAAGTTGATGGGTGTGGTCGAGCGATTTCCGATGGCAGAGGTTTGTTTTGATGGGACCTGTTTCGATAGACCTTGGGTCGAGTACCTGTGTTAACTGTTGACGCTTTTAGCTACCTTAACTTTAGATTTTTATACGCAGCATGCCTCTTATAAATATTTTGCCATACAATGATCCAGGTGCAACAAGTAGGTAAATAGGCGAGTAGGTAATGCTTAGGTATTTTTACAAGCATTGAATTTTAAAATGCAAGCGGTCGGCATTGAGACTTCGAGATTTTTAGAAGTATCAGATTATCCTCTTTTGAAACGGCTTTCGTTTAACTGGTTTATCAGCGACTGTTTTACGCAAAAATACAGCAATTAGGACATTTTTCGTAGAGGATATCAGATGCAACTTTAGAAGGTGCAAGACCGTTTGTGTTGAATTAATTTTTCTCTGTATGCAGCTTTTTTGTGATCTTTAAAATCAAAAACGAAAAACGAAATTGGAAGACGCAAAGATATTTCTATTTATTTCCTATTCTTTCCTATTTTGCATTTGCATTTATCATGGTATTGTAAGGAGAAACAAACAGAGCATGTCGAATGCATATTTTTCAAAATGCAGTCCAAGAAATTCTGAAAATTAATTAATTGTAGGATGATCCGGATGATGAGTAAATGCACAAAACCCCAGTTGTTTTCAGAAAATTCTCGAGCAAGATGTTTCGTTTTCTGTCTGCATTTTTGGTTGCCAAACTGTTGATTGGATTTGGTGTTACGTCAAAGTTGAAAGACAAACTTGAAGACAATGGATCCGTCCTGGAAAGATTTAAGGACAAGAAAGGTTTCATTTCAACAGCTGAATTGTAGACAAACCTATTTCTTATGTCATGGATTATTTCAGTTTTTTCCTTGTTCACATACGTCCGTTTTGGTAACACAATGTGCACAACATTGGATCCAATAAATTCTGAGTAAGCTTCAATCAACAACGAAAAAATTAAGTCATTTGTCTGAAACACAGTTGCTATAATCTTTAGTGACAAGAACATGGGCACTTGCTACACTAGTTCAGAGTGTGCTGACAAAAACGGAATTGCAAGTGGGAAATGCGCTGCTGGGTATCAATTAAATCCCTTACATTCTAGACTGTATCAATGTTAATGACATTCAATGAATAGGTTTGGAGTCTGCTGCCTGTTCATTGCCACAACAAATGTCACCACCATTACAGAGAACAATACTTACTTCCGCAATCCTGAATTTCCATCGGCCTATATTAGCAATCAGGACATCACTATGACAGTGCAAAAATGCTCCCCAGGTACACCCAGTTTCAGATAATATTGACATCCTGGTGTCTTGTCAATGTTTTACCTTTTCAGTTGTATGTGACGTCCGTCTGGATATGGAAGCTTTGACAACCTATGGTCCAGTTTTGACGACTGAAGTAAATGGTGGAGATTGTGCCGATTCCTTCCAACTGTCAGGGGTAATTTGAAATTTTTATGAAATACACAACATTGTCAATTTGAGAACATCCTTCAACGTCCAGTCTTCAGGTTTGAGTTCCCCTGTGATTTGTGGCCTCTTGCAAGGAACTCACCGTTAGTGCTTGGTCGTATTTAGTCCAGAAATAAAGGTTTTTTATGTTTTTATGTTTTAATGTTTTAGTGTATATGGACATGTCTGCCGAGCCATCTGGAACTGCAACCATTGCTATGGGTTTTGACGATACCATAGCAGCGGCCAATCGGACTTGGAATATAAAAGTGGCCCAGATACCTTGTGGAGCTAATTACAGGTCATTTTTTGTATTGGATGGTTCTAACATTGATGGCTATGATTGCAGGGCTCCCTCCGGTTGTCTGCAATATTTTACTGGCATAGCTCCCACCTCAGGCCCAGAGGTTTTTGCTGGAATGCAAAAATCCCACCAGTCCTTCAACTGGCGCAACTTTCTGCAACCACAACATGCAAAAAACATGGAGTAATATTTCATAATTTACTTTTAATATAAGACTTATAATATTAGACATTTCATGCATTGATGTATTGCAGCTATAGCATTTGCTTCCGCCAAGAAGCCGGATATTGTTGTCTTCAGATTCTGAGGTGTGACTTTGGAAATGTAAATGCCTTTTCAATTGATGGCATGGGTACCATTGACAATGCAGCCAATTTAGATACTAACTGCGACTCTGATTTTCTTGGAATTTCCGGTATGTTGCAAACAGTTTATTGTTTTAATTGAACGATTATCCATTTTTTGTTTACATAGGAGGAACTACAACCTGTCAAACTGGAGCTGGGGCCATTTTACACTCCAAGTTTTGCGGGGAACGATTCAGCGCTGTAGAAGGAGACACTGTTAACAGAGAATATATTTGTGGTGAGGTTTCATCAGAGTGCCTGAGAATGTCACTTCCGGTCTGGTAATATTTTTTCCTCAGATTGCACGGCCCCTTTTGTACTGCAAGTCAAAACTGATGCAGCCAATGATGGAAATGCTGGAAACCCAAAGAACAGAGGTTTGGTCTATATATTTTACGTTGAAAATGCAATGCATGCCCTACTTGTTTTTCAGGCTTTTGCTTTATGCCAAGACTTGTCGCTTGCAGCAGTATTAACACACCTTAAAAGAAGGAGTGAAATAAATCTGTTCGGCTTTTTTGCACTAAAATCGGGGTCTCTCTTACCTTATGTTCTTTGTGTCGCTTTTCTACGCAATCCTGGAGACTTGGGAATTGAGCGCAAAACATGCTCCTACAGATACAGAATACAGTTTCCGTGTCAGTAGGTATACAGTACGCCTGATTTAGGGCTTATCTTATTCCGGAAAAACCTAACAATCCTATGCAAGGAGACCGAGTTGCTTTTCAAAAAGTGAGGAAACACTATGGCGAGTTTACATCAAGCCGGAGCTTTCCTCTCTTCCTCCGCTTTGCGGATGTTTAGTTCGTTTCAAAACATGGGCCTGTCCTGACGGACATTTTCCATTAAAATCCATTTGATTTTGAAGAGAGGTCATTTTTCCAGAAAAAAATCCCATCAAGTTCATCATTAAGGTGAGTTATTGCATTTTGTAGCATTAATGGACCGAGAGAGATCGTCTTCAATGTAGGCTAATATGTAATGCTTAGATTTTTGCAAGATTCTGATAAATGAATGACTGTTGAGTTTCACTGACTTGAAGCGAGATGTTATCAGCGAAAGCTAGGAATCTGCAATAACTGGGTTGACTTGAGTTTACTTACCCAGCTTCTAGGAAACAAAAAAGTGTAAGACATTCAAAAAGCAAAACATTTTTTATTACCTGCTCTTTCCCATTTAAAAATGCCAGGTGTAAAATGTTCCAGATGTAGCCACTAATTTTGAGGAGTCAAGTATCTACTTTTTCTGGATTGATTAAGGGAATGGACAATAGGACGAACAAGCCGGTGTCCTGGATTGGATCTGCGACTGGAGACAAGTTTCCAATCCAAATGGACATGGATCACCCGCTGTGGCAGACTTTCCTGGAATCTGGATCCAAATCGCCGAGCCAGTTTTTTCGGCTGTTTTTCTCACCACCGACCTACTTTCATAATCCAACTCCTTGGAGGAGCCGAAGTTCTTCCAGGTAAGAAGCATGTAAAACGAAATGGTTAATCTTTTAACTGAATCCAATAAATCGATGAATCCAGGCTGGCCCAAAAGGTTACAGAGCTTCTGGACTCCTTCAGACCAGGATCATTCTCATATCAACCATTCAAGAAGCAATCAACGGCATCCAGCAGAACCAGAACCACTGGCACAACCAATAACATGATCGTTGTTGAAGCTGCGGATACCAACAACAACAATCATGACAATGCATTTCCTGGCAGTCATACCAACCACAACCAAGACATAAGGAACAGACTGTACCTGGATCCAGGTCGACCAAGACCATTTTACCGAAGGACTAGCCTAACAAGAAGACCAAGCCAGAATCCAAATCCAGCCTCAACAGTGAATGTCGACATTGCCAATCCAACTGGACCAGCCCTGAGGCATCTTTTGTCTGCTGATCCAAAATCTTTGCAGGTACACAAAATAGAAAAAAAACAAAGAACTCTTTTTAAGACCCATCTTACATAGGAAATTGTCAGAAACTCGCTACTGAAAATACATGGACTGAGACGGCTAGGAAGAATATTGGACCATCAAGCACAAAGTGTTCCGCAATCACTGAGAGACAAGCTGCTGACATTTGATTGCACAGACTTCAAGGAAATTAATCATGAAAACAGTAAGGTTAAATAAAGCTCTTTTCAACAAAGCAGTAATTGTTTCAACAACATCGTTTCCAGACCCAACAGCCACATATCAAGTCGAATGTTTGCACGAAAACGCCAAAATTGCCTACCGAGCATCTTTCTTCACCAGCGAGGTGGATAAGGTAAAACATTATCAAGGTATAACTCTTTTTATCCACCTTCCCAATCCCAAGTCTTTGTGCGAGAACTCTGTTAACAGATCAAGGTTACTGGGACAAAAACAGATAAAACGTTTTTGGGGGTGAAAAATCCTGCCCTTATTTTCATGGAAACAAAGAGTTTTATGAGTCATGAGTGCAAAGGATTTTTTTTGTTCTTTCTTAAGCTAATTCATTCCTGTTGTAAACAACAACAAAAACACATCGACGAAAATATTGGCAAACTCAAATTCTGGCTGTTAGCCAATGTGATTTCCCAGAAAAATCACTACGTTGGGGGAAAAATATAAGTAACAT
>JAAUYL010030251.1_pt1 | contig 10443 bp, 6 predicted proteins | sample 7278011 | NCBI WGS metagenome assembly JAAUYL01 (sample SAMN14350225, study PRJNA611818) | marine sediment metagenome | isolation source: surface marine sediment (1.8m) | place: French Polynesia: Moorea | collected 2018-08 | reverse complement strand
ACACCATGACATATGACACCTCGATTATCCGGAGAAGAACCCTCAACACATGGAGGTTGCGTGATCGAAGTTTCTTCAGATTTGTTTTTTCTTTTTACCATCAAGATCATCAGTCTCATATATTGTACGGACAGAGGTGGCAACGCCTTCCGGCCTCCGGGCTTTCAATTTTGAAATACAATCCTCATAAATATCTAAATAAAGTCTTACTCAAAGTCAAACAAATCAAGGAGCAATCTTTTTTCCTGCTCTACATCTGCCGGCCACAAAAACCGATCAACCATTTTGATTTGCCTCCGGCGCTGCTCTTGTTTTGGAGGAGAGCATCATGCCTAAATATCTATGTGGATGATATAAAGAGACGATTGACTGTCACGGCCTGTCCGTGGATTTAAATCTATACGATTTTTTGTTTTGATGGAAAAATGTGAAAAATTGCATTGGAAGAAACGGTTGTTTACCTGCGGGGTGCCTCATCAAAAAGCGACTTCACCATGTGATAACTTAATAATCAGATACTTTTGCCCGACGGCGCTGCTGCGATAATCTTTCCTAGCTTTTGGCCCTATACTATAGAGATTCCTCGGCTCAAATTCAATATTTCTTTCTTCCATTTGAAATAGCGAGCTCAAGCTTTACAAATATCTCTATATTATATCCCCCGTTCTTATTTGCACTTGAGATCACAGTAAGATTTCTATACGATTTCTCGAGCTTAGCGGGGTGACTTATCGTCGTCGAGCTTTGAAAAAAGTTAAGGTAAATTTGAACAATTACAAGCCGATGATGCATCGGCGGGGGTCGGTCGTGGGGTTGCCAGAAAAATTGAGAAACGAGCCATGGAAAATCAACATTTGTTTCGGGGCCTTTTTTGTCATTTTCGTTTCATGGGGGGAATCTGGTATGATTAATTTAAATTGATACTTATGGCCCTCTTCTTGCATGACATCAAGCAAAAAAGAAATCTTCTCTCATTGTTGTTTCAAATTTCCCTTGCTTAAAAAACTATGATTTGACATAAATTACTTTCTTATGTAAATTAATCCTCCTTCAAGAAAATTCTTCACTGTTTATCTAATGGAAGGTCAAGATATTGGAGCATGGGAAAATGACTTTTCAAAACAGGGCATCAAATATAAGCCTGACTAAAAAAAAGAGCCAAGGAACTTTTTTCTCTTTATAGCCAAATCTGTTTTGCATAGAGTCTGAACAACTGAGGCGTAAGGGGGCCATCTTGATTTACGCGCGTGAAATATTGTTGTTTTTTCTTGTTTCCATTATAAATGTAAACAAAATACAAGTTGCTTAAAATCTCTTGAAAACAGGGTGGCTACAAAAAGATGACTATTTATATATTTTTTAACGTGGAGATTCAAAGGGTTCACAAAAAATATGGACCCCATTAGCGTGTGAATTGATTGATAATTCTTTTGCTTCGCTTTTGATTGTCTCAATAAATTACAATATTCAGATTGGCGTCATTTCCTATGGATTTTACTCCATAAAGTTGCACAAATAACTTTTAGATGAGCACAGTGCCAGTTTAATAGTTTGTTCATAGATGGCCAATATCGTTAAAACAGTTCACCATGTACAGGAAATGGTTGAGATTCAGTGTCGGGTAGAAAATACAGTTGAAATGGCACACGCTGTATTTTATTTTTTCGCCTATATGCGATTAGGGTGGCCGCCAAAATCAAATTGTCGGCTGGTAATGGACTTGAGGGGGTGTTTCAAAGAAAATACAATTTGATTTTGCCTCTCAGAGGACATTGTTTTCAGGTCAAAACCAAGTTGGCAAGACTCTACTTGCTACACGTAAAATGGGTTTTTGGCTCAAAATGTTTTTTTTTAATTGCGAGAGTAAAATTGCTGGTGTTAAGGTCAAAAACGCACATAAAAAAGCACTCCCGTCATAACAACACATTCTTTGCCCTAAAATAGCAATAGATATACTTTTTTGGTGCAAGCCAATTTGTCAAATCTGTGTGGCTTATCTGAAATATAGTGCCGGGGATGTTTCACCTACTAAATATGTATTTAGGTTCTTTACCTTGCCTTGCATAGCCCTGCGCGAGAGAAAAAGATGGGGTTAGAGGTAAAAATAGATTTTCTTCCATATATACCAAAATGGTATCCATATAAAATGAACAACAAACAAGCACAAAGCACCCCACTGCTTGCAAAAAAGTGGTCGTTTTCAACTGCATTCAGATCTTTTGAAATTCTAATTTGAGGCATGATGTCTGATATACAATTCTTAAAGTTGGAGATGATAAGGGTCTGAACGTGTATGGATGGAAATTTTGAGAGCCGGTTGGTTACATATTCCGTAAAACTGCTCCCATATCTCTTGTTTGCCTATGTTGTAACGCCACGGAGAAAAACGAGCGCATTTTCAAGCAACCCCTTTATCAATTTGGCATCAGGCACTTATTCATAAACCACACCAAACAGATTTGGTTCCTTTCCCCTTTTTAAAAATTCAACTGTAAAATTGTATATGTAAACATTCCATTTTCAGCGGCGAGTATTACCTAGGTTACAAGAAGTCCGATCTAAAAGGAATCTCCTGGTACAACTTACTGCATCCCGACTGCATCAAAGAGGTGCAAAACAAACACCGACTCAGTAAGCATCTAAAGAATACGTTAATTGATTATTAATACGTTAATTACTTTTAATTACCCCTGCAGTTACCCAATCCGAGAACGACAGATCGTGCATTTTGCTCCTGCGAATCCAAAAACAAGACGGCGCCTGGATCTGGGTCCACACTGTGCTCCAAGTCAAAGAAAATCTGGAACATTCCCAATCCCCCGTGATTGTCTGCACCAACCAGGTCTTGAAGTAAGTGAATTGTCAGAGATAGAGAGAGAGAGCTGGCTAGGTTAACAAGGGAGGATTGACATTCATTTCATATAAGGAATGTTGCTGTTGTTACGATTACTTTTGGTTATGGCATGGGAAGCAAAAAGTCGACACAGAGCACACTTTGAACACCTCTTTATGAGGTTGTCAAAGCTATTTCAGGAAAATAATGGCGCAAAAAATATTGTTGTTCTTCCCCTTTTTAGGCACGCATGTCTATGTGAACCATATCATTTTTTTCCTTCCCGTGCTGTAGATTTGAAGTAGAGAAGCGATATTTTTTGGCCAGTGCTCACAAATAGTAAGAGAGACATCAATTTTGTTGAAGGGGGCAAAAAATCGAAATTAGAGCACATCTCATGCCTTGTTCATCTCTTGAGGGCTTTTTCTCAAGAGTATTCACTAGAATTTGTGAACCAATGCTCGAAAAAGAGAAACTTGTCTAGCTTGAAAAACGATAATAATGGTTATCAAATCATCGCGTTTATAGGGCGGTGTCACTGTAACATTTCCATACGTAATCATATCTCTCTCTCTCCACTTGTGTTGATGCAGTGCCCTCATGCTTGTTTGGCCAATGGATGCAAAGATTTATATCAAATGAAGAAATTGTAGGGCTAACCTGTGGCGACTGTAAAATTCTTGGCTTTGCTCTGAGCAGTTTGAATATGAAATCAGAGACTCGAAAATTTTGACTGATTACTCTCGTTGCAATGACTTTATTACAGTGATGCCATGTTTGTTAGCATTTCACATTTCTTTTTCTTCCTTGGTGGTGGTTTCAAAGCAATGGCCATTTTCATTTATAAAAAAGTAAAGATGGTTTTTTACAAAAGCAAGTTACATTTTTACGTTGCTTTCAAGGTCAGAATTCGGAAACTTTTCTACCAATTTTTGAAATGAAAGAGCCCCAAAAAAGTTTTGTTGTGAAAACACACACCACACCAGTCAAACTTTTCGATCCCTAATCGAAAGAAAGGCCATTTTGGATATTTCCAATATGCGAGACTAAAAAATGGCATTATCATTTATATTTTATTTTTACATTGTCCTACATACCTTGCGGAGTTGAGACAAGATAAATGAAAAATAGACTAGCAGGTCATATCCAGTTACATTCACCAAGTCTGCCACGTTATACGATACAATTTTTAACAAGAGGGAGGGCTCTCCGTGTCTTGCCATTACGCCACGCGTTGAAAGAACAACAACAAAGCTGTTAGACCGTGGGCCCTTATAAAAGTGTATCAAACATGACAGCCGAGAGCAAGATGATTCATGATTAACATATAAATAACAATATTCAGAGATGATTTTACATTTTGATAAGAGTCAGAAAAAAATGAGATTGAATTTAAACAATGGCAATTTAATCTGAGTCTCTCTTTTCAGTGAAAGAGAGGCCGCTGTAATGAAAGCAAACAGTTGGCTGTACCACTACTACATGGTCCAAAGTAGGCTTCAGTACAGCCTCGCATATGGAGGTCAAAGCCCGACCTCCCTGGCAGCGTTTTATCCAGGAATGCAGGGGAGTGGCAACGGCTTTTCGCCCGGCCAATCACCGTTCGACTTCTCCGCCTCGGCCTTCATGCCTCCACCCCCTCACTCGTCCGGCCACACCCCCTACGCGGGCTACGCGGGCTACACCCCGCCGCCAGGTGCATACAACCTACAACAACATTACGGAGGCCACGCCCCCTCCTCTCAAGGCCACGCCTCCATCGGCGAACGATCCAGCGAAAGCCCGTTGGATTTTTCAACGGCCGCCAATCAATACAACGGAGGAACTGCGACTGGAGGAGGGGGCGGCGGAGGGGCGTGGCATCCTAACGGCTACGAGGAGAATGAAAAAGCCCACGCCTTTTCAGAAGTGAGGGGCGGGTCCAATGGAATCGATCGGGCCTCTTCGCCTCAAGATTACAGGTAAAGGTTGCGCGATTCCCCTATGAGCGAATATTGCGATCAATAACCAAAATTCCTTTGTGATTCTTACGTACTTGTAGGTCTGAGTCCTCCTCGACATCGCCAGTTCAAATGACCATTTTAGAGACCGGCAGTTCAAGCATGGGAGGAGAGGTTTCTACGCTGTCAAGACCAGTTCTTCACCGGACCGGAAGTGCCAAACAGAAACAACAGCTGACCACTACTGGTGTTTTTTCCCACCCCGATATTAACGCCAATAACACCACCACCACGCCCTCGAACGGGATCAGCTACACCCAATTAGAAAACGGGTTTCAAAGAGTCCCGCAGCAGCAAAGGACACCGGAAACTCAACAGCTGACAGGCTCAGAAACCACCGGAAATGGATCCACTGACGGGGAAAATCAGCTGAAGAAATGGAGCGAGGTGTGCAAAGTGGAGCCGGAAGCTAACACCAACAGTAATGGAGACACCAATAATAACCATTCAATGGACTATTCTAACTAGATCACTAATTGCCCATTGTTAAAAAAAGATGTTACCTATTGATTAAATCATGTTCATGTTCACTACAACTTTTCTTGAGATCAAGCTTTACCACTGAAAGTATTATTCTGATGTAAAGACATATTGTTAAACTTGTTGAATCCAATAAAAGTATGTATAAACGAATCCGGATTGAGTTGTCTGGTTCATTTATTAAGCACAAGGTACATGTAAAAATCTTTGTTGATGATGATGATGTCAACTAGGAATGAAAGCAGTATTACGATTTGGTTTTGGAAAAAGGCCTTTCAAAAATCCTCTACCTTCCGAAAGCATTTTTCTGGCAACTTTGAGAAGGTAGCGGACTTTTGAGTGGTTTGTACGAGTTTTACAAAATTTGACAGCGGGTCACTCTGAACAGTTCTGGCATACTTTTGGCAGTTCTTCTCTTTTCAAACAAATAATAAAACGATCTCAGTGATCGCGATCTTTAAACAATCTGTGAGATCATACGAGAGAGATGTTTTGCTAAATGGCAGTGTTTGCTATTCCACGACTGGAGCTCCTGGATTTATTGGAGTTGTTGCTTAGTATTGAGCCTTGGCAAGGATGGGGGCGTTGCCAACAGCGTAGTTGAGGGAGCCAGTGAGGGCGGGGGCGGCAACAACCTGGGCGGGGCCAGTGGCGACAACCTGAGCAGCGGCGGGGGCAGCAGAGTAGCCGACAACGCCGACACCATGGGTCTTGTGGGCGTGGGTGCGGGTGTGGGAGTGGACATGCTCCCTAACAACGGGCTGCTGCACGGAGACGGTGTGCTTGTTGATGACAGGCTGCTCGACAACGTGCTTCACAGGGTTGACAACATAGGGCTGGGGAACAGCATAGGGCTGCTGGACCTCAACAGGGTAGGGGCGGGGCACATGGCGCACGTTCTCAACAATCCTCTCAACGGGACGGGGAACAGCAATGGGCACATCATAGGGGACAGGGATCTTCTGGACGACGGGGTCGACACGGGTCTGGACGGGGGTGATGCGGGTGTGCTGGCGGGTCTTCTGAGGCACACGGATCTGGGTCACTGTGTCAGCGGGGCGAGGTCCAAGATTGACAGGAGCGGGAGGAATGGCGGCAGCGTTGGGGGTGGGCACAACGGGGAGGGCGGGAGGGGCAATTTGCACGGTGTTAGAGGTGGTCTTGGGCTGACCGGCCTGGTAAGAATAGGCAGGGGCCTGCTGCCTGGTGGTTCCGGCATGGATGTACTGGTGTCCGGTCTGGATAGCCTTGGTACCGACCTGAAACGAATGACAGTATTGGCCCACGCCCACTTCTTTGCTTAAGTGAGTACTGAAATATATACCTGGACTGTGCGGTGACCGACGAGCTCCTGCTGAGTTCGGGCAATAGGCTGACCGAGGTGGGTTTGCTCATGGACCTGGCGGTGGATTTGGGCGGGTCCGGCGGGAACCTGGGCGACGGTTTGGACGACGGGAGTGGCGACAGCCTTGACGAGGGGCGTGGCGACCGTCTTCACGAGGGGAGTGGCGACAGTCCTGAGAAGAGGAGATGTGGCGACGCCCACTGTGCCGATGGGGGCGTAGATGCCGCTGGAGGAGGCGTGGCTCAAGGCCACCAGCATGGAAATAACCTGTGATAGATGGGGGGACCATTAATAGATTTCCATCCCGCCCACGATGCATTACATAAGACAGGACACCATTAAAGAAAGGGGATGCGCGGGCTTCGATTGGCATTTGAAAAATGCAGACTTTCAACCAGAGCATCACTTGTCACGCCTACACGTATAGTACTTTTTCAGTCATTTCTCGCTCAGCAGCCTTCATTTCTGACAAGAAAGTACTTCTACTTATAGCTAGACAAGTGTATTTACTCGACTTGACTGACAGGCGTTAATAGCTCGAATGTTTTCAATTGTGAAACCCGTATCGTCTTCTTCGGTATAAAACAATTTCTGGCAATAATCAAGATCAAGTGTAGGAGGCAAATAGGTGGGGGCTAAGTGCGTTAGAATGAATAAAGCTGCCGGCTATTTGTTTCCATGTCAAACGTTTTAATTTTACTTTTGTAGGGTTTTTGCAGCGTCGAAATCTCTAAAAATAGATTTACGTATACTCACAAAAACTTTGGCCATAGCGATGCTGTAACTGCCCAGAGTGAACTGTAGCGAGCGCAAAATTGCTTTGTTCTTTTATACTGGGCTGTGCTGTGTCCTGCGATATTTTTCGAGACTTTGGTCAACAGACGAAGAAGAGGCAATATACGATACGTAAAGTAAAGCTATATGGCTTAGCATGATTAGGCGTATACCATCTTCTCAAATACTTACGCTACATGCATATGGAGCTTGCTGCTTGACTCATAGTAGCAAAGCCATGGAGCCGGTTGCAACAAAGCCAATTTTCAGATACTCAGTTGCGCACGACGTCTGTACCACCTAAGCCTCTCCTCTACCATAGTGGTGGTGAGCTCTAAAGGGTGTTGTCATGTGTGCTTACCTTTCAAGAATGCTTACCTTTTAAATGATTTGATTGAATACCATTGGTATGTTTACGTAGATGTAGATGCATAGGTGACAACGGCTTCTGAATTTGAAAAACTGATGCACGTATTACTTCACCGAACCAACGATTCTTTTACTGGCTAATGACGTATTGTCCAGGCTCGTTAAGTTCAAGGGGAGGGTCTGCCTAAAATTGTCAATGGTAAAACATGATCCTGCACTTATTTGCTCACATGGCTTAACCTTTTCAGAGAGTTTGCATAAAAGCTTTTATAAGAAAGAAAGGGAGTACCTTCATGTGCTACTTACTTATATATGTAGTAACGGGTTTCAAGGACAATGCATTAAGGCAAAATAAATCTTGTGAGTTGTGCACTGAACCAATTTTTATCGAAGAATTTTTGACCAGTTTTTTAGGTGTGCGTTTTAGGACATCACGGATTTTTCTGTTACTCACTTAGTTTATTTTATTCAGTTTTCATAATAAAAGCACAGAAAATTCACAAACTCGATGATGATGATGATGGGAGTCAACTAGAAATACTCGTAATCAAAAAAGTTGGTCGGATTTTTTGGTATGTTGTCTGATGGTATAGAAAAAGGATACAGTATGAAATTTGACAGCGGATCACTCTGAACAGTTCTTGCAGTGGGATGTTACTTTTTGTTTGGTGTTCTTCTCCTCACGAAACTTGATCATTTTTTTCGATCACTTTGGATCACCTTTCGCTGATCACTCCGACCCAAAAAAGGGGGCGTGGCGGTCAAACGATAGCTTGACTCATGTGTGAGATCATGAGCAGTCTTGTGGTGGTAGAAGGGGTGTGATGGTAGCATATGGCAGTTTTTGTTGATGGGCGTGGGCAGATTAAGGCAGGACGACCCTACCTTATTTCGCCACGCCCATTGGGACATAAAGAGAGGTGCTTAGTAGCCGGAGTTTCCGTAGGAAGAACCTCCGTAGGAAGAGCCACCGTAAGAGGAGCCACCGTAGTTGGTGTGGCCGTAGCTCTGGGTATGGGAGTGGCTGTGCTCCTGAACAACGGGCTGCTCGACGGAGGTGGTGTGCTTGTTGATGACAGGCTGCTCAACGACGTGCTTCACAGGGTTGACGACATAGGGCTGGGGAACGGGGTAGGGCTGGGTGACCTCAACGGGGTAAGGGCGGGGCACATGGCGCACATTCTCGACAATCCTCTCAACGGGGCGGGGCACAGCGACGGGCACGTCATAGGGCACGGGGATCTTCTGGATCTGGGGCTCGACGCGGGTCTGGACGGGGGTGATGACGGTGTGCTTGCGGGTGGCGTGGATCTTCTTGCTCTCAAGGCGGAGCTTGTTGATGGGGGGAGGAGGGAGGGAGAGCCTGGGCTCGGCGTGGGGGAGCTGGGGAGGGGGGATGGGGACTGTGTTGGTACGGGTGATGGGCTCACCAGCGGGGTAAGAGTAGGCGGGTGCCTGCTGCACATCGGTTCCGGCGTACTGGTAGGTGTGTCCGGCCTGGTAGGCCCTGGTGCCGACCTAAAGCATAACACAGCCACCATTAGACCAAGGCTACTTTTTGAGTTTCGATCATTCTGTGCCAATCATGCATACCTGAACGGTGCGGCTTCCAACAACCTCGGAGGAAGTGTGATACCTGGGCTCGCCAACATGGGTCTGCTCACTGACGTGGCTAGATCCATATCCGCCTCCGTAGCTATCGGAAGCGGCGCTCAAGGCGACCAGCATGGAAACAACCTGAAACCACAGGGATGATTTAGGAAATGGAAATCGAACCATGACAGACCCTGACGGGTATGGTGAAATACTTACAAAAACCTTAGCCATTGCGATGCAGTAACTGCTCAGAGTGAACTGTGCGGATTGACGGATGGCCAGAGCCTTTTATACGGTAATTGGATGCAGGATTTTTGGTTTTGCTGGTGCACATTATAGTCGCATTTCCAGCAGAAGTACATAGCCCCATCTATCTGAAAAGTTGCATGCAATGCAATCCCACTGCAACTCAGGACCTTTAAACTCGTACTTCGATCCAAGCAAGCTCTGACCATCTGTGGTAATTTTTTGAGTACTTCAAAAACTCCAGCTATGGTAATTCTGTATCCTCAAACAAGTAATGCATTGGATTGACAGGGCCTAAAATGTTAGAATTGGGGGTGTGCGTAAAACTGAAGTGCCTATGTTTTATGGCTTGGTTTTTAGTAAATTGTTTATTACCGACCATTCCAACTTAACATGTTACTGACCAGAAGAATGGGATTTCTCTTAAAAATGGGTGTGTTGGTTAGAAACAAAAGTGCAAGACGGTTGCCTGACCATGCACGCGGGTAATTTCTTGCTTGCCTTGGACATCAAAGTAGCCTATAGCAACCCTGTACTACAAAGGGTTGTAGGCAAAACAGCGCCAACATCTGTTGTGCAGCAACATTTTCCAAATGTCATGCAAAATACTTGTTTTTGGACTATTGTTTCAGTGCCACGTAATTGAGGGAGAACTAGTATAAGACGACCCGAAAAGTTTATTAGTGGTGTAGAATGGTCATTTTTTGACGCAAAAAATCGGCTGCGAAAGGGCGACCGGCGCTAATTTGGGGGTTGTACTTTTTAGTGCATTCAGATTTTTACAAGCAGGCCTTGAACTT
>JAAUYL010039024.1_pt1 | contig 10449 bp, 8 predicted proteins | sample 7278011 | NCBI WGS metagenome assembly JAAUYL01 (sample SAMN14350225, study PRJNA611818) | marine sediment metagenome | isolation source: surface marine sediment (1.8m) | place: French Polynesia: Moorea | collected 2018-08 | reverse complement strand
GTTTTTGGTAAATTATTGACCTTTTTGACAGACAGGTTTTTGACGAAATTGACAGCTTTAACACAGGAGGCAATTAAGAACAAAATTAACCCCAAATTGGTGGAACAAAATGATTTTTTTGGAAAAACCAAAACTATTTTTTAAATATTAAAAAATAAATAATCTCAGCATCTTCTTCACATTCCCACGCCCAGAATCACGAAAAAATGAGTGGACGAGTTGCGGCCAGAGCAGTCTGTGATTATTTTCACGTAATTTTTAGGGTTTATAAAATAAAATTATATTGTGGGGTTCTCACTTTGACGAATTATTTCAGTGTGACCCCCATCTATTCCGAGAACAAAATGGTGTATCATCAAGCCCAGCCTGAGTCATTTAAGCACGGAAAAACAGAAGAACGGTCTCCAGGTCAACAATTTTAAAGGTGGGGTTGTTTTAGATTTCTAAATTGACAGCATTAAAAAAAATAACCGAACTTTAAAAAAATTCTAGTAAACTCCGACGAACCTTAATTAAATATCCATTTTTTCTACAACAACAACTGCCTTAAAGATCAGGTTGGGATTGTTTGTCTGAATCCTTAACTCATCAAAAACTGTACCATTCAATTTAAAAGCAGTTTTCGTCTAGCCATTGTTTTTCATTTTCAGGGCCAGAGCAGAGGTTTTTAGATATATTTTGGCGATTTTGGCAAGCCTTTCTGGCCTATTTTGTTAACCCATTTCCAAGCCATGATCTGGCAACGCTTTCTTTCTTTTTTGCGCATCTAAACAGATATTTTTCACTCGGGTTTTATCACCACAACCACATCTGTAATTGGCATGTTGTGGAAAATGTAAAAATATACCAAGAGAGCAGAGGGTAACTTAGTCGTGAATATGATTACAGACTTGTAAAATAGACGGAAAATTTATGTTGCTAGGGTTGGCCAAACTTCGGACATCAAATGAACATGCACAACCCTTAAAATTACATATAAAAGAGTTTTGCCAACCCTAGAATCTAAAGTGCTGGAAAGCGTGAAAGTATTACTTTGCATCTACTTTGAATTGATTACATGCGTCGACTGTTGTGGCTATTTTCAATTTGGCATGAGGCACCGACCTTTGATTTCACTATTTCTCTTAGTCAACTAGGTAAACTAGGTCCTAGGCTAGGATTTCTCTTAGTAAAAGAGTGCAATAAGAGGGACTTTTGCAACCCCAAAGTGGATAATCATCACCTATAAAAATTTTTGTGACCACTTTCAAGAGAGAGCGCGCGTTAGCTACATAAAAGCACCCAGAGTAGAGTGCCTTATTTTTATCTCTTTTGGGTTAACGCTCAGCATTTTTTAAAAGGCTCGTGGTTTTTTTTTGCACCCAAAAATGTGATGTGTCAAGACTCTCAAGAATCAACCCTTTTTTGTATCAAATATTTTGACCTAGATATTTTGCTTTTTCCCACCAGAGTTATGAGAACTTTGTTTTACCTTTTAACAGGTTAAAGCAACATTTTTTACGGTTCAAAATATCATGAATGCTTGCGGTTTATTGGGCACTAAAATCCCCCAGAAATGCACAAAAACGCCATATTTTTCAAATAATGCAATCAAAAAGATCAATTAATCAAAGAATGAAGGTGGAAAATCTTTGGGAATTTGAATGCCTAAGAGTGAGCTTGAGGTCTGAGTGTAGGGTCACACTCACATGTGTAATAAGAAATGGGAGTGTAATGTGTACGATACACAAAAATACACAGACTGTGTAACGTATAAAGCAACATTTATCTCGCCGCAAGCCATTACAAAATTCGCTCCACCCATTGGAAGAGTGCTTTATGGTCTACACTCTTAAGATGCTCTTAAAGTTCTCATTTTTGTTTAACAGAAAAAAATCTGTCTTCTAAATCGATCCGGACTTTAATCAAGATAACATTATAGCGCCATGTGTTGCCCACCTATAGTCCGAATTCGTCACGGCTTTCTTGTAAAATCCACGATTTATTAGATTTCAAGAAAAATAACAAAAACTTGGCTTTAAAGTCGAACTCTTTTTGGGAAACCTACAATTTTCAGGCCCTCTCTGTTCCGTGAGAGCAGCATCTTCGTTTCGTTCGTATTTCCAACGAGAAAAACATTTTAGGCACGCGATCGCAAAGGCTCAAAAATAATTCTCGAGAGACTTCAACGCCAGCTAAACTAGATTATTTCTAAGAATTGTCTGTGAATAAGCTTACCGTCTGAATCTGAGGCTTCCTTGAGGTTGAACATTGGGACTTTTTGCACTTTCCAAACTGTTTGCACTCGCAGCACTAAAAAGGCAAATGGTAATTTGAGTCTTTGATTTATCAGTTGACGCAAAAAATGTTTGTTTGTTTGTTTACTTTTTGACGAGTCAAGCTTCTGCCTTAGCTGCCTGCCTGCCCTGCTTTAAAAGTAAACAACAAATTCGAAATCGAATCAAAAATCAAAAACAAAAAATCAAAATGGAAGCAAGGAAAACCGACTGCGTGTGCAAGCATTGCCGATTAACCTTCCAAACTCCATGCAAGCTCAAAAAGCACATTGTCCAGGAACACACGGATCTGTTCGTCGTTCAGAGTGACCAGGGCAAACAATTCCAGTGTCAACTTTGTGAGAAGTTAACGTTATTCACAGAGAAGTTGGACTTGCTTCAACACATCCAAAAGCATCATAGAGCATGGCAAGAGCACAAGCTAACTAGATCCAAGAAATGTCCAAACCAAGGCTGCGATCGAACCTTTCCAACCACGCAATCTGTCAAAGTCCACGTGAGAACCTTTCACAAAGGAATCTATTTGAAGTGCAAGTTTTGCAACAAGCGTAAGGGTTGGAAGGGCAACTTGAAGCAACACCATCTCAGCAAGCATCCTGGAATTCCATGGACAGAAGACTGTATAGAGGAAGTCCAAATTGATGCACCGGAAGTAAGATTAAAGCAACTGCAGACACCGATACCAAGGAACAAGCTTCTATTGCCAACGAAACCGGAAGTAAAAAAGCAGGAAACAGACGACCAACCGGAAGTGGTTGCAATCATCCCATCTCCAATCACTGCGACCGATCAGGAGGCCGAAATCACTAAGATTGACAAGGAGCCACCAAAACCTAATTCGAGTCCGACACATTTCTGCAGCCGTTGCAATCAGAACCTCAGTTCTTCGTTCGAATTTGACGTTCACATGACACTCCACCACGGAACCAATTCAATCAAACATTGAAATACACACAGTACACAAGGAGTTGAAACAGTTTTGTCAACCCTAAAGTGGCAGGTTTCGTTGACCGGCGCGCGCTTTCTTGAGCATCTTTTCTTGACCGGCGGCGGCCTGCCATGGCCGTCTGCGTTTTCGTCTTTGTGAAGCAAGAGTTTCGTCAACCCTAAAATAATCAAAACCAAAGCAGTCAGCAAAACAAAAACAAAATTGAAAATCGAATCGAAGAAAGAATCTAACCCTGAACTGAAATAATCATGAGAATCCGGTGTGAAGTTTGCAATCGAAATATGTCGACGAGGTACGGCTATGCCTGCCATCTGATCCAGCATCTGTCCAAGGTCAAGAAGGCCGAGAACATAGACAAGTGGAACAGAATCAACCTGATTCTCGCCGACCTGAACAACAGCTCAAGTGCGAGGTGCTCCAAGTGTCAAAAGTACTTTCTCAACGAACGCTTCCTTCGCATTCACAACAATCGAAATCGTGATTGCAGTCAAGACCTTTTACTACCGGAAAATCGGCTTCTCCTTGCGAGAATGATACAACGACAAAACAATTACGCTTCACCGTCAAATAACAGCTCTTCGAGAAATGGCTCCGATTTGACCGGAGTGATTCAAAACATGGAAGGAATGGAATTGGAGGGAAGATACCGGTGTAAGAACTTGAATTGCGAAGAGACTTTCAGCAGTGACTCTGATCGAGAGATTCATGAATCTCAGTGTCCAAAGACAGAGGCTGCTTCAGATCAACATTCAATCGATGGCTTGGAATTCGCTATAGTAGAGAGCTCTCCGAAGAAACTTTTCCATCCTATGTGAAAGCAGTTGCTCAGCAAACAATGATTGCGTATATTTTTTTTTAGAAATGTATTAGTTTAGTTGACAAACATTAAACTCTCCTTTCTATCGTTTGTTTCAGGTACGCTACGAGATGAATAGAATGAAGACTTTTCTATGCAAAACCTGCAACAAAAAGTTTAAAAACAACTTCCACCTACGAGAGCATCAACAGGCCCAGCATGAAGGATTCAGTGTCAGTTGTGAAACTTGTCACAGATCATTCAAGTATGTGAACGCTCTGAAAGGTCATGTCTGCATCGAAAAGAACGCCAAATGCAAGCATTGCGATGAAGCTTTCCAAACATGGACTGCTCTGGTTCAGCACACATTTCAAGCTCACCCAGAAACAATCACGGACAAACCTCTGGAGCAAAATCAAAGGTTTCACTTGGAATGTCAAAGCTGCCAGAGGCGATTTCCAAGCTCAAGTCGGTTGGACAAGCATTTCAGAGTGAACCAAGTGTGCCGGAAAACCAGGGATTTCAAGATCATTCCTTACTTAGGTGAAGTGAAAGAAAACGGCAAACCAGAGGCCTTCAGATTCAAAGTCAAAGCGAAAACATTTGACAGTGTGCAACACTTGAAAGATCACCTACGTGCTAAACGTGATACAGTTGGAACCAGGATCAGCGCGAATTGCAAGCATTGTGACAAGACTTTCCAGACATGGACAGTGTTAGCTCAGCACATCATTCAAATGCATTCAGAAACACTATCACCGAGACCTCTGTCGTCAAACCAAAAGTTTCAGTTTGAGTGTCGAAACTGTCTGATAATATTCCAAAGTGCTTGTCGCTTGGACCACCATTTGAGGGTGAATCAATCGTGTCGAAAAAGCAGCAGAGACTTTGCCATCCTTCCTATTCAAGACGTCCAAGTCAAGCAAGAGAAACCGGAAGTGAGCATGGACAATGTCATAGAACCGGAAACTGAACCATTGAAGCAGGAATTCAAGCAAGAACCGGAAGTGATCATGGACAGTGCCATTGAATTGGAAGAGAATATGACCGCAGAGTCTGATATCGAGTCATTCTGCAATGTCTGTGGCAAAGTCATGAAAGCAAGAAAGACTTTAATTGCTCACTTTAGAAATGTTCACAAGTTCACAATCAACTCCTAATGGACTTGACGAAATTATTCAGATTAACCGTTCTTAATTTTCTTGTTTTACGGTTCCAGGTTGGCGTTTGCTGATGGTGACCTTCAGGTATTTTGCTATCTAAGTTTTGAAACATCATTAATTAAGCCATCATGGTCAAGAGACATTTTCGATGTAAAATCTGCGGTGAAACGTTGAAGAATACGACCAGATTAGAGGAACATGTCACGTTGGCTCATGAGGGAAAAGGAGCCGCGTTTCAGTGTGAGGATTGCAAGAAAGTCTACAGATATTGGAGAACGCTGAAAGACCACGCGTGCAAAAACCAAAAGGAGGAATTTGCTTGTGACAAATGCAAAAAGACGTTTTATTCGAGAAACAAACAAATTCGTCACATCATCTCCCACACCCGAAATCAAGATCAAGATCAAGACTTTAAGCTTCAGTGCGAACAGTGCTCAAAAGTGTACTTTATACCCAGCCTTTTGGCTAGGCATTTCCGACGAACACAAAAATGTTCAAGGAATGGAAAATTCCTAATAGTTTCCAATGAACCGGAAGAGAAAATCGAGTCGTTTTGCAATCTCTGTGGAAATGTCTTTGAAACGAAAGAAACTTTCATGGCCCACATGAAAAAAGCTCACAATGTCAATGTGTGATTTGTAGTAAAAATCAAGTCCTCCATGAGCTAATTGTTTTACTATATTTTGCTGTTGCAGGTATGTAAAATTTAGAAAAAAGATGAAGAAGCACGTGGAATCCTATAACAAAGTTAATGTGAAAAGGAAACGGAAATCACAAAAAGGAACGAAAAGTGGTCATAAGAAACAAGACTGTCCATGCAACATCTGCGGCGCCAAGTTTAACTTTCCCTGGAATCTTCAGACTCACGTTGAGAGTGTTCACCAGGGCATTACGCACCTCAAGTGTCACAATTGTGATAAAGGCTTTCACAAGTCATATGTGACAACTTTTCAAAAGCATGTCAAAGCCTGTGTCGAAAAGGGAAAAACAGAGTTTAAGTGTGACTTTTGTAAAGTTCGATTCCATACCAAAGTGGCTTTGGCAAGACATCGCCGTCGGAATCACGACGTTGCTCTGCCGGACAATCTCTTCCAATGTCCAATTTGTGACAAGAAGTTCAAGAAGAATTCGGGTCTGCAAATCCACCTGGATGTCGGTCACTTCAATATCTACCACCTGAATTGTACCAATTGCGGGAAACAGTATCACAAGAACTACATCCATGGATTCAAAAAACACGTCGAAGCTTGCCGAGGAGAAAAAAATCCCGGGAAACAGGACCTTGACAAAAAGAAAGGAAGCATAGATTTCCAATCTTCCTCGCTGAAGATGAATGGTCAACATGATGCGATTGAAGTCTCAAAATCTGCTCTGGTTTCTAGTGAATTTAAAAAGCTATGGTGTTACAGATGCGATTTGCGTTTTAAAGATCGCAAGGAACTCTACCGTCACCAAAAGAAGAGCAAGGCTTGCAAAGTGAAGTTGGACTTCTACACTTGCCGAGTTTGCTTGACACAGTTCAAGAGCCTGCAAAATTACAAGTTGCACAACGAACAGTTCCATCTTGGCATCAAGCACTTGGAATGCCCGACATGTGACCGGAAATACCACAAGAGTCGGAAGTTCTGCTACAAAAAGCATGTCAAAGCCTGCGAACGGAACGGTCCAAAAACGGTGCCCTGTCCAATTTGCGGGAAAAAGTTCTTGCATGAAGATGGAAAGAGAAGGCACATGAACAGTTGGCATCGCAATGAGAAAGTGGCCAAAAATAAAGACTTTAAGACTGATGGTGATACTGCTGACATAAATGAAGCAGAGGAAAGCAAAAAGCCTATAGTGATCAGTCTTTTCAAGAACAGAAAACTTGACCAAGAGTCAAAAAATGCTTCTCTTGATGATGTGTCCAGCAGTAGTAAAGAAGAGGACAACAAAAGTCGCATTGGAGAAGTCGATGAAGGGATTCAACGTGACTCTGAAAACTGTGAGACTGAGTCACCTTCGAGCCATGTTTCAAACAGAAAGTCGATTGCTAGTGAATACGGACAAGCACCAACACCGGAAGTTGACCAGTTTCCAGTCTCGAAACCGGAAGTGACATTAGAAACAAAAGACAGCTGCTCTCAGTCTGGTATTGAGTCATTTTGCATGATCTGTAAGCAGCGTCAAGACTCGCCACAACGCTTTTTGTCCCACATGAGATTCGTTCACCACGTGAATATTAATTTATAAAACAAGTAGATAACTAAAATTGTTTTGTTGAAATTGTATTTCATTTATGAAATGAATATGATTGAGTTTTGGAAAATTCTTATGCTATTCAAAAGTGCTCTTTGTTGGAATGTTTGAGGAGATCCTCGGTCGATTCGGCCAAAAAGTCGCATAAGTCGCACTGTGAAACGTCAGCTGAATTGTGGACAATTTTCACGTGGTTGGTGAAACTCTCCTCGTCTTTGAACAGTTTCATGCACAGATTGCATTCGATATTATCCCCTGATGCAGCATGATGGTTCTCTGTGTGGTTTTTGAGACTCGGCTTCCTTTTGTAAGTTTTTGCACAAAAGTCACACTTATACCGGCGTTTCAAGTGTTCACTCTTTGTGTGGTAATGCAATCCGGAAGGGGAAGCAAAACTCTTGTCGCAACGTTTGCAATGAAGTCTTTGCTGTTTCTTGTCGTGAACTTTTGACGCGTGGTATTTAACATTGCCATGATGGAGCACTTGGATGTGGTTCCGCAATCCATGAGAGGAAGTAAGTTCTTTGTGGCATGCCGGACATTTGAATCGTTTTCCTTCATGGATACTGTCAACATGCCTCCTCAATGAATCCGAGCATGCAAAAGTTTTTCCACATGTGTTGCAATCATAGTTGCATTCGTGAAATGTCTTCACATGGTTTTTCATCTTTTCAATGTTTGAAAATGTTAATCGACAGTCATTGATTTGGCACTTTACTCTCTTCCCGTCGTGGATTACTACGAGGTGCTTCTTCAAACTGCAAGGAGCTGTAAATGTTTTTTCACACTTGGGACAAGAAAGGCGAAAATTTTTATGCTTTACCCGAGCATGCCTCCTCAGGCTATCTGGATGCGAATATTGTGCGGTGCACTTGTCACACTTGTGTGCCACCATTTTTAAACCTAAATAATGGAATGGGAAAAGTCTCAATCAAACGAAAATCTAGAACGGACTAAAGTGCAAAAAAGAGTCAACAGGTAAAAGCAACGAAATTGCTATTCGGCACCGGCGTCCAAATACCAAAATTCCTTTTCTTGGCGAGAGCTTGACAAAAGCTGTTAGATGTTTGGATTCGGCGTCGTCGTCACAATTTCAGTCAACTGTTTCTTGCCGACAACTGGCTCCCGACAACTGACTCCAAGAAAATTGTCTCCCAACAATTGACCCCTGAGACAATTGACTCCCGGAAAGTGACTCCCGAAAATTGGCTCCCGGAAAACTGACTCCCAAATTCTTTTGGTGGAAAATTGGCTCCCGGAAAACTGACCCCTGGAAAATTGGCTCCCGGACAATTCACTCCCATGGCTTCCAAAGCAACCTATTTTCCTAGTTGATGGAGTCAATTTTCCAGGCTTCATTTTTCGGGAGGCAATTGTCTGGACACCGCAAGGGTGTCACCAAACCAAATCTGTTACCAGAAATTACCTGAAGTTCCTTGAAATTGTATTTCATTTATGAAATGAATTAGAAAATGATTTCTTAACTCCATGTTGAGTTAAAAATGCTCTTCGTTGGAATGTTTGAGGAGATTCTCGCTCGATTCGGCCAAAAAGTCGCAAAGGTCACACTGTGAAATGTCAGCTGAATTGTGGTCACTTTTCACGTGGCTGGTGAAAGTCTCCTCATCTTTGAATTGTTTCTTGCACAGATTGCACTCCCTTGATGCGCCGCTGTGATGTTTCCTTGTATGCTTTTTTAGACCGCGGTTATCCTTGAATGTCAAGTCACAAAATGGACACTTCATCCGGCGATTACAATGAACATTCTCTACATGGTAATGTAGTCCGTGAGCTGAAGTAAAGGTTTTGTCGCAATTTTTGCAAGGCAGTCTTTCTATACCCTTGTCGTGAACCCTTTTCACATGCAGTTTAATCACCGCCTTCCATTTAGTGCTAAAGTCACATCTTGGGCACTGGTGTCGAATGTTTTCGTGGGATGCTTGGATATGCTTCAACAAGCTATCACTGTTAGAAAAGTCCCTTGGGCAGTTGGACTTTGGACATTTGAATCTCCTCCCTAGATGAACATTCTTCACATGTCTGTTCAATGATGAAGGTGTCAAAAAGGTATTTCCACAAGTGTGGCAACTGTTAATGCTGTGGTGAGTTGTCTTCACGTGGTATTGCATCGTTGAAATATTAGCAAAAACTGATGCACAATTTGGCTCTTGGCACTCAACTCGCTTTCCTTCGTGGACTACAATAATGTGGTTTCTCAAAGAATTGCGATCAGCCAAACTCTTTTCGCACCTTGGACATGGATATTCTTTCTTTTTCCCATTATGCTTTGCATCAATATGACACTTCAAGTTATTTGAGCGCGTAAAATGTGCTGAGCACAACGTGCACTTGAAAGGTTTCATATTTATGGTTCAAAAAACTGGCAATGGTCTTGATTGAAATCAAACTACACGTAGACTGGATTGGATTAAAAGATTTGAAACGGCATAGTTAAAACGACCACATAGCAACAAAATTGCAATTCGGAGTCAAAATTCCAATTCTGTACTCGATCGCACCACGTGGTTCTTATGGGATCACAACTTCACTTACACTTGAGCAAGGGAATCGGCAAAATGCCCAAGTTCAGGTGCAAGTTTTGCGGGGACGTCGCTTTAAATGTTGCAAATCATAAACGGCACATTGCAGTGGATCATAAAGATGTGACTTTTGATTGCACGAACTGCCTCAAGAAGTTCAAATACTGGGACGGCTTCAAAGGTGAGAACTGAGAAAGCATTTTACTTTAGTTAAGCAAGTTGCAAACTTCTCTCCATTTTAGGGCACAACTGCAAGTTTGTGACAAAAACCGAGAAATCGTGTGACGTTTGTGACGCTACATTTACGAAGACGAGCAAGCTGATCCGTCACAGAATGGCAAGTCACGGAACTGCCAAAGATCGCGCCATTGCAAAGATGTCACACATGGAGGTACATTACCAGTGTGACAATTGTAACCGAGCTTTTCCAAGCCCATCGTACGTGGAGAGGCATTTGAGGAGGAACGATGATTGCGGAGAGAAATCGAGG
>JAAUYL010001333.1_pt1 | contig 10449 bp, 12 predicted proteins | sample 7278011 | NCBI WGS metagenome assembly JAAUYL01 (sample SAMN14350225, study PRJNA611818) | marine sediment metagenome | isolation source: surface marine sediment (1.8m) | place: French Polynesia: Moorea | collected 2018-08 | reverse complement strand
GGCTTCGCCTCGGGGGAAAAAACAGCCCCCACTCAGTGGGAAAGTAAAAATTACGCATTGAGATAAGAATAGTCCTGGTTAAAACGCAGGAAAGTAAAAGAACAACTATTTATACTCGTAAATCAATTTCAGGTTGGGATGCTGCGCCTGCGTCCCCTGTTGCATCGATAGCTTGAATGCTGTCACTCACACTTGTCCCAATTGTAATGCCTACATTGGAAAATACACTGGTGATATGTAAAAATCTTATAAAAACAGGTTATTTAAAAAAATCTGAAATAAATACGAGAAGAAAAGGAGGGTATTTTAATATTCATTTTGCGGAGTGAGTAATGAAATATTTCCTATACCAATGAAATAATGTTGAAGAACCGCTTCAAAAACCAGTTGTTCTTTGGCAACGCATGAATCATGGCAGATTTTAAATTGTCAGCTGTCGTCTTGTGTTTATTCTGGCAAGTCCAAACTTGCTTTGGAGTGACCTGCACGGCTAATTCTCAAAATACTTGGCGCCATTGCGATCCTACCGTAGATGAAAATCATGCAACTTCATGCAGGTATTTTTTGAGGAAGGAGGGTAATTATTCAATTAAAGCAATTGAAAATATATTTAGATGTCATAATATTCACATCAACGGTGATGGAGACAGCGATTGTAGCTCGCAGGTCAATGGAAGGCCATGGTGCTACGTAATCAGTGAAGAAAAACGTAAACAAGTCAAATAGGTTACTTTATCCATTTTGTTATAGGTGAAGCCTCAAATTGCTCTGATAAAACGGTTTCAAGCAGAAATTATGTATGGGACGGATCGCCCGATTTCAAAACAGTCTACTACTCTTTTGAAGCATGCCAAGGAAAGCCAAAGGTTGAAGGTAATTGCACGAGATCACAAAGAGTTGTATAGTGGTAATTTTTGTTTACATTATTTGCAGATGTCGAAAACAAGGCCTACATGCCTGGAATAGAGTTGACCTCTTTGGGCTTGTTTTTTGATCTGTTTCTGGGATTGATTGACGGTTACGCTCCAAGTCCGGAAGCTTGCGAAACTGAATGATATGTCAGAAAAGGAAACTGTGTTGCCTGGACCTTTATTCGCTCTCCCTCAAGTAATATATTAAAATCACAGAGAACAGGTGAAATATCTACATTTACCACTACTTTTTATTAGACGAGTCTCTGAATGAATGCCACCTAAAAGGACAATTTCCAACGTAAGTAACATTATATATATATGTATGAAGGATGGATTTTGTACCGTTTTATTTTTCAGGTGTGGAAGCTACCCACAACCTTATGTTTGCCAGGACCAAAAGCATTACATGAAGGTCAACGAGCTCGCCATTTCCGGTTTCAGCTGTTTCCAATCAGGTGACGTTGGTATAGCGTGCTGGTCAACAGATGGGCTGAGGCATCCTTTCTCCACCTGCCAAAAATTTTACGGCGTAGATTGTAAAGCTGCTGGAACACCTCCTAGACACATGAGCTCAGCGGTATGTTTTTATATCCAAATTAATCAAATTATTTAATTAAATGATTATCGTTTTTAGGGCTTCTTTGGGTCTCAGCTCTTGCAAGGTCGCTATAAAAGAAGGGACTTTGAATTTATTAATGGAAGATGGCGCCACATCAAAAACAAAACTCTAGATGACCTGGAACAAAATCCAGCTGCAAGCTTTAAAGGTAACATCAATATCTTAGTAATGTTTATGGTAGATTCCAATATTTTTTTATGATTAGGTCCACCAATGGACTGTTTCACAACACGCAGCAGTCCTCAATCTAATGTCAGATGCCGATTTCCATTCAAATACAGGGGAATTACAAGATATGGATGTATTGACGAGCAAGATCCAGATGGCAGGCTTTGGTGCTCCACTCAGGTCGATTCCAACGGGAACCATGTCAATGGCAAAGGCTTCTGGGGATATTGCCGCACTGAATGCTTATTCTCTGACCCCTTTCAAAGTGAGTCCATCATCTTAATGTTAACGTTCTTCTTTGTCTTGATTATGTCATTCATTTTCCAGATTACACCAAAATCTTAGTAGTAGGGGATGTCACAAAGCCTCCACAAGCAAGCTACCACGTTAGATCGGAAATAATTGATGTAAATGATCTGAATGAGATGGACGACTTGGATTGCTTTGCAAGAGAATTGTTCCTTCAAGAAAGAGGAGAGAACACAGCATCGCCTAGCATTGTTGCAGGTGAGGAGTTTTTATACGAAACCTTGCTCAAAGATCATGGTTAATTTGGCCGTCATAGGCGGTCTGGTGTCAAGCAAGGACCTTTTGCTTTGTGATCTGTACTACAACAAGAAAGAACCTTTCGGGTGGAGGAGTGGCTGCTACAATTCATTAGCTAATCTTACCATGAACAATCATTTTGACTTGGGCTATGACATTGAGTACGGTTCAAAAAGCATCCATTTGAAGGACAAGAATGCTTTGTGGATCACCGGCCTGAATCGTGACAACTTGACCAAGCTTGTCTCCACTGAAGGATCAAGACCTGGACCTGAAATGCCATATGCTTTGGAGAAACATTGCATTGTCAGAATCAACGCTTCAACTCTTATGTTTCTTGGCGGGGTCAAATTTCCCGCAGGCCTTGGGATCGGTGGCGAATATTCCAGGGATTCTTGGCTTTACAACCAGGACAATGATTCTTGGATCAAAGGTAATTCAATGATAAACATGGTAACCAATGACTGACTTTACATATTTAAAGGTCCTGACTTGAAGTTTACAAGAGCTAATCACGCCTGTGGTATTCTGACAGACTCCAAGGATGGATCACCGATTGTGGTCGTGACGGGTGGCTACACAAAACAGTTCCACCACTTGGAACACAACTCGACAGAGCTGTGGATCGTTGGATCTTCCCGTGGGATTTCAGGTCCGACATTGCCAACCTCCGTTTTAGAAGGCACAGGAATTACCACTTCCGATGGAAAATCATTCCTCTTGTTGGGAGGAAAACCTTCTGAATTCTACATTGCGGACGACCTGAACACCATCTACAAGCTGGACTGTTTGCAAAGGCAATGCGACTGGACCTTGATGGAACAGAAGCTGAGGATTCCAAGGGTGAATCCAGTGGCAATCCCCATTCCTGATAATTTGGTCAGTTGCGTTGGCAGAATTTGATTTATTATTTTCTATCAATATAAACGCCTTCAGAGAAGTTTCCCATTAAAACGGGACCATTGTTCTCATAGACAAGGTGACCAATGCCCTCAGGTTGTCCATGGAGGACTTGTCCAAAATAATCTGCTTTTGAATAGACAACCAGAGGTTGCAGCGCCCAAGAGTAGTTGACATAATGCCAGCCATGCTCCTCTTCTCCCTCGTAACTGGTCCCAGAATAGCTGATCCTCCCCTGGCCATCTTCCCAGCCTTCACGGAATTGCCCGTCATAAACTGTTCCATCCGCTCGTTGGTATCTTCCGAATCCAAATTGGTTGTCAAACGTCAAGGTTCCAGTGAAAATGTCTCCGTTGGAGCGATGGAACACTCCCAATCCATGGCGGTATCCAGCCAAAAATGGTCCCTTGTAAGAAGCTCCAGAGCAGTAGGTGCAGTTGCCATCAACCAACTGGTCTCCAACCCATGTTCCAATGCATTCCCTAGGTCCACTGAGCTTTGGATCTGGATCAATAAACTATTGAGTGGATTGGAGTATTAAATTACTTAAGGGTGACTTGCTTGTTTTGTCACATCCCTTGAAGGTCTGTGTGCCCTGTCCATGTCTGAGGCTGTCCTTGAATTCTCCCTTGTATTCGTGACCTGCTGGATCAGTCCTGGATCCGATTCCATTCCAATGACCATCGCTCCAGTCTCCAGCATAGGACAATCTCGTCTCCTGATTCTCCATCACTCCGTAGCCGTGCATTTTGCCAGCCTCAAAATGGCCTTCCATGATAACAGTCTCACCAAGCTCATTGACCAATGTCACTGAGCAATTTCCGGTTGCCAATCCAAACTCGGTCAACTCTCCATCAAAGTCTGTTTCCTTGCCCCAGGTGGATTCAAAGTCACTTTCTAATGCGTTCTTTACTATAGCTGAAACATTTAGGTTTGCCAATCTTGGGACATTGATGATGATTGGATGGGACTCACCACTTAACTTTTCAGTTTGCTTTTTTAAACATTCAACCCTGCAGAAGCCCCAGTGACCTTGGCCTTGGATATGATTGTCTCTGAAGTCAGTTTTAGTGGAGCACCAAAACTTCCCGTCTGGATCCGATTCATTGATGCACATTGTCCTTAAAATCCCCTTGAACCGGAAGGGAAACATGCATTCTTGATTGGGAGTAGGACTGCCGGAAGTTGTGTAGCAGTCAGTGTCAGTCTCTGAAAATGTTCAAACATACAGGTCAAAAACCAACGACAGCCGTTTTACTCTTTGGTTAATACCTGTTTCTGTTGCATCAATAAATGGAGCAGATGTTCCAGCATTGTCAGTTTGATCATTGTCTCTGTCGACAAAGTTGCCAAACCTCCATTTTCCATTTATGAACTTGAAATAGCGTCTTCGAAATCTTCCTTTAGCTTTGAGCGCTCCAAAGATACCCTAAGTAATTGATGCAGTTAGTCTTTGTAATCTGATCATTGAATCCATGATTTACAGTAGGTTTCTGGAACTGCGTTCCAGTTGGATCTGCTCCTGCAATACCACAGGGAAGGTAATGCTCTTCGTCCTCTTGAGGAAAAATGCCATCCTTTGACCAGCACGCGCATCCGTTGGACGCTTGTGACCGGCATATGAAACCGGAAACTGCCATTCGATTATAAGTCTTGCCAAGATCGAGACTGTGGCAGACATAGTAGCTTTTCAGGACGCACAAGTTATCATTTACTGTAAAAAATAACGGATTGCTAACGGTTCCGGATTTCCGGATTTCCGGACTTTCTTTGCCATTCTTACCGTTGACTGAACGGATAAACGTCCATGCCGCACATGTCCCGAATTGAGCAAAGCACTTTTCGTAGCAATCTTGAGGTGATTTCGCGCTCACCAACGGACCGTCAGTAAGTTCTTCAACAAGTGGTTCAATAGGATTGTCAATTCCAATCAGCTCAGTGTTATCCAGAAAATCTACCGCGTTTCCCAAATCTAAACAAACATTAAAAATGTTCCATGAAGTCATATTAAAGCAATAAAATGTCTAGGATACCTTCAATGTCGAAGTTGGCCTTGCAAGCATCAAACGATTTGTATATTGGATAGTAACTTTTGTCAGTCAGGAAATCCAGAACGAATGTCACTGTCCTCAGCTGGGATATCTCGGTGAGATTGACTTTGGTTTTATCTTTGCAATTGGACAAATCACCTGTAAACATTGAAATATGCTCCAATAAAGATAATTACTTAAGTAATGATTTGATTATACCATAAATATAGCACCACTTTTCTCCGTTTTCTTCGGATTTACAGTCTGAATCACCCTCTCCGTCAACTACGATATTGTGACATCTAAAATATATTTCTAAATATTAATATGCTAAACTTAAAATTGTATGTAACTTGCCTGCAATTGTCAGTTGGCTTGACATCGTTCTTGTAAGTTTCAGGAACACTGCAAACTCGCCATCCTGGAGGGCGATAGTCTCTGACGCATCTTATACTTTGAACAACAATTATGGAACACTGGACGACCATAAATAATTTAAACAAAATCTTCATCGTATTTCACGACTTTTGACGCTATGATGTAAAATATCCGAATTCGATCAAGCAAGTCGTCAAAACTGGTTTTCCCAACAAAGAGTCGTAAACTGAACCCAAAACCGCATTTTGATTTTATGGGAAAACCAGAATCCTGTGTTATCATAGACAACCAAGTATTTACAATGACAACTATCTATTTAAGCAAGTTTTTATGACCATTGCCTTCCTTTTCCAAATTACTTGCCAATTGTTGAAACTTTATTGAACGGAATTTTCAATTTTGAAAGTAAGCAGATTCAGATGTTATTCGAATTGATCAACTCTTTTCATTTTAAGATTGGCAAAATGATTCCGGAACAATGGCGGCAATGTGGGCATTTCGTCCGGACATCTCTGTTCCAACTCCATGCAAAAACCACTCGCAGATTTGTCCACTGCATTCCAAACGGTAAATCTGGTCCGAGATTCCGGTCAAGAAAATGGATTGTCCGTCAAGACTTGTAACCATTTTGGGATACTAAAAAGGTTAGTGGATTCATGGATTAACCTTCAGTGACATTGACAGGAACATCTTACGGAAGTGACTCCAGGAAGAACAGGTCCGGAAAACCAAGAATCATTGGCGATATCGTAAACGTCCACGGTTGTCCTTTTGACCCATCCAGGACCGTATCCACCTGTTATGACATTGATACTTAGATTGCGACATTGTTCGATGCATCATGATCCATTTATGTCAACCTACCTGCAACCACAACAAGTTCAGCATCTCCGCACTCATCGTGAAGCACGGCGCAATCGTGGTAGAAACGTTCGTCCTCAACGCTCTCCTTCACAGTCCAAGTGTTGGTCGTAAAATCAAAGGATTTAACCTGGCTGAAATCAGTAAAGGCTTGAAAAACAATGTCATTGACATTGACATTAGATGGAGTACTTACTTTGTTCCGTAGCCACTGACCATCAGGAAGGAATTCGGTGAAATCTTGACAGTACAAGGACCGTAGAGGGAATATCCCAATTGGAAGTCCTTTTCGACTGGGTATCCAGGTTTGACACGTTCCATGTAAATGGAGTTTGACGAGGCTGTTCCAGCAATCATATACATGTATCCATCGTGCTCCACCGCGTCTCCATACCTTCTCTTAGAATAGAGTACGCTGGAACTCGTGATTGGACCTGCTGCGTACATCTCGTAGCATTTTTCAGGAGTCGAAGAACCTGGATTAACGTTATTTATGGTTCGGCATCAATGTGAGTGACATTCAAAATTACCTCCGCATGTCATCACGGCCTCTTTCTCGGGAAGGTAAGCGCCAAAGGCCCAACGGTGACTGGTCGACGGGAACTGACCGTAAGTGTTGCAAGCCTTCTCACCATCAAGGTCGATGATCTCAATTAAGTTGTTTGTTGGATATCCGCCAGCCAGTAGAAGATGACCGTCTGTAGATTAAAGGCGAAAGAAATGTAAAGAATACATAAGAAGATGAGCTATCCGTTGCGTTTACATCTTGGTGTTGAAGGAGGTCCAGCAGTAGTGGTTGTTGTTGTTGTGGTCGTCGTAGTTGTTGTAGTTGTTGTGGTGGTGGTTGTTGTAGTTGTCGTAGTCGTTGTTGTTGTTGTTGTCGTTGTTGTCGTTGTTGTCGTTGTTGTTGTTGTTGTTGTTGTTGTCGTTGTTGTCGTTGTTGTTGTTGTCGTTGTTGTCGTTGTTGTCGTTGTTGTTGTTGTCGTTGTTGTCGTTGTTGTCGTTGTTGTCGTTGTTGTCGTTGTTGTCATTGTTGTCGTTGTTGTTGTTGTCGTTGTCGTTGTTGTTGTTGTTGTTGTTGTTGTCGTTGTTGTTGTTGTAGTCGTTGTTGTGGTTGTAGTGGTTGTGGTTGTCGTGGTGGTTGTAGTTCCACCTCCACATGCCTCCGGCGCCTCTATCAAGGATGGATAACATTTGCATTTGATTTAGGAATTCTCCGTTTGGATCGTTGATATACGTAAATCCTTACCTTCCATGCACCAATTACTGCGCCATGAATTGTATTGAGCCGTGAAGTCCTTAACACTACAAACCGACCATTCGGCTCTATTCAAACAAAATAAATGATTCCAAGAGTGTACTCGTAAAAGTGGTACTCACCTGTGATTTCCATAATCCATGAATCCATCAACATCTGAAGACGTGCAGTCTTGGTCCTTGTGGTCAAAATCGTGACTCATCCCTAAATTGTGTCCAATCTCATGGACAAGGGTCTGGAATTAAAAGTATTGAAGAATTTGAGTCCTTTAATGATCTTTATTGTCCATAGTTAATTAAGTTAATTACCCCAGCTGTAATGCTGGCAGCGGCCGATCCAATCGTTCTCAACAAGGTCAAGCTAGTCTTGTAACTGGTCCAGTAAGTGCGACACACCATTCCTTTCCAGGCGAGTCCTGCATACCCAGTAGAAGATCCTGGCGGGTGGTAAACCAGGAATGTCCACAGGTCCACACCTATGATTGCCAATGACATTGACATTGACAGAAATGGACTGTGGAATGTTTACCTTGCGCCTTTAATGCGTTATATTCGGAGCTCACGACGGTTCTTGTTTCATGCAAGTCATCACTTGCCACCACCCAGTTTTTGTCATAATGGGCCATGTCAACAATCTAGTCAAAATGAATTTCAGACACAAATAAAAAAATAATCATTCTTATCAATGTTTTACGGTTTTACCTCTATTTGAACTTTGCTGGTCAAGGATGCTTTGCAATAATAAGCTTGGCCATGGGTAAAAATTGAAGCAATGCACTCGTCAGGATTTTTTTGCAGACGCGTTTCGCAGGCCTCTTTGAAATGATTGTCATAACCAACCTGAAAACAAAACAATTGTCGTGCAGAAAAGTCACCAAAGTAAATATTAACTGATTGCAACCTTCAGCTTCAAGAGATTGGACTCCGGAAGTTCAAAGCTCTGTCTTGAATCCAGGACCGTAGCGTTGGACGATCTGTCAATTTCAACATCAGGAACTTCTAGGGAGTCGTCCAAAGTCAAGTAAGTACTTTTAGCGCCCTAAAAGCAACCAAATGATACAATGATTGTTTTGTCAATGCCATTGCCACTTACTTCTTTATCAATGACAGCTTCCACCTTGCCATCCTTGGACCAAGTGAACATGTTGGTCGCGCCAGAATGTCTGGAGTTGATTGTAAACTCAATGTCATCCTCACCAAGACAACCAGTCATGGCTACGCAACCTGATGGATCAGAAGCCAGATGGCCAAGATAGTTGCAGTGGAGAGAACGTTCAGATCTCAAATGGTGCTCTTTATGGCTGCAATCGAAAAATGAATGCTAAAAATAATGCTTTGATTACGATGTCGACTTTTTAATACGTGTAATGTCTTGACAAAATCAAGGTGTCAGCATGGCCGTCTGGAAGTACGGTGTCAATCAACAGCTGACTTCCGGTTCGGTCTCCCCTGGCTTGGAACGTTGGCAGGGCTACAAGAAATCGAGTCTTATTTCTGGATTTTGCGTATTTATTCAAAAACATCTAAATATCTACCGGACTTTTCTAGGCTTGGATAAGCCGAAGCCAATGCTAGTCCCAAACAAACGATCAAAGTTGTGGCTGTCATTTTCAATCAGGAGTCCTTTCTTTCGGAGGTACTCGATAAAAATGACACAATCCTTTAGGAAGACCTTCATCTTAAATACAAAATTTGAGAGATGGGAGTCACATGCTGCCACGTTGACGCATTTCGATGGCCTGAATAGATAATTAGAAAATTCTAAAGAGTTTTCAATAGATAATTAGATAATTTAGTGAACGTTGAACATAATGTAAGCTTCAGATTTTCGAGCGCCACTTTCTTGACGTCAGCGATTTAGAATGACGAGACCGTTTAAAAGTTTTCAAGTGTTTTTTAAAAATCTCCAACGGGACTTTCCATTGAATCCTGACAAAGGAGGGAGGATCTCATTGTGAAACCTAATTACCTAATCTATCTAATTAAATATTTTGTGGGTCCCCTTCAAGCAAAATGTGTACTTTTATACTTAGATTTTCACGAAATAGCATCCTAAGCATTTGACTTGTACCAAAGAAACCTATTGCAAAAGTCATCTCAAACAGTTATACAAGGCATAATCGCTAATACTTTTACTACTGACATTTTCAAGCTCTTTGGCAGTGCTCGGAAAACTACTGTATTGACGACGAAGTAAAAAAAATCTTTGGAAACAGCTATACGAGTTGCGATCGCGCAAACATATCTCAGTACACATTCGAGATTAACCGTTCCAAAAATCCTGCTACTGATCAAAAATATGAAATACTCCATTTTTTTTCAAAATTAAGCCTGCAAAACAATATTTTAGCAAGTATTTTTTCGTGCAAGTCGAGCATGAGAGCGATTTAATGTAGTGAAAAAGCTATCGTTTTAATAGCCGATGCCTAGCCCCCCAATTTTTGAGTGGAGATGTTCGCAAGATATCGCTTATGAAGCAAGAAAAAATGTGTCTGTACTTATGTACAGAAAGAGAGCTCAGATTTTGAAGCTATCCACATGTTTCATACTTTTACTTACGTAGTAAAAAAATTCGGCCGAAAAATCTGTAACGTAAACTCTTCTTGTACGCGTCATCGTATAGTAGATTACAAATTTTTCGTGGGAGTGAAGGGGGACGTTCAATTTATTTCATTTCAAACACGTTCTGTTTTTGTAGGTCTTAATACATGCGCCCCAAGAAATCGAAAGCAAAATCATGCAATGCCTTACATTTTGTCGATCATTTGGCTTGGAG
>JAAUYL010057858.1_pt1 | contig 10450 bp, 10 predicted proteins | sample 7278011 | NCBI WGS metagenome assembly JAAUYL01 (sample SAMN14350225, study PRJNA611818) | marine sediment metagenome | isolation source: surface marine sediment (1.8m) | place: French Polynesia: Moorea | collected 2018-08 | reverse complement strand
TTGCCTGCAAGTCTATTTCAAAGCTTTTGATTTCCACATCGACAAAATATACTTCATCTTGTTCGCATTTTCGCTTTCTTACCTCTTGTCTTTGTTCTATATATTTGATTCCCTCCAGGATTTTATCGACTTTATCATCAATCATGCCTTCAAAATTGAGAAGAGGAATAATAATCGGATTAATATTTAACTCTATTCGCAAATATTCGCCCAGGTAGGTAGAAAGTTGATTAGATATTACTTGAATTTTTGTTTGTATTTCTGTTGCTAAATTTTCCCGAATTGTGGTTCCTTCCCGAATCATTTTATCTTACACATCTACCCACAAATTCTGAATATGAGGGGAGCAGTATTCATTGACTGTTTTTATCAACTTTTCAGCATCTTTCTCTTCCTTAAATCGGACTTTATAAAAATTTTTTGACTCCTGTTGCTTGACTTGATTGAAAAAATTATCGAATCTTTTAAAAATTGCTTTGAGTAAACCACCCTTTGACTTAGTTTGTTCCTCAGATTTTGACTTGTCAGATATTGAATTAGCCAACTGTTCAATTTCTGTTTTTATCTGCTCTTTAGCATCCGTAGCAAATAATTGTAATTCTTGCCCAAACCTTTCAATTAATTTTTTTTCCTGTTGCTTAACTAACTTTTTTACTTCTAAAACCTGCTGATTAGCATTATCAGCTTTTTCCGCATATTCTTGAACGTTTTGTTTCAGAGTTTCCAGTTCAATTTCCCATCCTTGAATTTGAGTATTGAAACTATCCTTAATCCCTTTAACTGCTTTTTCCAGTCTTGCCAAAACATCCTCTAAAAGATTTACTCCTGAATTTTGAGTAATAGTCTGAATTGCCATTTTCTCTATTTCAGGAATTTTACTATCTATTAATGCTTGAGAAGCAATTTTATGAGCAGGTGGTGTAATTAAATAACCTTCTTCATTTTTTTGAGAATATTGAGAACTAAAGAACTTTTGAAAATCCTCAATTTGACCTTCGGTTGCTTTACCATTATTAATTAATTTGGCTAAAAGTCCCTGTCGAGAACTAGCAGGATAAATTTCTGGATTAGAAAAACCAAAACTACTTAACTCTCGTTTTAATTCATTAATAACTTCAGGAATTTCTCGGTCTCTTTCCCCTTTCAAATCAACTTTGTTCAGGATAAAGTAAACCTTACCTGCATTTTTAGATAGTATTTCCTGACGATTTTCTACAACTTCCTTGAATAAGTCGGAAACAGCATTATCTTTGTAGGAAGTGTAATCTAAAATAAATAGAATTGCGTTACAAGTTCGCAGCGCTTCTAATGCAGTAAAATAAAATATTAAATCCTATCCCAATTAAAAATATGAAAAAAACCGTAGAGGTTTGGTCTCCAAACCAATCCATAGCAGCGAAAAAAATAGGCATATTCTCTGCAACTTTCCTACTGATATTTTTTACCCTTAATCTACGACACAATTTCTGACATATTCTCTAACAATAGGAGATAAATCAAACATAATTTTATCCCCTTCGAGTCTTTGTAACAAATAACGTCTTGTCAAGGAGCGTAATCCATTAATTAAATCCATTGATGATAATGATAAAGCTTGTCTGATATCTTCTCTTGATACAGGTCTATTGTATTTACTTATTTCCCCAATAATCTGTCGTTCGATAGGTGAAAGTCTAGAGAAGATTTCCGTTAATTGTAAGCTGATTTCTTCTGTTAAAAGCAAACCTCCTTCACTTAAAAATTCAGAGACATTACCTAGAAAAATATCTTTAATTACACTAGCAACATCTTTCAAATACACCAGATTGCCTTCATATAAATTAATCAGCTCTGACCATGCTTTTTCATTTTGTAAGCCATATTTTTTTAGGTCAATATTTTCTATTGCTGATAATTCTAAACATTTAATAGGATATAAATCCTCGTCTAAGCACAGCATTTCTTGGCATTTTTCTTGACTAATTAAGATTAAGCTGCTTTGATGTTCAATTTCTACAATATTTTGGAAAAAATCTTTATACCCTTGATATTGACTTTGATACTGTCCGGCAAATTCTCCCCCAATAAATAATTCTTGTACATCATCAAGGATAATTAAGCATCTTTGTTGCTGTAACAAATTAAAAAATTCAGTTAACTTATTATCAGTTTGAATAGTAATATTTTGAGGGTCATTAGTATTTGTTAAAATCTCAGCGATCGCTTTATCTAAAAATGGAGAAAGTTTGATACTTTTCCAGATAATTACATCAAATAGGTGTTGATTTAGATCGATACAATGTCTGACTAGGGTAGTTTTCCCAATCCCACTTATTCCTAATACTGAGATGAGACGAATATTTTGATTAGTTAACCAATTAGATAGAGTTTTAATTTCTGTTTCGCGACCAGAAAAATTGATGTTTTTAGGAGCTAGGGTTAAATCTTGATAGCTGGTATTTTCAGTCTTTTTTTCTTCATTATCTATTGATTCATTTTCCTCAGCTTGAGGATGATTTGAACACCAAGTAACATTACCATTCACTAAACCAAAAAACTGAGAATTTTTAGTTCTTTCTATTGTCCAACAAAAATTAGATTTATTAACATCTTCTCCCTCTAATTGTTCAGATAAAATTTTATATAATTTACGGCTAACATCTCCAATATAGTTAGAACTTTTATACCCACAGTCACCAGCAATTTCACTGTAAGTTTTACCTTCCCACAATCCTTTCACAACAGCTTTTTCTAAATCGTCTAGATGTTCTCCAGTTTGTTTCTCCACTAACCTATCTACCAATTGTAACACCTCTGTAATAATCATGTAATTTAGATATGCTAATAGTTTGAATTATTATAACTTCAGGGTAAACCAGGAAAATCAGGATTTTTCTGGTTTTGAGTTAATATTTTGTTACCAAGAATTCCATAAAATCAGTTTTTTTCAGTTGGCAGTGTTGAGAAAAGATGATTTATCCTCTAAAAAGATGCAACTTTAAGTAACAGAAAAAAATATGGATTTACGAGGCTTAGTCCAAAGTCTAGCAACAGACCTTCTAGGAGACCAGAAGATGTCGGATGAGGATTTTGAAAAAATCTATAATATCATTGAAGAAAAGGTTGATAATCAGGGCAAACGCATCAGGGAAAACGCATCTAATTTATCAAATTACAAATGTAGCGTCTCATGGAAATAAAAAACAGTATATCTGGATTTTAGATGCACAAAATCGGGCGATCGCTTTGGATAGCCTTGAAATTTTTACCTCTTGATTTACTAACACCCAAATTTAAACATTAAGTACAACTGATGACTACTCAGCAAAATCCAAATAATCAAAACAATCCAGATAATCAAAACAATCCAGGAAATCAACAAAATCGTAATTTATTTCACAGATTTATCCAATCTATCCGTAACAATAGTACGCTGATTATTGTTGCTACTCTTGGTGGTGTTATGAGTAATATCATAGGATTTTCTGTTGATTTTGTAGAATTTATAGGACTTCTCTCTCCTGAAAGAGATGTTAGCAATTATAAATCGGGGTGGGTTTTGGTCAAAATCACAGGATGGTCGGTGACATCTTATGATTTTGCTGAACAACATGGAACAGATGGACTCAGAGCTTTTTTTGTCCAGAGATTAGAAGGAACATCTAAACTAACTCGTATGATTTATACAGATGATCAACCTACGGATAAACTGCTAAATCAAGGTGCATCTCGAAAGGATGATATTAGCGTTCTCAAAAATGTAGATTACGTAGGCGAAATTGGTGGCGAAATTGATGCAGAAATTGCTAAACCAATACTCATATCAAAAAGAAATTCTGGAACGCTCCATGCACGACTTATTCAGGCGAGTAGAAATGAAGAACCTGTTTGTCTTTTTGTTTATGGTATACGTGATAATGAAAAGTCTCAATTCTTGAACATTTTAGACTTTAAAACAGTAGACAAACAATATCAAGATCAATATAATAACCTTAAAAAAGAAGAGAATTCACAGAATAAATTAGTTGAATTAACTGAGCGTGCTTGCCCTGATAATATCAAATCCGATATCTTGCCCAGGCAATTATCAAAATATTAATCCTTGGTTGATAGATATTTTGACTCTCGAATATGAGCTTTCGTTAATCAGTAGAAACCAGGTTTTTTAACAACCATTAATATCTCGATCGCTATACCATAAACCCGGTTTCTTTATATTTGTGTTAAAAATCCTTGTCGTGCCTTTTTTAATGAATCAAACTTGGAGAAGTCAACACAAATACATCCCGATATCCCATCTCTTCTGTCACAGGTTTAATGGGAGTTGTAAAGTGCAAAAATTCATGGTCATTTACCAATAATAAATCCCCAGGATTGAGAATTTTACTAAATACTGGCTTTTCTTTTCTAGCAGTATAAAGATGAGTTGCACCCCCTTGAATATTATGTCTATTTACTGCAAATATACCAATAAAATCTGTGCCGTCTCTGTGAATACCTTCTGGTGCTGGATTACCTGAATTATTAGGGGAACAAATAGTTCTAATTTGATGCACTCCAATTTCTGCTTCTGGATGTATTTTGCAGGAATCACAGAAGGCTAAAATCATTTTTTTAAAGTTATCTAAGGCAATAAGTCTGTCATCTATTTCAGCAAATTCTCTTTTAATATCTCCTACTACAGGATTATAATCTTTGCTTTGGAAAAGATAACCGTGAGGCTGCTTAATTAACTCTTCCCCTGAGATAATAAAACGAGAAAGTCTTCTATAACGATACTTAGCTTTTATGTAGGGATCGACAGGAAGGTCAGCAAAAAACTGTTTAAAACCCTCCATGCTAATTGAGTTTACCTTTTTGTAGGTAAACATAAAAGCGTAATCTAAATTAATTGATTCTAATACTTTTTTCATAGATATTTCTCCCTTTTTATGGAGTAAAAGTTGAGTTTTATATTGTCTATATTTTTAGTATAGCTCGGGTTTCTGAGAAGTGTTGCTAAATAGTATACAAACTATTAAATTTTGTAAAAAAATGTATCAAAATACTCAAAAAAAGGTTGAGAGTAACTTGATATCAAAGGAGAATAAAATTCTATAATAAACCTCTTGCAAAATTTTTAATTAAACCAATTCAAGATATAGAATCAACAATTTTATCCCCCCTATTCCCTCCATACCTATTCCCTATTCCCTGACTTCTGCAAGAAGTCTAATCATTATTGGCAAAAACTCCAAGTTTAGTAGGGGTTTGGTGACCAAACCCCTACGATATTTAAGATCAATTTCCTAAAGTCAGACTACACATAAATTGATATCTTGGATTTCAAGCTTGATAGATACTTTTACAAGTGTTGTTTAAGTTTATGAAATTGGTATGATTTTATCGAAACTATAGGATTTAATATGATTCACTGATAGACAGAAAAAAATAATTTCCTACTATTCAGATTTAGGATTAATATTATGTACGGTTAAATAGTTATCATTAAAGTTCGTAGTAAAGCTTTAGCTATATCTATAGTTCGGGCTAAAGCCCTACTACAAACAAAATTTTTTTATCACTGATTATCCGGACATGGTATAAGAACTTTAATTCTTCTTTTGAATCATCCGTACATCCGTTGATAAAATCCTTGTCGTGCCCCTTCTTTCTCTAATCAAAATTAACCTCTTACTGCTTTAACCAAAGCTTGACAACCTTGTAAGAAAATACTCACATCTATACCTAATCCAATATATTGCACTCCACAATCAATCCATTTTTTTGCAGTCTCAGAATTATTAGTAAAAGTACCGACCGCTTTTCCAGAACTCCGAATAATTTCTACTGATTTTTGCATTAATTCAACTACTCGAATATCATCAACTTGACCGGGAATACCTAAAGATTGAGATAAATCATAAGGACCGAGAAAAATCACATCAATATGAGGAACTGTAACAATTTCTCTCAGATTTTCGACGCCTTTTGTACCTTCCACATGAACCACAACTAAAGATTCTGCATTCAATTTATCGGTTATATTACTACCTGCTGAAGTGTAAACTCCCGCGCGAGTTCCAAATGATAAACCACGGCAACCAATAGGATTATATTTAGCACTTTGCACTACTATTTCTGCATCAGTTATTGTTTCTATTTGTGGAACTTGTACCCCCGCACTGCCAATATCAAGAGCGCGTTGAATTTGTGCGGCATCATTTTTGCTCACTCGAACAACGGGTGCAACACCTCCACAGTCAGCAGCACGACAAAGGTCTTCTGCAACTAGAATATTTAGAGGTCCGTGTTCGAGGTCGATAACTGCGAAATCAAAGCCTGCGATACCGCAAATTTCTATGAATGCAGGGTAAGCACAATTCATAAAAGGTCCGAGTACAACTTCGCCGTTTTTTAGTTTTTGTTTGAGTTGATTTTTTTTCATGGTTAATTGAATATATAGAAAAGAGGGAATAGGGAATAGTAGTGGAAGCATCTTGCTCCCGTTCCTGGTATTCCTTATTCCTGTATACCATTACTATGTAAGACTACCAACAATATTACTAGAGAGTTTGGAGACTAAACCCCTACCAAGAATTTTAAATTTTTAGAATAATGCTTATACATTATCCGGATTAATTCCTCTTTCCTTGAGCATTTATACTGCTCTGTCTGCACGTTGTTTTTCCTGAATAGTTTTGTAGAATGAGCGTCTTGCCTTTTAGTTGTTTTATCCTGAACAAACACTCAGCTCTTGGTATTAACGGTTAAAGAGATGATTTTTTCCTAGGAGTAACATTCTTAATCAGGTATTCAAAGCGATCGCTTTGGATGACCTTTAAATTTTTACCTCTTAATTTGCTAACGCCCAAATTTAAACATTAAGTACAACTGATGACTAATCCACCAAATCCAGATCCAAACAATCCACGAAATCCAGATCCAAACAATCTACGAAATCAACAAAATCGTAATTTATTTCAGAGATTTATCCAATCTATCCGTAGAAATAGTACGCTGATTCTTGTTGCTACTCTTGGTGGTTTTATGACTAATATCATAGGATTTACTGTTGATTTTGTAGAATTTCAAGGACTTCTCTATCCTGAAAGAGATACTAGCAATTATAAATCGGGGTGGGTTTTGGCCAAAATCACAGGATATTCAGTGACATCTTATGATTTCGCTGAACAACATGGAACAGGTGGACTCAAAGCTTTTTTTGTTCAAAGATTAAAAGGAACATCTCAACTAACTTCCATGATTTATACAGACTATCAACCTACAGATTCCTATCTAAATGACGGTGATTCTCCAGAGAATGATATTAGTGTTCTAAAAAATGTAGATTACGAAGGCAAATTTCCTACAAGTGCTAAAGATAAAAAATCAAAAAGAAATTCTCAAACGTTCCAAGCACGACTCATTCAGGCGAGTAGAAATAAAGAACCTGTTTGTCTTTTTGTTTATGGTATACGTGATAATGATAAGTCTCAATTCTTGAATATTTTGAAATTTAAAACAATAGACCAAAAAGATCAAGATGACTATAATACTCTTATAAAAGAAGAAAATCCACAGAAGAAACAGAAGAAATTAGTTGAGTTAACTGGGGATGTTTGCCCTGGTAAAACCTTGTTCTAGTAATTATCAAAATATCAATCCTTGGTTGATAGATATTTTGACTCTCGAATATGAGCTTTCGTTAATCAGCAGAAACCTGGTTTTTTAACAACCATTAATATTTTGAGTGAATAGAGAAAATAGATAACAGGAAAGTCTAGGGGTTTTGTCTCCAAACCCCTACAAATTATCCTATTTCTCATCATCCTCTTCTACTAATTGAACTAGCTTTTCCAAAGCACCATAAACTCTTGGCAGATTATCTATAGTGAAATTTCCAGAATCTTTGATAAAATTGTCTGCCACAAGCTTGCCAAACTGCCATAAATTACCATCTGTCACAATTCCATAGACTCCCCTGAAAACATCATCATTTATTTTCTGCGACGCGAACAACTCCTCCAGACATTGCCCCCAACCATGCTCAAAATCATTTTTCTTAGCTTCAACAACAATGACAATAGGCTTTTATAATACAGTTTTACCAAGTTCAGAACGTCGTGAAAAAATATAATCAGGTGTTCCAGATAGAATTTCATCGTAAGAAATACTTTTGCGAATCCAAAATGAATACTTCTGATAATATTTCTTATAAACTTCACGCAATAGTGGCGAGATTATAATTTCACTGCGAGATGCTTCTGAGGCAAACAAATCTATATTTTCTTTGTTAAATTCAAAGTCTTGGATAAAACTGTCTGAAGGCAATAATTCCTGACTAACTATCAAATTCTCTTCTGAATATTTAATTCTATACTTTTTTTGTACATCCGAGATTGTTTTAAAATCACTGAAAGCCATATTTAATAAAATTTGATAAATGTTGCTGACAAATGGTATAGATACTGTTTGTAGTTGGGCTTCAGCCCGAAGTATAGATAGGGCTAAAGCCCAACTACGAACTTTAATTATAACTATTCAACCAGACGTGATATAACTTCTGACTTACTGCACCCTTACCACTTCTTCTGAACTTTCATTTGCCAACCGATCGACTGCCCGCAAAGCATAAGTTCCTGGCGTAACTCTCACCGCATTAGTAGCAGAATTTAATACTTGCACCAGCGCCCATTGATTACCATTTTGCTGATACAATGCCCAAGAGCGAACATCTCCAGTATTATCAAGACTCCAACTAATAACATCAGAATTAACCTGTACTCCTGTAGGTGGTGCTGGAGGTTGGTTATCTAACCACGGCATTGCTGGAGGTAATGCTGGAGTTGGATAAACTGAACTTTTGAACACATTATTTACACCTGCTACATTATCTCGAAACATCTTCATACTAAAAAAGATATTTCCTAAAGAAAGTTGACCTGCTCTCTGACGAGAAAGAGCAACTTGTCTCTCAAACTCAGATACCGACCAACCCGAAACTTGCAACTGACTTAAATAGTTTCCAGCATAAATATGACGACGTTGGGGGTTTTGTTGCAACCACCAATTTAACAACGCTGGATAACTCTGTTGAGGTGGGTCGATGCGCCAATAAAGTTGAGGTGCCAAATAATCTATCCAACCTTTTGCTAACCATAACTTTACATCAGCATATAAACTTTCATATTGATCTAAACCTACAATACCAGGAGGGTTACCTGGACGATAAATGCCAAACGGACTAATACCAAATTTGACATAAGGTTTCTCAGCGTGAATACCTTCGTAAAGACGTTGCACCATATTATTCACATTCTGTCGTCGCCAGTTAGATAGAGAAAGAGTTCCGCCAGATGCTTGATAACTATCATAGGTTTGATAGTCGGGAAATTCTTGCCCTGCTTGAGGATAGGGATAGAAATAGTCATCGAAGTGAATGGCATCAACGTCATAACGACGCACGACATCCATGATTGTATTGAAAGTTTGGTCTTGAATAACTTTCGCTCCTGGGTCCATCCAAATATTTTTGCCGTATCTATAAGCATATTGGGGATATTTGGTTGCCATGTGATTGGCAGCAAAGGAACCATCTCTGGGACTAAGTTGGGCGCGGTAAGGGTTAAACCAAGCATGAAGTTCGATGTTGCGTTTGTGACTTTCGGCGATCGCGAATTCTAAGGGGTCATAATATGGTTGGGGAGGAGTTCCTTGTTTTCCAGTTAACCAACCGCTCCAGGGTTCGATGGCGGAATTATAGAGAGCGTCTCCATTTGGTCGAACTTGCAATACTAAAGCGTTTAGGTTTAGTTCCTGCATCCGGTTGAGGATGTTGAGTAATTCTGCTTTTTGTTGGGCGACGGGTAAACCGCGTTGAGAAGGCCAGTCAATATTGGCGACGGATGCTACCCATACTCCTCGAAATTCTCTGGGGGAAAAGAAGGATGGTTGTTGAGCAGTGGCAGTTGGTAAGTAGCTATAGATTTGAGTCAGGGTTAGTCCTAATATTATGAGGGAACTCCAGAGGAGATGTTTAGGCCGAAAGTGGATGTTTTTGGGGATTTTAGCTAATACTTTGCTGATTAAGTTCATTGTTAGATATTTTGGTTATTTAATCTCATTCTACCTGATAGTCAACTTCATACGGTTCAAGAATTTTTTTGTAGGTTGAGTCAGTAGTAATATTATGTTCGGTTAAATACTTATAATATTTGTGAAGGTTGGTAATAGGTATGAGTGGAAATTGATATAGGGTGTCACAGTTTGGAGACCAAACCTCTACTTTCCTACTAGCTCTGATAATAACTAATTATTTGAACATGAGATAATTTACCCGACCAGAACTTTAACAACTATTGCGTATATCGCAATAAAAGATTTTGCTGGTGGTTGCTCGGTAAGAATCTCCCCTAGAAAAAGTCAAATAATTTCTCAATTCTCTTAGTTGCCGAACAGAAATTTAACTACTATTGCGTATATCGCAATA
>JAAUYL010039251.1_pt1 | contig 10455 bp, 17 predicted proteins | sample 7278011 | NCBI WGS metagenome assembly JAAUYL01 (sample SAMN14350225, study PRJNA611818) | marine sediment metagenome | isolation source: surface marine sediment (1.8m) | place: French Polynesia: Moorea | collected 2018-08 | reverse complement strand
GGGATATTGTCGATACCGGTAATTTGTACCGTAGCCAAAAAATAATTGTAATAAAATAGTGATTAGTAATTGGTAATGAGCTATGCGCTATATAAATTTTGCAATCAATTTCTTTTTAACAATCATTTTCAGTGCTGCTCTTGGCTTTGGGGTGGCAATCAATACAACCGTAAGGATTAAACTTTTTAAGGATATTCCTCTCTCCCCAGATGTTTCTAGAGTTATTTGGTGTGCGCTGTGTCTGCTTATATTATTTTTCCTGTACCATGATCTAATCTCTCGAGTAATCTCTTTATTTAATGGAGAAGAAGAGAAGTAATTTGATATACAATAAAAACAGGACTAGCGTCCTAGAATAGCCAAGAAGGCATCAGAACGCTAGCGTTTTAAAACTATGATAGTTACAAGCAAATCCCGCGTAAAACTTTTGAGGAGTTACACGCGGGATTTTTGTTGTTTATTGTGTCGCGGCCAGTAATACCTAAAATTAGTTCTCGCTTTCTTTGGCGTAAAAAACACTCAAAATAACAAGCCTGTAAAGTATTCCCCATCCTGCGATCGCAGGCAACACCAAATAAACATCAGCAATCGATTCGTGTCCCATGTCTTCACCTTAAGAACTCAATTAGAAGCTACTTGCTACTTTCTTTTGATACAAATATGCTAGCACTTGTTAGCACGTTTAGCGAGAAAAAACTTGAAGCCTTTGCAGTTTAAAGGCTTCAGAGGCTTAGAATTATATACTGTAGAACTGTTTAAGGCGATCGCTTGCCTCGTCCTCGTTTGTTCCCCAGGAAATAATGGCTCTGTCGTCGTTTTCCTTGGCTGTAACAAGAAAAAGATAGTAGGCGTCTAGTCCTGTGGCTTCTTGGCATTTCTGCCTGTCATGAACCAAAGCCCGTCGAATCTTGAATGTCCTGGACCCCAACAAGTAATCACTAGGGTTTTTAGGCTCGGACTCGTACCAGGTTTCTAGACTCTCCCAGGCGAGGAAATCGCCGAATGATTCTTTTATTATTTCATCGGCTCCTAGCGCTAACTCAGCCGTTAAAGCCATCGTTAGGCGACGGAAACGAGGTATCGTTCTGTTTTCCCTTTCTACTGGTTCCAACCATTCACTAAGCGATCGCATCCAGATTTGATTGTCTTTAGTTGATTTGTACCAAAGAACTTCTTCCCCAGCGTAGTTGATCAGTCCTATATGGCCGCCAGTAGCGGAATCTTTTGGGTTATTTATTACTTTGTAGAATCCGCCTTTGTAGTGTTGGTAGAGTTCGCCTGGTTGTGGAATAAAAATAGTCATATCAGGTTAATTCGTTGATGTTGACAACAATGGGATTAGGATCCCCTATAACTTCTCCGCTACTTTTCCATCTGGTTTCTAGCGTCGTTGCTATACGCGCCTCCTGGATTGGGTCGGTTGGGTAAAACGTAACCATGTTTCTCGCATAATACTTTCGGCCTAAATAATATACAGGTTCATTCTTGTAGATGCGATCTATCACTTCAGATCGATTCATATACTGGCTCCTACTGGTAAGGATTAAAGATAGAGTAATCCGAGTCTTCTCCAACGTGCAGACGGTTGTCTGATATCTCCGCGACCAAACATTCTGCTGTCTGGATTAAGTCGAAATAAGCAGTATCATTGACCGAAGCTTCGGATAACTTTTGGTCGCCTGGGCCAGATATCACGCCTAAGTTGACTAATTCTTCGATCGCGGAACTATTATTTTGACTAACGGCTGCAAAAACGATTCCTGCGGGATTATTACCAATTACTTGTTTCATGATTTATTTAAAATTAAAGTTTTGTTGTTTATTTAGTCCCCACAGGGTGTGGGGATTGCTCGTAACGCTTAATCAAAAATCAATCGCTGTCAGCGCTAATTGATTGTAAGTATCGGGAAATTCCGCCAAAGCCTGAACTGTTCTATTTACCATCCAAAGATACGCTTCATCGTGAGTCTTTGCCAAGTCATAGCTAGACCAACAAGATACGACTTTCAGTGAAGTCTCAAGCATGTCGCGAATTTCATCTACACTCATGTCATTCTCGTTGTATGGTTTTTCTCGCTCGCATGCGATCGCAACCAATTTGTCAGCTATTCCCCAATAATTGAGGGTACCAAAATCTTCGTTTACTTCCATCAATACATGCTTCCCGTTTGCATCTAATGGGGAAGGGCAAGAGTCACTAGCAACCGGCGCTCGTTCAATCAACCCGTGCCTTGCAACCCAGCGAGAAGCTTCTTCCCAATTACCGGCGATGAACTCATAAATCCCTGTGGTGTCGTTTGAAACGAATTTATAGTTATTGTCTGCGACGCGGTAGAGAACGCCTGTGTAGCTATCCACTGGCGCTTCGTCAACTTCGGGATATTGAACCTCGCTGCTGTCATCTACCGCTCTAGCCGCTTCTACTGTAGCCAATTCTTGCTCGTATACTTCGATTGGTTTGTCAATTATTTGAATTTTTCTTTGCTGGCAGTACCTTTCACATCTAGCTTTAGTCAAGAACTCACGAACAATCTCACCACTATCAAGAACAACTAGCCAAGGCTGAGTAACGCTTATATCTTCGTCGTACTCAATCCAGGCTTTCTGAGTTGCTTCTGGCTGCTCAACTTCATGCTCCTCAGCGATCGCTAACAAAGCCTGACGTCCAGCGGTTGTATTCAATTTAATAGAGGAAGGAATAAAAACGCCTTGAGCGCGTAAGCTACTACGTAATTTAGTCCAGTTTTTCGATTCTCCGCTTTTAAGTTGCTCAACTAAAACCTTGATAGACATACATTTCACCTCGTTCAACTGAATACATGCTAACAAACACTAGCACGTTTGTCTAGTGTTTGATGCTACTTTCAAGCGATCTCTTTTGGTTCTAGACAGGTATCTCAGAAAGGTGCAAGGAAAATAGTTTGCGATCGCTGTTAACCGCCTTCAGCCATTTACCGTCAACCATTGTCACTGTAAGCGTTTGGCCGTCGTAATCGATTTCGTCCCCAGTCCGAACGAAGCACTTGTTCTGTTCAATATATACTCTGGCTTTTACTTGCAGTTTCCCGGTCCACTTAGCGTCATATTTGGCGTCAACCTGAATGTGCTCTGCCAGCTTGACTGCTAAATTTCGATGAAGGACTGCATAACGCCCACCCCGCTTCTTGCATATCCTGTAAAGTTTTCTTAGTTCTTCTATATCGCGATCGCAAGCTAATTCAATTTCGGGCCAAATTAAATCATGTATAAAAAATATACTTTTGAGTCCGTCTAATAACTTCTCTACTTTGCCAGACATATAGAATTACTGATACTTTTAGAATTCCATGCTAACAAACACTAGCATATTTCGTAAGTGATCGAGATTCTCTTTTCTGTATAAAAGAAGCAACATTTTATTAAGTTGTCGATTGAATGGTGTCTTTGAGCGTAAAACTAACGCTGACAGCATCGTCGCCAAGAATTTGGTACCTGTACTCTTCGCAGTAAAAATGCTTTTCGTTGCGGACCAGGTTGAAAGCGAATGTTAGCCAGTTTGAATAGTTCCATGTGAAAGATTGCGCCTTGCTCCCATCGAAAAAGGTTCTCAGCAATTCATGCTGGGACAATGTAACAGTCTGGCTGACGGTCCATTCTTCAATCGGTACCAGTGCCTGGTATTCCACGTCTGAATAATTGTCACCTAACTCTATTTCGTAGGCGGGGTTGGTCACTTCGAGCGTTGTTCCGTCGGCACTTGGAGTAAAAACCAAGTCGCCACTAAATCCAGATATTGACACTTAAAACCTCCTATAAACTTGTTTTAGTTCCAGCGTTAGTTCAATTATTATTTCGCTCAAGAACTTGACTTTAAGATTGACGCACTCGAACCAAGGATCCAATAAAGTATTTTCATCCGTCCTTATTCTGAATGGTTCCTTTCTCCTGGCGTAAAGGAATGGCAATGCGCCGCTATCGTTTGTGGTGTAAACAGTAAAGTTAAAAACTTCTGTTTTCTGGTTAATAGTGGATCGGTTTATAAAAGAAGTTATCCCATTGTTCAAAGACTCAACAGCGATGTAATACTTGTCCAAGTAATCGCCTTCCGGCGGAGGTAATAACGGCAGTTCATTTACTCCAAAAGTTACAGTCATCTTTTTTTTTAATCAAATAGCGATTTGTGTCTCAACCGTAGCAAAGGCTTTTGATTTGAATGCCACTCAGACCAGGGAAAAAGCTCGCTTAAGTGTCCTTTGTCGAAAACATGCAAGAAAGTACCTTTCTCTCTATCTGTACAAATATTCAAGTGGTGTGGTGTGTCGTTATTGATCGCGATCGCGATAATGTCATGAGTTTTAACTGGTTGATCGCCTGGGACTTCTAGAAAACCAGCATTACCAAATAACTCTTCAATTCTATGAGTGTACGCAAAACGGGTGTACTCCGGACGAATAAAGTCAGGGAGATCTATTTTTAGCATTCCTTTGTAATAGTTCCGGACTAGCGCATAGCAATCATGACGACGCCAGATAAAAGGTTTGTTCAGGTAGTAATCGAGTTGTTCTGGTTCTCCCTCTGCTCCTAATGGAAATGGATGTGGGAAGTCCGGATCAAAATAATCATATGTCCCGAACTCTGAATGATATATCAGATAAGGGATTTTGAGCGATCGCGACATTTTTATATCCGCTTCGGTTAGGTGCCCAGGTTGATCACTCCGCCAGTGCGAGTGCCACACAGCTACCGCGTGTTCCTGCCACTGCTCCCAATCACTTTCTGATATTAAAAATTCGTTCTCCTTATACGGCGACGTGTTGGGCAATTCCAGTATTTCAGAAGACGTCACCACGCCGCACTTCTCGAAAGGCGCTTCATCAACAATTTCTCGTATTCTTTGCTTGATAATGCCGCTTAACTCTATCTTCATTTATTTGTTGATGCTAATTCTAATTGAACGATCGCTTGAATAATGTTTTTATCTCTCTCTATCGATTCGTTTCCTGCTTCGATAAACGCGATCGCGTTCTTGATATAAACAATACTTTGTAATAAATATTGTTTCTGTGTTTTAGTTTCCATAAAAAAACGGCTGGGAAATCAGCCGCGTATCTCTTGATTAAGATCCTATTTTATCTTGACCAATTATAACTAGAAATTAGTTACCGCCAGTTCAGTTATTTTCCCACGCTTAGTGGAATCGATATTTAACGCCCTTCCCACGCTAACCGCGTGAACATCCCATTCACTGTATAACTCTCTGGTGTCCTTACAGTCCGAGTTACATAATAGAAATTTCACGCCCTTATCATGCAGCCTACGGCAATAATTCCTTAGCTCAACGTGGTTATTAAATCCAAATCCTGTTTTTGTATAACCGGTAAAGTTCGACGTCCGACTGATTGGAACGTATGGGGGGTCGATAAAGAAAAAGTCTCCCTCCAACCCCATCTTAAATATTTCCCTGTAATCAAAATTTGATATAGTCGCATCTTTTAACGCGATCGCGGCATCTCTGATTGCTCGCTCGTCACAAATAGCCGGATTTTTGTAGTTACCATATGGGACATTAAAGCCGCCTTTTTGGTTGACGCGGTAGATTCCACCATGACACGTTTTGTTCAGATAAATAAAACGCGCCGCTGCCTCTAAAGAATTTTGAGGAACTGACGCACGCACGCCGTAAAAATACTCGCTGGAATTATTCGCCTTGTGCCATCTCAATAAATCAATCAACTCTTCTGTTTGCGATCGCACAACCAGATAAGTAGTAATAAGTTCTTCGTTTAGGTCGTTCAGTAATGCGTATTTAGGCTGCAAATCGAAGAATACAGCGCCACCGCCTAAAAACGGTTCTACATAGCGACTAAAGTCAGGAATAAGTCCCAATTCCTTGTACTGACCGATTAATCTTCGCTTGCCTCCCACCCACTTCAAAAAAGGTAATAAACGTGTCTTAAAACCTTTTAATTCTTGCATAATCCTTTCACCTTAAGACTTTCAATATTCTGTGCTAGCATTCTTTAGCACCTATCAAATGATAACATGGAAAAGTCGTTTTTATAAACGCTAACTAGGTTAAGAACCAATCGGCTTCTGTCTTGTTTGAAGTCGATTTTTTTTAAATGCAAAATTAAGCCCCGCCCGAAAGGTCGAACAGGACTAATTAAGTGTTGTTAACCGAGACAAGTTCAAAGTTCCCGTAACAGGTAAGGGTTGCTTACCTGTTATCAGGATAACAATTGGCAACATAATAATCAAATTTCGTATTTTAGCAAATTGAGGTAAAATCAGGAAAGGATTATTCTTTTGGTTAACAAACCCTTGTGCGCGCCCTACTTCTTGCTAAAGGGCGTTTTTTTGTATGCAAAAGAATTATGTCTTAGATGGTAACGAACCAGAACGCTATTTGACGGTAAAGCTGAAAGGAATAATGTCTGAGGTTTTCCCTTCAGAATTTAGATGCTATGCGCGATCTATCCCAGAAGCTTTATCTGCACTATTCGTGAATTTTCCTAGCTTTCAAAGTTTTTTAGCTGATGCCGAATCGAACGGAATTATTTTCAGGGTCAAGGCTGGCAGTCAAGAGATCTCAGAAGAAGAATGTAGTTTCGCTCTTAACAAGAAGATAAGGAATATTACCATTGAAGCTTTACCTGCTGGGGCTGGAGGCGTCCTCAAAGCCGCCGCTGGAATAGCTTTGCTTGGTCTAGGTATTGCTGGAGTTGCCTTTCTAGGTTTTAGTGCTGCGCAAATAGCTATAACTGGCGCAGCACTCTTATTCGGTGGCATCAGCCAGATATTCACCAAAAAGAAAAGCACTCGATCGCGGGAGACTGATAATGAACAATTGCGATCGCACCTTTTTGACCGACCGTTCAACCAACAGGCGGAAGGAGCAAGGCTGGGAATTGTTTACGGTAAAGTAATGATTCCGCTTAATATTGTGCTGAGTCAACAAATAAATACTAGCTATTTTGCAACTTAGCAAAAATAAGAGAGGGGTTAAAGCTGCGCGTCCAGTCACTGCTTTAACCCCTCGCCTAAGTCGTAAAAACTACAACTCAAGCACTAACCTTTTACTGGTGGAAATACTATCATCTTGTTTTGATATTGTAAATAAATTACTCAAAGCCGCGATCGCAGGTCAGCGAACCGCGCTCTAATACTTTGGCGCAACAATTCACCAGAAATATCACCATCCTCGTCTGTAATCTTTGCGTCAACAGGAATATCACCATTAACCTTACCTATCCTGACACCAAAAGCAAGCATTTCTGGATGATCTTGAGTCTTGAGTATGACTAAATACCTGTATAACAAAAAATACATCTCGTATTCTTCATTGACCGGATTGAGTAGATGTATCTGTTCTAGTCGGCTGAAGCATGGCTCAAAATTGCGATCGCTGGAAACCTCCATTAGAAAACAGTGGTCTGAGGCTTTTACTAGTCGAGAGATGGTTTGTTTTTTCTTGACTGCTTGGTATTGAGTAGATCCAACCTGAAACGTAGTCACTAATCTCTCTAAGGCAGATACACAGAAGAAAAAGATAATGACATAAATCAGTAAAGGTACCGGACTAAAAGGTTTAAGTTTGATTTTTCCTTCCTTCATACCGGCGACTTTCATCTTCTGTCCTCCTTTCTGCTTTTACGTTTTATCTATCAATCGTTCCAGTTTTCTTTCTATATCTTCGAGCTTTTCATCAAAGTGATCAACCTTCTCCGGTATCCTTAGATACTTAAGAACAAGGTAAGAACCAATCATTACCCCAATTAAAAGCGCCGTTGAACTTTCATCAGCAACTTTCATTACTTCATCTATAACGGCAGATGGTACCTGGTTTTCAGCTGATACTAATATTATCTCCTTTCTATCTCTCAACATAGCCTTAGCCCTCGTAACCTATTTTTATTGTCCGTAATAGATCAGCGAATAGCAGTAATTTTAGTCACTCACTAGGTACATCCGTAATGTCTTGGTGAATTTCACCCCTCGGAACCAACCGCCTTAAAACCAAAATAACGACAGCGAGATTGCTTTCTAGCGATCGCTGCCGTTGTTCCAGATAATTAATTCTTTCTAAAATCTGCTGGATAGCAGCTTCTTTAGTTGAATCATTCATCTTGTTCTATATACTTATTTAGTCCTGCAACTTTTATTCTTATCCAGTCATGCTGGCATACAACAGTTTGTTCCAAGTCGCCATATTTTTCCCAATACAATTTTTTAAGCAAGATATCATGGACCTCTTTTTTCTCCTCTGGATTATTGGGGTTTATTACGAGCGATCGCAAGTTCAAATGACTACCTAGCAGCTGCTTATTTGTCTTGAGTTCGATTTCACCAGTAATAAACCAGTGTTCGATTTCCACTCTCATTTGCTCGGGTTGTTTTAACCTTTTGTTGATTGCGCCAGGTGCAACCAAGTCAATCAGATTCATAACCCGTCGTAAAGCCCTCGCCTCCAGCCTTTTGTTGGTGACAGTTACGTCTTTGTATTTTTCTTCGATTTCGTTCTTAAAACGCGGCACAGAGAACACTGGTAAGACATTCCGTCCGTCTAAAGCCCTTTCTTGTATCTCTTTCTCCAGTATTGGAATAATTCCTTTATCCCAAAGTCGATTCTTGATTTTGCCTGGGGTTGGAGAATACTTCCTTCCTTTTTCCGTACAAAGCAACCTTCTAACCTGTCGCCCAGTTCTGGATACTCCCGTGCTAGGAGTCAAGAATTTAAGGTCCAGCAACAAGTTAACGATTCGGTTTGAACTGGTATTTAAAACTTCGGCAATTTGTGATTCAGTTAAAAACGTGCGATCGCTCAAATCGCCAAAATCTTCGCCAATAACAAAGGTTTTACGGGAGTCGTCTTTCTCTGATAAAAAATGAAGATATTTTAAAAAATCCGATAAATATATCGAATCGTATTTTCCTGTAGCCAACAAAGAAATGAAGTTGCTTTTCAAGCCAGATCTTTGCGTAACCTCCGGCCCTACTTCCATCTCTTCTACCAGTGCGATCGATACCTTTATGATTTCTAGTAGTAATTCGTAATTGTTTTTGATCATGATAGCCGTGTTTGCAGTTAATTCTAATACATTCAATAACTGTATCAGAGACACGCAAAGCTTGCACTGATTAAACCGAACTTAGGTCAAAAGTTTTGACATACTTACCATCGAACTCGCAGACAGACTTACCGACCATAAAAATAAACGGGACACTAATTTTACTTTCGGTGTAGCTCACCCGAGTAATATTAGACCTCACAAGACAATCATCAACTAGCAAGAACTTCTTCCCGATTACTTTTGAAATATCCTTCTCCGCGATCGCGTTTATTTCTTTTCTGGTTCCATAAAAGTCTATTGAAATTTCTTTCTGAGCCTGAGGCTTATAAATAAACCGGAGAAGAAAATAATCGATTGGCACGGATAACCATCTAGGAACAATCATAAGAACCTCACGAGAGTTTGGAAACCCAGTCTATTTATAGCTGGGAGGAAAAACGACTCGGGACAATTTATTGTCCATAAATATTTTGGGAACATCGCCATAATTAGGCTAAAGCTCCGCGTCTTTAGACCGGAGTATGCTTACCTGGTTAGATCTCCTTTCCTGAATCGGCCAATATACGTCGCCATAACGCCGGAAACAAGCACGCTAACACTGACCGGAACCAAAAGCCTTAGATTGACACTCCCGCTCTCCAGATGCTGCTCCCATGCCTTAATCAGGATAGGCATCAATTCAAACACCAAAGCAACGAAAGAAGCAAGAACCAGGTTGTTACCCCAAACAGTCAAAGACTGGAACCAAGGTTTCCTGCTTATTGTCACAACTTCTTTATTTTCCATAAGAGCAAATATTATTTCTTTTTTCTTCATCGCTAACAACGCTACCTGTAAATAAAATTACACAGCGATCGCGGTCAACTCAAGTTCAAAATTAATTTCTGAAATACAAAAAGTGGACCTAACCATATAGATCCACTTTTTTTCTTGGTTTTTATAATAAGAAAACAAAAAAGTGGATCCATACTTAAGCCTTATATGCCAATGCTTTCAGGCGATAAAATTAAAAAACGGGTCAAAACTCCATCAATTTTATTTGATTGAACAATTGGATCCACTTTTTAATTTTTCTCGAAATGGATACAGCCATTGCATGGTTGTTCTGGATTCACTGCGCACTTCATGTATGGACTATTAGAAAAGAACGCGCAATCAGTAAAAATCTTTTCGCCGTCTCGGTCTAGGGTTGTAGTCCATTCCTGCTCGATCGCGGCCCTGTCAACTCCGAACCATGCGACTTTGATTTCAACTTTCTCAAAACAATCCCCTAGGATATCAGTCATCTCTTCTAGCATCTCAATGTAAGACTCGGGTACGCGTGCCTCCTGCCTTAACATCTCGATCGCGTCATTTACCGTTTCTACGCCAGCGTTTATTTTTATTTGCATCTTTTTTTGTCTTC
>JAAUYL010031578.1_pt1 | contig 10456 bp, 8 predicted proteins | sample 7278011 | NCBI WGS metagenome assembly JAAUYL01 (sample SAMN14350225, study PRJNA611818) | marine sediment metagenome | isolation source: surface marine sediment (1.8m) | place: French Polynesia: Moorea | collected 2018-08 | reverse complement strand
TTCGAAAAATACACACTGATGCAAGAGAGAAGCTTCTTACTAAAGAATTACCAATACCAGGGGTATAATGTGATACTTAGCTTGTTGTTAACATGAATCTGGGCAGTTCTAAGAAAAGATCTTTTCTACCTGCAGAACGTGGGGAACAAAATGGAAGTTCTACAGGAGCAATGTTTTACTGTCGCAAGTGTTAGGTCAACAATGCTACACCTTCACACCAGGACACGGGGAACTCAATCCAGTCGGGTTAAACTTCGGATAAAAAATCGATTTTTATAAAAATATTACGAGGTTATTGACTAGATTGTGATTGAAATCAACTGGAAAGGCATTGAAGAGTTAAGGGGATATATCCACCAGGAAGACACTTTGCAGCACGCCTTTATGCACAAAAGCAGTGCGCCCAAGTTTTCCATTCCATTCAACGATCCAGCTTATGGCGGAGTGCCCAATCACTACCACTTTAAAGTGACGTCAAGAGCTGTCTACGAATATAGAGATTCCAACTGCAATTATCAAGAACATTTCACCGACACTGACTGTTTCGTGAAACATCTGGAAAAAGAGGTGTTGGAATGTCGGCTGCCTTGGGATGGCTCAAATAATGGCTGTAAGATCAATAAGTCTTTACGTTTGCCAAGTTGTGTGATAGTCACCTCGCGATTACGTACATACTTTCATTAGCATGTCACAGGTGCCAGTTTCCTTTCTTTTACAATGGCAAAGAGTATACGGAATGCACCGACGTCGATGCAGCATTTTCGTGGTGTCCAACTGCTGTAACCAGAAATAGGACTGCCATTGACAATGCTTGGCAATATTGCCAAAAGTCTTTGTCACTAGATCAATGTGAAGTCACATGCAAGTCAAGACAGACTCTGGAGCGGCTAGAAGACGCGTTTCTGGACTTGACCAAGACAAGTGCAAGGCACATTGCAAAAGAACTGTCCGATATTGGCTGCCCTTTCAATTGTCACTACAAGGAGTTTAGCTCCGAGCTTGTACTAAAATGGCTAGATGACTCTCTGGCCAAGGACCATTTAAAGTTGGTATTCGAAGTCCCAGTCGAAGAAGCCGGCAGCGTTGGAAATGTGCAAAACGATCTAGATTACCTGCTCGATATGTTTATATCAGATCTTGGCAATGGGTTCGGTTTCCTCTTGGGCCTGTCCTTGCTCAGCGTTATCAGGATTCTGTTTGGAGCATTGACATCGTCCTTTTGGATGTATTTTGGCCACGCAAGCCATAGATCGCCTAGTTTAAGGCAAGCAATCAAGTCCCTCTACGCCATTTTAAAGTGGACCTCCGTGGCTGGTCTTGTTACCTACGTGACAGTTGACAGTGTGGTAAAGGATTTTTCAGACTTAATCACACTGTCTTCCAAAACTTCAGAGGCCGGATCAAGTTTCTTGAACGCTGATATGCAGGATAGCGATTTGACCTGGGGTTTTTCCTCAAAGCTCGAGGAGGACAGTTTGTGCCAATATGAGTCTGAGGTTGGTGATGGATTTTGCGATGACAAAGCCAATATTGACGCTTGCACTTTTGATGGAGGGGATTGCTGCCGGCCAGGAGTTGACCGAAGACCCAACAGTCACTGGTTTTGCTCAAACTGTTCCTGTCAATCGGGGGAGGATCACTGGAGCTTTTCTCTAAAATCTGGTGACACACTCAAACGTTCTACTACGGACATTAAAACCTTTTCTAATCCTGGAATGTTATCATAGGGACTTGTGAAATGTGTGTGTTTCCATTTCTCTACGAAAGCATGTATTATAACTCAAGGTACATGCCTGCTATGAGCCACGATTGTATCTTTGTTCCCGACTGGAATGAGCATTACTACTGCGCGACGGCCGTTCACAAAGAGACAAAGTTGTTCTACGGCATCCCTTACATGTGGCCATGTCCAAAAGAGGAGCACGAGCTGCACCCATCTTGCTTCAATTCTCCTAGCAATAGTAAGCCTGTTGAAGGCCGAAAGCTACAAAATTAAATCGGTAGAATTTTTGTTGTCATACCTTTCATTACAGCATGGACCTGTGACAAACCACTTTTGCCAGACGCTGCTACGGCGTCAACATTTTGCAGCGATAATGAGCTGCCCGAGTATGGCATTGATGACCAGCAAGACATTGAGTTCCCAAGACATTTCAGGTCTAGAGTTGAACATTATCCGTGGTTGCAATTGCATTTCGACAGAAATGTGACAGTGGCTCGTGTGGCTGTGACAAACAAATTCGACTACAATGGATTTCGTTTTGTCAATCTCACCGTGAGCATTGGGACGACACCAGCTAAAGTCAATCGGCTGTCTGAAAACCCCGTCTGCTCGACTTACGATGGACCGTCTGCGACAGCAACCAGCATTGTCCTCAAGTGTGACCAAGCTTTGACCGGCCACTTTTTAGTGGTGCAACAATCGACACCCAATTCAAAGCTACAGTTGAGCATCGACGAAGTTCTCGTCTGCGGAACTTAGGCCAATCATCGATATTATTAAATACTCTTTCTACAATCTTATTGAAAATAATTAATTGGGCCTTGAAAACATACAAGGTACTCGTATAAACGTCCTTGCTTTAATGTTCACTTTGCATGGAAAAGTTACAAAGCATTAGAAAGAAACATGCTCAAAAAGTGAAAAAGAGCTAGTGGTAGCCGGTATTGACTACACAAGGGACCTTAGTAAGAATACACGGCTGCTGAGAAAAAGGGGGTGTCGGTTTGTTACTTGTTTCAGTACTCTTATTAATTTAGATGGGCACGGAATGTTTATTCATCTTCAGTTAACCCGGCTTTTTCGAAATCCACGCAAGTCTCAGGTTCGACATGAAATTATCTAAACGGACAAGGTCAGTAGGATGTAAATACTATTTGTTATGGTACACACCAGTAGTTAATGTCTCTGCCGCCAGGTTCACGATTTTATTGAGCACGCAAAACCACCGCCACACACGCTCCCTCCATTGAAGCAATTTTCTCCACCTCTTTTCTCCTAGTCAAGAAATGTCGATTGACTCGACTTTCTAAATATCAGGGTGACATTTCCGCTGAGTTTTGAGACGTGGAAACAAATAATTACTCGGTACAGCAAGCCCGAAATCAGACGGGCATGTCGACACTGCAACGGCTATTCATTACCTTTCTAATACTTAGCTACTTTGCTTATCAAAGCAACCCTTAGTTGGTACTTGATTTTATTTTGATTTGGCCGTTGAGAAATCTGCTCAAAATGGACAAAATGGTCGCCATGTCCGACCGGAAAAAGACCTCGTTCAGCATGACGGCTGAAATGCTCTCGGCATCGCAGAAACTGGCAAAATCCAGGTAACAATCTTCAGGAATGTGATGGAACATGTCATAAACAACAACAAGTTTTTACAGACAATGGAAAAGAGCCTCTGCTAAAAAGCAGGAACAGAACAAGTTAAGGGCTTACAGGAAGAACAAACTCTTCCGGAGAATTGAAGCTGATATCAAGGAGAGAGATCGCCGAAGAGTTCCAGGTAATTGATGTTACTTTGTTGCCAATGTCATCAATGTTTTACATTTATCGATGAATAATGTAAACTCCAGTTACAGCAAGTGTTAAAGGTACTTCCCCATTTGCTATTTAGTTATCTTTCACAGTAGTCCTTAATGACATATACTTACCTAAGTAGAGATGATAATCTTGAGTAGCACTAACAGCCTTCAATGCCATAGACCAAATGTAAATACATAGATATTAGATAGATATTGTATGTACATATCACAGGACAAATAATGTTTAGGTGGTTATTGCTTGATCTTCATTAAAATGATCTTGCCCCCAGGACGGCCGGAAGAGTATGTGGACAGGGATAGAGTCATTTCGGTGAACATTGGACCGCAAGACATCAGGACCTCGATGCTCAAGCAAAGGATGTTCCTGTCCAAGACGCACGTCTTTATGCAGGTTTGTTGTTGTTGTTGTTGTTGTAGTCCACGTGCTTTTGTTACGGTTGTTGTCATTGTTTTTAGGAAGAACAACAAGGCTATAAGGTGTTCGTAGAGCAGGCAGCTCATGAGATGCACAAAGCAGCCTATGACCGAGCGTTGACCTACTTGAATAGAGCTATAAGGGTGATCTTAAGAACCTTAAAATATCTGTCAAAATGACATGAATTCGACAGGTTTGTCATTGAAAATAAAATTACTTTTGTTTCTTAGCTAAATCTAGACGATCCGTTGAGTGTCATTGAGCGAGGAGCTTGCTTTGTTGGCCTTCAACGGTATGACGAAGCATTAGAGGACGCGGAACATGCGCTTGAAGCCGGTCTCGAAACCTCGAAAGCTTACACGGTTAAAGGAGATGCACTCTATCATATGGGCAATTTTGAGCACTCCCTTGTCTTTCACTACAGAGCTCTTCAGAGGTAACTACTAAACTTTCGAACTGCATTTTTCCTACGTGACGTTTCATGCTTGACATCACCTTGACCGATCAAGATGCACGAGCAATTCAGAGGAGGAAAGTATCCGAAGCGCCATCAAAAGAACGACCGAGGCTGTTGAAAATGCTGTCGGTATGAGAGCTTCGGGCCATTTTTTGGCAATGCCAGCAGTCCTCAACAGGTAGCCGCGCCGCCCATCTCTCTGTGACCCGCTCGCTAATTTTGCAATCTTTTTATAGGATTCCAACCACCATCTTTGGCATGCCGTGGCACGAGTTAAAAGCATTGAGTAAGGTGGAGGACACCAAAATCGAGGACATTGAGGCCAAAGCCGAGGCTGCAGCAGCAAAATTCAAGCGGAAGAAACAGAGGTCGTATATTACAAATGTAGAATCTTAATACACTTCTCAATTTTTAGCCTATCGTAGGAGGAATCTACTGGGAAAATTGTCGACAGATTTGGACTACTTGGAGGGACTTTTAAGCGAGGTCAAGGTTTGCGATACCACCGACGACGACACGGACAAATATGTGACGAAACAAGCTGAAGAAGCCATCTCATTTCTCAAGGATCGCCAAGAGTTCTGGAGTCAATTCAAGCCTGTTTACAGCAAATAATAACGAAATGAAATCGTCTGTCAGGTGTTCTTTTGTTTGTGTCAAAGTCAACACCCTCGCACACGTACCACCTTCTTGAAATTTGAATTTACGCGCGCCGCTCCAAAAAGTGATGGATCGGATGTGACCTCGATCATCAGTTATGGCGGGGGCTCGGGTTAAAGTTGAGCCTACGACTTCATAGAGGTAGGGGCATTTTGCATCTTGCAAAAATCCACCAATCAATAAAAGGTCCCATTTTGGCGATTTACATAAGTAAATGACCCCGTTTTATCTGTGGATTTCTGGTACTGTTCGGGGTCTGCGTGAGTATGGGGGTACGAAAAAAGGTAAAAAGCGCTGCCAGATGTGTTTTTCGAGACGTGGAAAAACGGGGGTGTAGTAGGCACTCTAAAAAGGCCTAATATAGAGAATCCACGTCTACGAGTATGTAGGCCCACGCTGGATTTTGGCGGAAAAAAGTCGACGACTCGAGCGGCGTTGCGCAAAAAATGCGTACGTCCTTATGCAGTGCTTCCAGATACTTTAACATCTGTTTCTCAAAGAAGCCGCGCCACTGCCGAACTTCCTCATTAGTAGTCAATTTAATAGGCCTTAAAAATTAGAGAGGGCTCCCTTCATTTTGAAAACCATATGGGGAATGCAATAAGTATCTATTTTTTAATCTGAGAAAAAACTATTCTATTTAAGTGAGTCCCCAAAACGGGGCATGCGCCGCGCTGCATCTTGTTTGACGAAAGAATGGAGATATGGTGGTGGGTGATTTTTAGTGGGTGTCGAAATTGGTAGTAGGAGAAAATTGAGGATAGGAGGACGGCCATTTTTTTGGTATCTACGTCCATCATCAACTATTTATCGACGTGTTTCGAGGAATCACATTTTCGTCACTAAGATACTAAATATATACATATTTACCCGAGGGCGAACAAGCTTGGACTGCCCCAGAAAACCCCTGCACACGTTGCTGTTCACTTAGCATCTAAATCCGTCTATTGATTGTAATTTTGTCATTTGACAATTGACATAATGACATGAAGAAATTGTTGTATCCCGGAACAGCGGGAAACGGTGAAGAGATCTAGAAGAGGAGGAGGGGGTGTAAAAACTCTGTTCGAATATGATCTGGGGGAGGATTTTTTGAACACAATTTTAACCTACATCTACAAAAATGTAGTGAGCGGAGTGCTGAAAATGTAGTGTGTGTTAATATAGGCCTTAACCCATGGTGCAGTAGGAGGTGGTGGGCCCCCTATTAAGTATAAAAACGCTCATCTCTAGGCCCCCATTCTGACTGACTCCAAACACCTGTTGGGAGAAAACAACAGAGATTTCCTGGTGAAATGTGTTTATCTTGAAAATATAAAAAAACATTCCCCCTTCAATGGGATCTTACATATTTTCGGCGAATAATGGGATTTTATTACTTCACTTCAAAACATCATGTACAGAGGGATATATTTTTGGCGGGAAAATCAAAACCCACTAGCTATTGCGCCTTCCTTAAACGCTCACATATGTTGAGCACACCTGGCCGAAATGCCGTTGGAATTGGTAGGCCTACCTACGTTCCTACAAAATTGCATTAGCAGAAGCCGGTTAATCCACTATAGATTTCGATTTCGTGAAATGACAAGAAGGAACGCGATGACAGGGCAATTAATTCAGCGTAATCGAATGTTCAACACATGTTTTGTTTCTTTTTGCTCCAGAAGACTAGCTCAATTTTTTTAAACCAATCCATTTTCACATTTATTTATTCTGTTTTGTTCTTCACACAGTTCCAAACTGAAGAGAGAGAATTTCAACTATAATTTATGACATGGATAAAATCAGTGAAACTGAAGCATACTTACTTGCTTGGTCCTAAATACTTAATTACTTTTAAATTATCTAATTCACAAAGTCTACTCACTAAGTAATTATGGTACAAGTCGGTTTTAGTAGATATATCACAAGGTTCTCGGCGTCAGCAATTTCATAGAAATGTTTCATGTTAATATAAAGCATTACATCTTGCATCGGCGTGAGGTTGCGTGAATGAAAACAAGTTTGAACTTGTTCGAACTTGATTATTTCCGCACATTTTTGCACACCCACTCCATTCCGTCTTTGACTCCTTCCCCCGTTGTGGCTGCGCAAGGCTGGATTTGCCATTGGCGGTCCTGTGAAAAAATAAATATTTCTTTAAAAAATCATGAAATATTATTTCACCAAAAATTGACCTTTATCGTGTGAAGTCCAAGACCCTCTGCGATTCCCGAGGCCGGCGAGGCATTCATCAGGTCTTGTTTGTTGGCATAAATCATCAGAGGTACTCCGACCTGTTAAATCAATTAACTGGTAATTATCTCATTACCTCCACACTAAAACAAGAGTACCAATTTTTCTTCGGCCAGCAGTTCCTGCAGCTCATTTCCAGTTTCTTCGAATCTTTTCGGATCGGCAGAATCGATCACGTAAATCAAAACGTCTGTGTTCTGAAAAGGAAAAAAATAAATTCAGGTGGAAAAAAAATCTGTGAAATTGCACGACCTAAATAGAAATACCTCGAAATAGTTCCGCCAGTAAGGTCTGATTTTGCGTTGGCCACCAATATCCCAGACGTTGAGCTTGAAGCCTTCGGACTGGACGGATTTTATGTTGAATCCTTGCGTTGGAGTGATATGCGACACGTCCTCGGAGGCGAGTTGTTTCAGCAGGGTGGTTTTTCCGGCGTTGTCGAGGCCGAGAAGCAGGATTCTCAGCTCTCGGTCCGGATTTGACTTGATCTTCCTCAAGATCGATAACAAACCCATATTTTAGATATAGAAGAAGCAACCAATTTAAACAAATATGTATGTTAAACGGGCGTGATTGTCAAACGAAACTTTTTTACTTCTTTTTTTCCAAGCCCGTGTCGTGTTGTTTGTTTTATTAGACTTTTACGTCCTCCACTTCTGGAAAATTGGACCTGACTCAAAGTCAAGGAAAGATCTGACTGGTTTGAACGATAAGCTTGGTAAGTTAAAAATATGACAATCCAGCTCTTTCCAAGCCTGAGACATAATTCAAATCTTGTCACATTTTTCCATGATTGGCAAAGGTCACAGCGCCATTTGTGTCTTTGATTTCTCGAACACATCGCCCAAAATTGTTAGGGCTCGATTCCTTTCGGACTTTTTCTGTGAAAGTGGAATGGAGGTATAGTTGAGCCCAAGGTGGTAGATATAACCATAGCACCGATTGACACGATTTTGAAAGGAAAGCCTGAGCCAAGCTTCAGAATACCTGGACAGCAGGATTTGTTTTAGCACGTGAAAAACCTGTGAAACAAACACGAAACTTTCCTTCCTTCCCCCTTTATCAAAATTTCAGTCGATATTAACCCCTGAATAATCGAGCGGAGCCCACTCGGCCAGGACTTTCTTCGCTCCGCTGAAGACTTCAGGTTTTGGACATCTAGGGAAAACCATGCTTTCTAGGATTGCCAGTTGGCGAGAATGCATTAAACTTTTAACGCCACTTTTTTGGTTTTCTGAATATGGAGGAACGCAAAAAGAAAAGGCATTTTGTAACTATTTAGAATTGCTGAGATATATTATTCCAATAGCTGTAATATGTTTTGGTATGTCCGTAATATTATTGAAATTAAATATACTTAGATAGGGTGTCTGACCAGAGAGGAAAACTCGCTTGTTCTTGTTTTTTAACGGGATGATTAAATAATTGTCTTGGATTAATTACTTAGCTAACAATTTAACAACACAGTCGTGAGCTCGCAGCAGCAGCAGGATATAGAGAAATCACATTATGTTTATTTTTGTTTTGAAAAGGGCCAAAAAGTTAAAGGTTTTTTAAAAAAAGAAAAAAAACATTTGCTAATTTTTTGAGCGCGTTGTTTTTGCAATGAAGAATTTTGTTGCTTGAGATTTGAGACTTTTTTCTGTGGATTTTGCATCTATTTGCTATGATTGAAAAATCATGTGTTGCTCCTAATATTATTATTATTATAAATATCTTGCAATTTTGGTGTTCAGTTAGATAATGGAATATTATGAGTGAAGCGTAATTGTGTTTTGGTTCAGATTTTGACACATGTTTGACTGCATTACTATTTTGTCACGAGGAATTATTTTGACTCCTCCTTTTCCAGAACAAGATCTTTGACCAGATGAGCCAAGTCTTCGTGGTTTTCACTTCCGGCAGCAACTTGTTTTTGCTTCTGGAGCCACTTCTGGACGGCCGGCGAGGTCGGCTCCTTGCTGACGGCCTCGGGGTTGTCACCGATCTCCGGCTTGATAGTCTTGACGAAAGTGTCGCCTAGCTTGAGGCAGAACTCAGGCGTGAACAAGTCTGACAACCTCGGCCCCGAATCGTCGGGAATCACCGGGCAGTCAATCGCGACCCGCTCCTCTTCGGGACAGAACAGCGTGAGGACAAGAATTTGAAGCAGAACTTCATCGGCGTCCTGTAAAAAATATATATTTTTTTTAGACTTTCGGAGCTATAAACCGGCGACAAATTACTCAAAATTCTGTTTTCAATTTCTTGTCCACTTCCCTTTGTTTTATTAGGCTCATTAAAGAGCATTGTCCTTGATTTCGATTGGTGCGGACAAACAAATATTTAGCCCGCTGTAAATACTGCAGTTTTATTTTCAAAGTTTGAAAATTCCCATGCTTGCTGCATACGTTGATGTACACGAGTCTGATGACGGATTGGACGCTTAATTTAAACAAGCTGCCTCCTTTTTCCGTGTTTTAACTCAATTAAGTCTAGGAATTGCAGATATTTCCGTGAAAACGACCGTCAGTCGACGATCGTACTTCTTAGAGTAAACAACACCAGGACAGAATGCAGTCTTCCACCCAGAAGAAGATGTTGTTAGCCTTCTTCTTGCTCACGGTGGCATTCAAGGCCGCCGATGCCGATGGCATGGTGGTTTGCTCCGGCGACGAGTTCAACAAGGTCCAACACGGGAGCATAAAGTGTTCCGTTCAGCTCAGTGTTCTATTTATAAATGGCCAGCAAACAGGATCCTACCAATGCCAGGAAATCCTTGGCCAGTATCGGGAATGCTCAAAAATCACAAAGGTCAGAGTCAGAAATATCCAAAAATGGCGAAAAAAATATTCCTGAATTTTTTTTTTAAATATTTACCTACATATACCTATAACTTTTCGAAAATTGTTGGGAAAATGGGCAATACATATATCGGATTTTTTGAAATAATAAGTGCTCGCAGTCCTTTAATCGATGCGAAAAAATAATAATTTCCAGAAGAAAAAAAACTCGTGAAATCTGACAAAACTTTTTGGCGTTACTTATTAGACCTTGCTTTTTTCGTAACTTTAGAAATGCTACACGGACCGAGGTTATCACAGGCGATTCGTAATCGACCTGATGGGATTCGGATCGGCCTTTCCGGGATTTTTCGACCA
>JAAUYL010061356.1_pt1 | contig 10462 bp, 6 predicted proteins | sample 7278011 | NCBI WGS metagenome assembly JAAUYL01 (sample SAMN14350225, study PRJNA611818) | marine sediment metagenome | isolation source: surface marine sediment (1.8m) | place: French Polynesia: Moorea | collected 2018-08 | reverse complement strand
ACAAAATGCATTTAAAATTTGAAAATACCCAACCGATAATGGATAGAAACCCTTTTGCTTGGTTTTTCACAAGTTTTTGGGTTTTGACTGACCTTAACTAACGAGCACAAAATGAATTGAATCCTTTTTGGACAAGCTTGCCTTTCTTAGGGTCTTGATTCATTTAGAATTCTTTACCCTTTGCTTCATCAGCAGGCTCTTCTTAAAAAATGTCTGACCTAAGCTTAACTCGTTTGGATTTTATGTGGTTATGCTTTGCCTGCCTCTCCATCATTTCGTCGTCAAGCTAAAGTAGAAAAATATAAATAAATAACGATATGGGCGTCCACGTGTTCGGTTAGGTTAGTGGTATCCTTGGAAACTCTGGAAATTTTTCAAATCTTTTTGCAAGGATACCTTGGTCGTTCAAATATAAAGATGAGCGGGTTGGACGCTGCTTGCAGATTATTAAGATATTTCATATTTTATAGGCAAAATCACCATGCATTGGATGTGATAACATAAGCAGGACAACTGACCTCTTGACAACAATGTCCAATCCTCTATGAATTTGATTGTCCCCAGCATCACCATACAAGATGAAAACAGCACCATCTCCATAGTTGTTGGTGTCAGTAGCGGTTCAGAGTTCGCGACATTGAGAAGCTAATTTTTCACCCTGGCACCGTGGCCAACCATTTTAGGGCTTATCATCATGGGTGTCAGGAATTGACCGGATTTCCTTCCGGTTATATATTGGAATTTCCGGAGAATTCGCCAGCCGAGGTCCAAGTACGAGACTGAGGACAAAAGAGTCAAGGATTCCCCCGTGAAAACGCTTTTTTGTAGGTGGTTGGCTGGCTCTTTAGAAGGAGATGCCATCTAGTAACTACTTACCTTTCTATCTATTTTTGGGCGGTTTTTCTCATTGGTATTCCAACAGAATCCTCATTTTTGACCCTCCGTGAAGATCTTAACTCTTCAAAAACCTATGTAACGAGTGGTTAATACTACTCCCGAATGAGAAAATGAAAGGCGAGAAATGTCAACAATGCCGGAATGACAGTACTTACAATCATTAAACGGTCAGTTAAACGTCCATTTTAAAAGAAATTCCATGTTTTAACCCTGACGCCCAAAGAGTTATCGACGATGTTGTTTTCTTGTGCATTGGCCATTTTCGTTAAAGAGCCGCGATAAAATTCATTACAACGCGTATTTTTACGCGCGTAGTGAGCAAGACCAATTTTCGATGCATTTTCTTTGTATTCGATGGCCACAAACGCGAATCTCTTCGCAATTCGCAATTTCCATCTTGTACCCGTGTCGCATAGTAATTTCTTACTCAATTTTCCTCTCCCTTGCTCTTGAAAAAAATATTCCGCGTACAGTTAAATTGACACCTATTGTTGTCATCTTTTGGGGAGGAGCCAACTAAAAATATCAGAATCTTGTGATTTTGACCCTCAAAATCTAGCCTCTATGCCAAGTGATTGTTCACAAACAAGCATCGACTTGGGGAATATTTTTATCTTCTTGAGCTAGGAGAGGGAAAATTGATGTATGCCTTCTGAATAAATGAGGCTAGCAGTCAGTACTGTACACGATTTGGTAGTTGTGAAGGTGAGCCGCCACCACCACTCCTTTGAATTGTGATGTCTCTACTTACAGAGGTGGATGTTCCAACACGAGCCTGAATATGACACCATATAGACATTTTCTGGCTGGCTGGCATGATTTGCCAAAGGACCGTGTCCATGTGCAACCATTGTCATCAATGTCAATGGACTTGGATTGTCACATGAGCTGTTCCAACAATTGTGAATGCAACTTTGGTACACGAAGAAATCTTCATACGGGACAAGAGCCAATTTTGGAGATTCACCCGTTAGCCAAGGCGTCACGAACGACGTGCTCAAAATTTTTTCACTTCCAATTTATTCGTTGATAAAGATTTTTTTAAAGATTGCTACCAGAATGCAATTTCATCGAATCAGCTTTTTAAAGGGTCAAGGTATTCAAGGCCTTTGAATAAAAAGAAAAACGCACTTGGTTTTTAGTCAAAATATGAAAATCGAAATGGCGTGTAATTGTTACAGTTACTTTTATTTTTGCAGGCCATGTCGTTTTTGCAAATGCTTTGCCGATTTTTTGCCTGACTTTTTAAAAATGTACGACAGCAAAAAACCTCTCTGGTGCAAAAATCCGAAACTGCACTAAATCCAGCTTGCCAAGAGCTGCCAACTTCAATGTCTTCTTTCAACGTCAAGAGTTGCATAATTTGTCAACATGGCTTAGTTATCCACAGCATGCTTGGTTTTATTTTTAACCCTCCCAAAATGCAAGGTTATACTGACAAAAAGAAAAATAAAGAAATATACGAGTAATGCAAGAAAGGACAAAAATTGAAGGAGAAAACGCGTGAAAAACAAACCCTTGAAAGAAGGAAAAAGTTATTTCAAACTAGCACGGAGATCTTGTACGATCATCAACCCCCTCGGCTAACAATTGTCACGACTCTCCGTAGAAACCCAGTTGTTTTTAAAAACTTTCAGATTTCCCGGAAAATCCTATTTTTTAAAAAATATTAAAAATATTACGGAAATATTTTTATTCATTCGGATAAAGCCAAGGTTTTAACGCGAAAATCGATCAAGGCCCCCGATTTATGTCGAACCATGCTCACAAATAAAAATGTAGGCAAAGGTCAGACCTCTCTGTCTCGTTTTAAACACTCAAACAAACAGGAATTTTACAGGTTTTTCTTACATTCGGGATTTTTTTCAATGTGAAACGTTTGCCTGAGTTTATTTTTATGGCTTGTTTATACCGAGATTTCGTTTCTAAGTCAATCTGTCTGACATCTCGGAGATTTAGGGGCATGTCCACGAGCAGGATCGACGTTTGATTAAGGCAATATTTTCATTTGAACACAAATTGGCTGAGAGAAGATGGCCTCCCAGATATTTTTCCCGAAAAAAATCCCGCAGATTTAAAAAATGTCTTTTGACAGAAAAGTCCCATAAAAACTATTCACGATTGATAAGATTTGTTTATTTTCCATAAATATATTTTTCTGTACTTCAAAGACAAAGAAAGATCAAAACAAATACCGTTGGTTCTTAAATGTAGGTTACGAGATTCCAGAGATCAATCTGACAAGTACAAAAAATAGAAGGTTGTGATTTTGTTCACTTTGTTTTAACATCGTTAAGTATAAGAACCAAAAATGTATATTTTACAAAATCGAGCCGCCTCCAAATAAGACGATTAATTTTTGAATATTGTTTTCCTGAAACGCTTTTGAAGGTCGACGATTTTCCAACTTTTAACGCAAAGATGCTTCTGAAAGTGGGCGGTTTCCCAAACATAAGCTTATTCTGACAGTCTCGTCTCAATCTCGAACCGAGCAAAACGTTTCAGTATATTTATTTCGAGCTCAAGCCGAATATTTCTAACGCCAGACAGAAGACACCAAGTCATTTTTAGTTCGGCTTTTGCATTTTCTTAACTCATCTGTCAAAAATGTTGCACGTTTTGTGTCCTCCACTTTTCCAAAGAATATTTTCTTCTCCCACAGAAAAATATTTTTTCATGCTTATATTTTTGTTCAGAACACCAAAATGGAAATTAAAAGCAATCTTGCAATCGTGGAGAATCTCTGATACCGTAAAATTAAGCGTGACCACATTAGCAAAACAGAGAAACAAGATGGAAATTATTCTATTTTTGGAGACTTCAACGAACGCATGGCAAACGCGAAAATGATCCTAGACTTTTGAGCTTGACCTACTCAAAGATGTGCCAAGTATGATACCTTTAGTCTCAAATATTTATGCGACACGTACAAACAATTATCGTTTAAGGTCCAAGAAACGAAGGTTAGGGTTTATGTTGATGGTTTCTAAGGGCAGAAATGTTAAAAAGATGACCAAAATGCACCCTGAGCCTTTCAAGTACAACTCTATTTATTTTTAGTAACAAAAGCTGCAGGTGGTGGCCTGTCGTAAATGTTTACCAGTTTACAGTCAAATGGACATTTTTCATGTATCCATCGAGCAAAAAGTTATAGGAAAACAAGCTCCACAGCCCAAAAAACTATTTCCTACACAGAGAGGAATGAATCCCAGCGTGTGGTGATGTGAAAAATGAAAATATTTGGCTATTTTGCTCGTATCGCGAATCCTTGCAAGGCTCGCAGAGTGCAAAACGATTTTGCATGGTAACACTACCTCCCCATATCGTTGATGTTATTAAATGTGGCATTTATTTTAAGGATCTCAGAACCAGCAGGAAGTGAGAAGAAGAGTCTTTGACCTCGGTCAGATCAGGCTTAAAATTGACTTATTGTAATTCTTCATCACCTCGTAAAAACGAGCGCCGGCTTAATTCTAGCAGGGCAATTTCGATTACAATCCTTCCTCTGATGTTGGTAGTCATCTAAATGGTTATTTGTTAGCATTGCAACCTTTTTTTGGAGCAGATGACTACCTGACCTGCATCCCCTTTATGTGTTGACAAATGCCTTGCGAGCCTGATTCAATTTATCTCTCAACGAGGTTGTTGTGTTACTTTGTGTCCAACTAATGGGAATTGCTTCTGAAGCAACATGCTCATCATCATCATCTAAAGTCCTTTAAAGAGTTAGGAAATAGAGTTATGTACCAAAAAATATCCTCTCTTGGGAAATTAGTGCGTAACTCTATAAAATAACAACATCTATTCTGACCGCCCTATATTAGCGCTCGAAGGTCAGAGCAAGCGATGCTTCTTCATACCCAAGTCTAAATGCGAATCAGCCCAACCATTTTATTTTGGTTCTGTTGTTACCATAAAGAGGGACTTTTGATTGTTTGACTATGTTTTTATACCTTCTTCTTCACACAAAGCTAACTTTTAGTTAAATGGTTCCGGGTCAATTCTCTGCTAATTGAGCCAATTACGATTTTAAAGAGGAGAAGCCCATTTTGAGAGTGAGAAACATATTTTTTTCTAAAAATCCGAAGGCCTCCCAAAAATTCTATAAAATTCGTGAAACTCAATTATGCATAAATAAAAAACCTCCGCCCCCGAAAATCATTCTAAAACGGAAATCACGCCGAAGAACAATGAATAAACAAATTCGACGAGCGCCCCACCGACCTCACATCGCGTTTTGTTTTGTGTGATTTTGCTCGGGGGGCATCCATTGGCTCGCGTCTTCAGCATTGTTTTTGTCTGTGTTGTTGTTTTCCTTCGTCTAGTGGGGCAGCCCGATGACATTTTGGCTATCGGTCTTGTATTGTTTCGGCTTGACTTTTTTGTATGCCGGATATAGAGAAGGCAACGAACGAAAATCGATTTTGACACATGGCGACATGCACAGTTTTTAAATACACGTGCTAGGGTCGTCTGAATTTCCGGAAATGACCTTATTAAATCCGGAATTATACCGGAGGATTCTTCGGACCAAAATAATCTTTACGCTCGCTCAGAAAATCACGCACGACCAGGCTAACATCAACAACAACAACAGCAAAAGAAGAAGAACAAGATTGTGCAACACCAGCGACAGGTCGCGACGCGTCCACGACGCGTTTTCATGAATAAGCATCGTCGTACCCCCTAAACAAATGTCAGAGACGGAAAGTTGTCCAGTATATTTTTGAATTGATTCAGCATTTTTGCAATAGAATGACGTCAGCTTTGCTATATCATTTCGCAAATATATTGTTTTTGATTTCATATGGCAAAGATCGGCACAAGATCAAAAGGTTATTCATAGTTGAAAGGTTGGTAGATGAAAATTGTTTCGCGGTCAAAATCAAGCCTCAAATTTTGCGGCACGTTTTCGGTTTTCCGCAAAAAAATCCAAAAAACAACTTTTGACATATTTTTGTAAACAAACCCCTTTCATTCGAAGCAGCCTGATAAAAATGGCGGAAAGGTTAAACGCATAATTGCCCAATATGTGCACAAGAAAGGGAAGATCTGATCTCATGGGACTTAGAATTAATTTCAACACGTATCATGGCAACTAATAAATGGCTCAAAAAATGCCAAGAAAGGTTTGATGTGAATTCCGCGAGCCCATAGTGTACTACTCGAGTTTTGCCCATAAACAATGACGGTGCACGCGCTCGAAGGTCATCGCTTAAAGAAGAAACATATTTCTACCAACACTTCTTCGCATCACTTGTAGTATCTAGTGGGGTAAATATACACATGTGTGTTGGTATTTTTAATGCATGCCTTGTGGTGCTATACCGTCATTGGCGGTAGTAAAATGAGGGGGACTAGCTTAACCTATGAAACCTAGTGACGAAACACCGGCTAAAAAGGAAAATAAGCAAACAAACAAATCTAATCTCTCTGACTCATCACATAAAGGTTAATAAGGGCAGAAAAAATCCTGGCAAAAAATCTTGAAAGGCTCTGAAATTGGGATGTCATGAAGTTCTGAGAGGAAAATAATTAATTAATCGAACACTAGACTTGATAAATTGTTTTACGTGTACAACTTTGTTTATTTACGGAAGCCAGGATTTTCAGGCAGTAAAAAATAATATAAAATAGGCAAAAAATCTCCACGCACGGTGACATCTTCCAGGTAACCAACAACGACAACAAACAAACACAACGCGATTAAAACCGACGTCACGTTTCCAGAGGGGACTAAGCTGGGCCTTGAGGTCCTATTAGGGTGGGGGAATATTTTTCCCCGCTTTATATTATTTCCCGGGAATTATTACTCGATCTCCCGGGTGGCAAAAGTTCGATTTCAATCGTGCAAAGCATCACTCATGCCTAAATGCTACACGAATTGTTGCGCGACCTGTGGAAGAGGCGTCTTCTGTCCCCAGTTACTGGTCTTTCAACTTATCAGTGTTGGGGAATTATTTTGTAAGACCTCTACTTCCCATCTGGCTGTATCTACTTCCTCTATGTAGCGACATGCTTTTAAAATGCTTGAGCTTCTTGCGCCATCATACTTGCATAAATATTTAAATATGATGAAAGCTGTGCTTACGACTTGGTGTTGGCATATCCCGGATTTTTGTCGCCTATAAACAATGCTTAGATTCTTCCCGATCGTTATCGATCGAAACGCGTCATGTGTGGTCGAGGGATGGCGCTGCGTGTTGCCCATTATGAGATGAGTTAGTCAGCATAAAATTCAAATTACCACTGATACCCATTTGATCGTTGAAAATGCATTGTTTAAGTAATGCAACATGTAATTTACATGAGCATTAATGGCTAATGGTAAAAACGATCGCAGAAGTTTTTCTTCAGCTGTAGGCCTCTATAATCAATTCAAATGCAATAGTGCAATACCATACCCAACAGATGGGCAATAACATTTCGATTTTGTGCATTGTATATTGTTGCCACGAGCTCTTGTGGGGTCGCCATAAAAAAAGAAAAATGCATGCAACATCAAAGTACACAAACAAGTTTAAGGTGAAGAATATCCTTCTTCTCTGCATTCTACAACAATGTGCGCCCTAGATGTCTAGTTATTGTCACGAAATCGACCTCTTTACCGATGCCATTCTTCATTTATTGAAATGAATTCCGAGAAAAATCCCATCTGATCAATTTAAAAGTCAATAGGGAAATGTCTGGTGTTGCCCCATAACATTTGCATAAAGACAAGAGGGGAAGATGTTAAAAGACAATGTGGCTATTTTGCGCCGAGGAAATAGCCAAGAAAATGTTCGAAAAGTGCCAAAAAGAGGAGTGCCCAATTTGAGCGAACGACAGGAGATTTCAACGAGGCATAAAAGTTCTTCTCTTGGTTTCATCAACACATTCTGTCATTTTTTGTCATGCAAAATATTCGCAAACTTTGATACTAAACAGAAACCACGTGAATTTTCAGAGAGGAAGCGGGATATTTTTCTGAATTTTCATATAACGAAAGTGACGCGGCGTTTCCAGAGTTTGTGTTGTGAATCAATGAAATTCTGCCTAGGTGGCAACCTGAATTGCTATTTTCAATCAACCCGCTGATGATGGTCTTGCGATCTCCGTGATTGTCCTGTTCAGCTTGAACGTTGCAATGCATTGGGAGCACGTAGCTGCATATCCGTGATACTGATCCTACGAGCTAAAAATTCAAACAGGCGAATTTCCTCCTCATCCTCAACACCAGCATTATCATCTTCCTTTTCAAAGAGGGGGCTTATAAATATGCCTGTTGTTCCTGTTTCTATTATCCGTCGTACTGCATTTAAATCCCATAGCCAAAACCAGCCTAGTTCCACCCTATAGTTGGACCATCACTGAGTTTTCCGAGATGAAACTTAAAATTCTTTGAGTTTTTTTTAGAGGATTCTGGGGTGCCAGGCAACTGATCGATATTCTATGCGAGCGTCATATGACCTCCGTGAGGTCAAGTTTGTACCCTCAATAATCTGGCAACAGTCCCTCATTTTTTCGGATTTTTTAACAGATTTTTAAAAAAAATCATGAAAAAAGTTGACCAACTGATTGCACGGTCTGTGCTTGATTATTATTATTTAATATTTTTTCATAGATTTGCGAGAGTCATTATCGTGTTGCCATTTCTGTCAAAATGTTACTGTCCAAAATCTATCAGCGCGTAACTCGATAAAATTAATCAGAGGAGCAAATATTTAGTGAAACAGTTGCGCCATTTTTAAGTGTGTCCAGGCCACCATAATTTTCCGGCAAAATATTGATTTTGTTTCCCAAAAAAATGTATCCATTTTTCTTTGTCATAAAAAAGGTTTATCAAAAAAACAGTAGTGTTAATGAGAGGTTTTGTGGGCAAATCATAACAACAATCCTTTGTGCATTTGAACATCTGAACTTCAGAATCGATAATAAAATTGCTTTGTCAAGATCCAAAATGGCATGAATAAGAAATTGATCTCTCTATATTCGTAAATAGATTTATGGTTAGTGATTCATCTTTCTTAGTGCATCTTTAAACTTATTTTAGCAACGAGACCCTGCAATTTTTGAGGTCAAATATGATGACCTCAAGTGCTCGAAAACTCTGCCATTATGCCATCCCATCCTCCCGTTCGCAACACATGATTTTCCATACCTTTAACTTAGATTTGTTAACCAACTCGTACTTTGCAGACCTTGGACTCCCTCTTTAGTTCATTGATACTTTGTTGCAGTTGCGCCATAATATGTAATGATATGTAACACGCGTACCGAGCCGGTTTTTTGCCCCGTATATTCCTTAGAGATGAGGATAGTGCGCACGTTTTCCCATAATATAAATTAGAGTCTTCTTAAATTGAATCCCTAAAAAAGGTTGCCGCTCTCGCCTAAAAAGTTCCGGGTCCAATTTATGTAGTCCATGTATTTCCAAAATTAAATACGAGTTTAGCTTTCCCGTTTCACTTTTCAGTTTTCTAGACAGTATCAGTGTGGGAGACATCGTTTGACGCAAAGTCTGAATAAGCAAGAAACAGTTTTGTTGTCATTAACCCGCGAGCAAACGCTGTTAAAAGTTGGGGACAGATGATAAGATCGAAAGAAAAGGGAAGCGCGAACGACAGTAGGAGGTATGCAGGGTTAGTTAGAGGGCGTGACGTCTGCGGTCTCCTCGCGCCGCTGAAAACTGAAAGTCGGAGTTATTTATACACCCCTCAAAAGATTGTTTCGATCCTAAATCATGTCCCCCAGACAATTCCCCCCATAAATGTTTATGCCTTTTCGGCATATTTATTAAATTCGCTTGCCAAGTTTGCGGACGAGGGACAAAACAGCTGTTTATCAAAAATATCTAATATCCAATTTGCGAAAATAAAAGAGCTCAAAAATCCGATTGCTTTTCCCGACTTTTTTGGCAACTTTCCGGCAGGGTGACTTTCGTTGGCCAGCCCGTAAAACTTTCTCAGTACTTTCTTACTTAGGTCGAAATACTTGAATTTAGAGCAGTAAACCTCAGTTGACCGATAACAGTTTCTGCCGAAGTGTTGCCGAGGCTCAATTTTGAAAGTTTTAAGTGCAAAACCTGAAAAAAACTTTTGTAAGTAAGATATTTGTTTTCTTAACCAAAATGGCAAATGCGTAGATATCCAGTTACAAAAGTGGAAACCACAGGAAGTTCAGGGAGGTACAGACAATAAAAATAACAACAATCACGTTTACAAATGTGCATTTTTCAATTGTTTGTACACATGTTTTTTTCTACTGTTCTTTCAATCACATCTTCAGTAAAAATGAATCAGGAAAAGCTAAAAGTAATTTGCTCAAAAGTAGCATCTCTTATTGTTTTCAAGACTATCTTTTGTATGCCTGATTTTTTGCCACTTTTGACTGAGTGGGCGAATCACTCACATAAAAATGGCTTCATAAAAAAAGAAGATTCCCCACCTGAGATTCTGCAGAAATCTACAGTACCTTTATCGTCGATTTCTGCCAAGTTTGGGGTCTTGAAGATCCGGAATTTCCAGCAAAAAAGTAGGCATGGCAGTTGCGGATGTGAAGCAAGTATGGTTTTGTTTTAGTTGTT
>JAAUYL010086681.1_pt1 | contig 10464 bp, 9 predicted proteins | sample 7278011 | NCBI WGS metagenome assembly JAAUYL01 (sample SAMN14350225, study PRJNA611818) | marine sediment metagenome | isolation source: surface marine sediment (1.8m) | place: French Polynesia: Moorea | collected 2018-08 | reverse complement strand
GAATGGATTCGATTTTTATTTTTTTATTAAGACAGGATTAACAGGATTATCATGAATTTTTTCGCCTGCGGCGAGGGGCCTTTCGGCCGAAGGCCGTATTATCCCAATGATCCTGTTGATCCTGTCAGATTATTTATTTTTAAGATAAGAATCCATTCCTCTTTATCTTTAAAAATCTATAGTTTTTTATTTGATCAGACTGGCCGCTTGCGGCCAGAGGCGACGCCCATATGCGGTTTGAAGGGGTCTGATATTTGCTTGCCTTATCCCGAATATAGTTGCTAATATTTGGCATATGATGAGAACCGGAAATTGGACTGAACCGAAATCGATTCTGGATTGGTCTCGGCGGGTATTTGCCCTGCGGCCGATTATGTTTCTGCTTCTGGTAACGGCCGCAATCATTCTTGAAATGCGCTTCGATTGGTTGGAGCGAGCTGTGGCGGCCTATCTGGTAACAACCAATGATGTCCGGCCTGAATCCGGTGCGGTCTGGGAAAGGGGACATCGAACCCAGACAGCCCGGCGGGATCTGGAACAGATCATCGCCAACCGGCAAACATCCCAGCGCGAAGCCCGTAGCGCGGACACATTTTCAGAGATCGCCAAAAGCCTGCCGGCTAATCAGGGCGCCATGTTGTCGGCTGAGCGGTTCCGTCAGCTTTATCTGAAACTGCCCCGTGATGAATCCCGCGAAATTATGCCGGCGCTGGAGCTCCTCGGCATTTCCGGACGGGGCGGGTGGCAGCGGACGTATCTTGAGAAGAATGGTGATAAATTAATTGCGTACCTGCTGGATGCGCAAAATCGGGTACTGCGTGAGATAGATCTGCCGACCGGCGTGCTGCTCCGACCGGATCATCAGAATGAGGTCGAGGCTGAAGCGCTGGAGGATATTCCCAGCTTCAAAAACCGCATCTATCCGGCGCAGCGTTTTTTTGAAGCCCTGGCTGCCGTTCCCGATGACATTCGTCGCAATATCATCCTGACTCCGGAAGTGCTGTTAAAGCCGTCCGGTCAAATGGTCCGGGTCGGAATCTCCGATGAAGCGGTGTCAGGCTATATTCAACTGGGTGTCGAATACCTCTCAGGCACAGGCCGCCAGGTGATCCTGACAGCAGGTCACGAGTGGGCGGTCTGGAGATTGAGATCGTTCATAGAGGGGAAAGACGCTGCAGTTGCCCCGGTTGTCAAATACCTGGAGGAACATTCACCCAGATGACCCCTGCGATGATGATGTTGCGCCGGTTGAGCGGCCTATTTTATCTGGTTTTGCTGCTGACGGGTCTGGTCGCCGTCCTGGGCCTGAGCCTGTTCTTTGTTGTTGTCAGCGACCTCCCGCGCGTGCCCGATCCGCTCAGCCGAATTATCGAGACGCCGCCGACCGAGATTTTCGCCGGCACCGGAGAAAAAATCCTGTCTCTGGGAGGACGCGAGACGATCCCGTTGAACCGGGTATCCCCTTTTTTTATTCAGGCGATCATCGCCACTGAAGATCATCGCTTCTGGAAACATCACGGTGTCGATAAGCTGCGTACCTTGAAAGCGCTCTGGATTACGCTTTTTGATCCTGATCGGATACAGGGTGCCTCCACGATTACTCAACAACTCGCCAAAAATCTGTTTTTCAGTTTCCGCCGGTCTTACATGCGCAAGATCCGGGAATTGCTGGTGGCTTTGCAAATTGAAGCCCGATACAGCAAGGAAACCATACTGGGAGCCTACGTGAATCAGATCCCCTTCGGAGTCGGCGCCCATGGTATCGAACAGGCCGCCAGAATAATATTTGGAAAACCGGCCATGGACCTCAATCTGGCCGAATCCGCCTTGCTGGCCGGACTGCCGAAATCACCGGCCCGTTACAATCCCTACCGTTTTTTGGAACGGGCCAAAAGTCGCCAGAATATTGTACTGTCACGGATGACGGCCGTTGGATATATTACCCAGCAGGAAGCACAAAATGCATCCCAGGAAGAGCTGAAGCTCCGCCCGCGCAGGCTGGATACCCGGCCGGGGGGCTACTTTTTGGATGTCGTTCTGAATACTCTGGAAACCCGATACGGTCCGGACGTCGTCTATCACGGTGGCCTGAAAGTGATGACCACCCTGATTCCCCGTATCCAGGCACTGGCCGTCAACTCGCTACAGACCGGACTTGCAAAACTCGATCAAACTCTGGGGATTTCTGTCGCAGAAGTGGAGAGCAACTCAGATTCGGAACTGGGCCCCCAGGGGGCATTGGTGGCCGTTCAAACCAATTCCGGAGCGGTTAATGCGCTGGTAGGTGGTCGCGACCATTCGATCACGGAATACAATCGTGCGATTCAAAATCAGCGACTGCCCGGTTCAGGTTTTAAGCCGTTTCTGTATTACACGGCTTTTGAAAAGCTGGGATTAAATCCGGCAGCTGTTTTTAACGACCGGAAAATCACCATCGCGGTAAATGGCGCGCCGGACTGGACGCCGCGTAATTTTGGCCGGAAATACGAGGGAACGATGATCCTGAAGCAGGCGCTCATGAATAGCGTCAATTCGATTGCCGCCCAGCTGGTTGAACGGTGTGGGCCCGAGGCCGTTATCGAGACAGCCCGCCGCTGCGGGATTGGAAGTCCGCTTAAACCGGTCTATTCGGTTGCCCTTGGAACCTCGGGTGTCAGTCCTTTAGAGATGGCATCCGCATTCGCTACCTTTGCCACCGGTGGTATCCGCCATAAGCCTTTTTTGATTCGCCGGGTGGAAGATTCCCTCGGCCGAGTTCTTGAAGAGCATATTGTCGGCGGCCGACGGGTACTGGATTCATCCATCGCCTATCAGGTTGTCGACATGATGAAAGGCGTAATCGATCTGGGGACCGGTTCGGTGGTCCGCCGCCTCGGCTTTAAACTGCCGGCAGCCGGTAAAACCGGAACGACCGATGGTTATCGCGATGCCTGGTTTACGGGGTTTACGCCCTATCTGAGCGTCAGTGTGTGGGTTGGATTCGACCGCGGCATCGGAATGCGGGACACCGCCAACCGGGGTATTACCGGCGGAAAGGGGGCAGCGCCCATCTGGGCGGATTTCATGATTCGATCCACTGACGGCGAGCCGCCTCGGGAATTCCCCGTCCCCGCCAATATTCGCCTGGAAACCGTTAAATTGAAATCAGGCTCCGTCGACGGTGCCGGTGTCGAAACGCCGGTGACGGTGGCGTTGCGCATCGATCAGAAAGTGAACGAGACATCTGTAAGAGTGCCGTTTTTTTCGGAAGATACTACTGCCACTGCTGCGAATACAGAAACGACTTCCAATGCCTTGAAAATTAATACCGGAACGGGTGCTCCCAGATCGACCATTACTGAAGAAGACCTCTCGCCGGAAAGGTGAAGGGAATGAATATTGAATATTGAATAATGAATAATTGAGGTATGTTATCTAATTATATTTAGGATTGTTTAAATCGCTCGAATTGGATAGACGGTAAGACTGCACCGACGTACTACTATACTATAATGATGACAGTCAGGAAACCGGAAGACCACAGCGCGGCATAGCCGCAAACAAGCTTTTTAATCCACAGATTTCGCAGATTACACAGATTCTTAAAATAATTAACAAAAACAATTCGTAATCTACAGGTTTTCATGATTTGCCTGGCAATAATTAAAGAATTTACACATTCGTAGAACAGAAAGCTAAAATCGATAGGATTCCTCAATTTGTCATTTGTCAATCGTCATTTTTCATTTTAATATGGTTTCAGTTCTAAGGCATATTTCCATCCGAATCTGGATTGCATTGATGCTGGGCGGGATAGCGAGCTTTGTTATACTGCCGATGCTGCAATTACGGCTGGGCCTCGAATATAGTGTTTTCGTGGCGGGCGTCCTGATGGTGTTTTTTTTCTGGGCCGCCGGATGGCTGCTGACCCGTTGGGCATTGAACACATCAGAATATTTGGTTGCCGAAGCCGCCGCCTTCGAACGGGATGGGATGTACCGGGAGGCCGAAGATACTTACCGGAAGGCGATGGCTATTTTTGACAGTTTTATGATTTCGCCCGCTGCAAGACGCAAAAAATCCGGCTACCTCGGCTCCCGGCTGGCTCGGTTTTATCTCGCGCGCAGCGGGCGCGATCAGGCGTCGGAGGACTTTTTGATATCCTACCTTCATTCCTATCCGCAGGATGAAGAAGTTGCCGAGCACTGGCTACAGCGGATTGAAGGCGGCAATGGCCTGAGTGCGGATCATCAGGAACTGATCGAGCGCATCGGCGATGCCCAGCCACAAAACATCAATATCCAGCGTACACTGGCACGGTTTTATTTGCTGCTTGAAAGAACTGATTTTCCTGCTCTGCAGACCTATCGGCGGATCTCCAGCAATGATGAATCATCGGTAGCCGGCTTCATCGACAATCTGGCCCAGCTTTTTGCCAAGGAAGGCCGGGCTGATGAGTGGGCACTTGAAATTTATTTAATGGCCCTGGCCCGCGATTTCAAGCGGGCGGAGTACCTGAGAGGCCTTGCGGCCTGCCTGCATTGGATTCCGGCCGGCGGGAGCAACGAGCAATTATTGCAGTCTGCGCGGCGCTATCTGAAGCCATTCGATGCCGCAGCCCGCCAGAAGATGCGGCAAGGCTTCAACTCGCCAATAGCGGCCGAGCAACCCCGCGCTGCCCGACGGAAATTCAAGCCGGTTGCGACATTCAACCATGCTATCCTGACTATCTATAGTGGTTTGCAGGCCCTTTTTCGCTGGATTTTCGCCAAAATCGAAACCGCTTTTCACCGAATTCAACACTCCCGGAAAATCAGGCGGATGTCAACCGTGATGTTGTTGTTTGGTCTGGCGGCGGGTATCGGCGCCCTGGTGATCAACACGGTCGGCCACCTGCGCCACAACGAGGAGCCCGGCGTCAAAACCGTCGCGCCTGCAAGGCCCACCATCACGGATCCGTTTACCCTGCAGGTTGCCGCTTACTTGAAACCTCAATATGCCAAAAAATATGTGCAACAACTCAGACAGCAGGGCCTGGATGCGTACTGGACAGAAGCCGTGAGAGGCGAAAAACGATGGTTTCAGGTCCGGGTGTCGCACTTTGGCACCAAGCAGGCAGCCAGAGATTTTGGGGAAAAATTGAAAGCTCAGGGTATTATCGAAGACTTCTACGTCGCCAATTATCGACCGCATTAGCATCTTTGCGGAGATTTCGGTGCCGTGCAAATCGACATAATTTTCAAATGAGCAAAGTAAATACTTGAAGAAATGCCTAAAGTTACAAATTGCCTAAATTGCCTAAAATTAAGGTATTCTATCGATTTAATTGAAAAAATTCAGGAAGTCGAAAAATGAAAATCGGTTGTAGGTGACCCCATTTCAATTTTAAATCCCCCTCATCAGTCTTATCTGTCTCAAAGTTGAATTCCTTGACTTGAAAGCCTCCGGTATTAATCTCCAATAACTGACTTTATTAAGGAGATACGATCTAATGAAAATTGGAACAATTGGCTGCGGTTTTGTCGGCAGTTCGGGGGTTTTTGCCATGGCGCTGGTCGGCGCTGCAACGGAACTGGTGCTCGTCGATATCAATCCAGACCTGGCGTTTGCCCATGCAGAAGATATTCTCCACGCGGTGCCGTTCGGCAAACCGGCGCGGATAACGGCCGGCGATTATTCGAAATTGAAGGGGGCTCGCTTGGTCGTGCTGGCATGCGGTGTGGGGCAAAAACCCGGGGAATCCCGCCTGCAGTTGCTGGAACGCAATGTCACGGTATTCGAACAAGTTGTGCCCCGGGTTCTCGAGCATGCACCGGATTCAATTCTGGTGGTGGTTTCCAACCCGGTCGATATCATGACCCAGGTGGTGACGAAGATCTCCGGTCTGCCGTCCGAGCGCGTGATCGGGTCCGGGACGATTCTCGACACGGCCCGATTTCGGACACTCCTGTCAGAGCATCTATGTCTGGCTCCCCACTCAGTGCATGCCTACGTTCTGGGCGAGCATGGTGATTCCGAGGTTCTGGCCTGGTCAAGCGGTAAAATCGGCGGGGTGCCCCTTTACGAATATGCCGAACAAATCGGCCGCCCCCTGACCGACGCGGTTAAAGCAAAAATTGATGAGGGGGTGCGCCACGCGGCCTACCGCATCATCGACGGCAAGGGCGCCACCTACTATGGAATCGGAGCCGGCATCGCCCGAATCGCAAAAGCCATTCGCGATGATGAAGGTGCAGTGCTGACCCTTTCGAATGTTGTCGGTGTCGACGGCGTCAGCCTCTCGCTGCCGCGGGTGCTGAAGGCCAGGGGAATCGAAACCACCATTCAACCGATACTATCGAGTGAGGAGGAGCAGGCCCTTCACCGCAGCGCAGCAGTGCTCAGAGAAGCCGCAGACGAACTCAACCTGTAGTTAGCCAGCCTGAAAAAAAGGTCGTGCCCATCGGGCGGTTTTCTCCGGTGCGACAAAGGTGGTCATATCGCCCAGCATGACTTCGTAGCCGGTAAAATCGCTGCGGACCCAGGGGGCGTAATTGGCGCGTACGATGATTACCGCCCGCAATTCCAGGCAACTGTCCGGGCTTTCAACTGCCAACAGTCCCAGATTATATCCATTGCGATGAAGACTGCGATAAAAGTGCTGGATGTTGATGACGCCCCGGGCAAGATTAGCCCAGTCGCCGGCCTTGACGTTCCGGGTTGAGGTCGTCTCCGGCAGCAAGCCCCATATCTCAAAAAATCCCTCGGGAGCAAAGGCTGCGACCCACTCCCATGATCCGGTCTGACCGATATAGCGGGTTCCTTCAGACTTTTCGTGCTCGAGATAATCGGAAAACAAATATCGACCGCAGGAAAGTTCATATTCTTGAGCTCTCTGCATCAGGATGCGATGATGGTTCCCGGCGATACGGTCAGCATTGATCTGCAGGTGGGGGTGGACCAGTGAACCACCCGCCGACGGCAGGTGGTTTTGAGTAATCGCCATATATACGGCTTGCGGATCGTGCTGAATTACCTTTTTCAGGTAGCCGGCGGAATTCAGGAAGCTGTCGGTGTAGGAAGAGACGGTCGCCTTGCCGATTTCCACAAAGTGATCGTTATCGAACAAACTGACAGCGGAATAACTGCCATAGAAATAACGGAATATGGCTTTCAGAAGAAAACGGATGCAATTAACTTGAAACAGGGAATGCTTGAAATAAAATGACAAACATAATTAACTGAAAGATGATACTGATGAGTAGACCGATGATGCAAACACCCAGGGCACGCGCCGTGCTTTCATAATTCATTGCCTGTTTTACCCCGATTGTCGCGGCCGCAACCATCCAGATAAAAGCGATAAGTATGACAATCAGGCCAAAACCCTGAATAAATCCCAGTATTCTCACGATGCCCGGCGCACAGGCAAAACCAATTACCCGCAGAATTGTTTTCCGATCCGGTTCGGTTCCGGCTTCAGGCAACATTCGCGCACCGACCATGTAGGTCGAAAAAGCCCAGACGTACCAACCCAGCAATGTCGTGATCATACCGATATTGTTGCCGACTGCCCCTGCTCTGCCGAAAGTCCCCCAGGCCGACATCATGCTGTAGATTAACACGACGATCAGGGCCTGATTGAAAGTCTTGGGATCTTCTATAATTTCTTGGAACAGGCTGACATCCAATTTGACCGCACGAAAAAAGCGATTCAAAAAAATCTTCATATTACTCCAGATATTACAAAATTACCCCAATTTGGATTCAAAACCGATTGGCCTATCGGCTATCATGTTGATGGCGATGTGTCAATAAAACGTGAAACGGTGAGCCTGATATTTGGATGTCATTATTCAAACTTTTTGGAGCTGTCTTACGTTAACCCGTATTCGGATCCAGGTTCTTGATGTAGGCAAGCATCCGTTGCGCGATATCGGAGGTGATTTTGATTTGGCTATAGTCGATCGGAACATTGTTCAGATACTGCAATATCAGGGCATCTCCAACAGCGAGGCCGCCCGGCATGACGCCGGCGAAGAAGAACCCCATTTTTTCAAATTCTTCTGTCATAACGGCTGTCAGGGGATCGAACAGGTTCAGGTATAAATTGACGGCCTCGATCTTCTTGTAGCATAGCGCTTTAAGTTCAGCCCTTATTTCCGCCACGATATTCTTGCCGTATTTTTCCACCGTGATGCGGGCAAAATTTAACGGTGTAACCACCTGAATTTTGAATTTCGACTGCGGACCGGCTTTACCATTTTTACAGTTCAGGGAAAAACAGGGTGAAACCCCTAAGTTTTGATAGATTAGAGCGACCATGTTTTGATGGGATTCCGGCAAGTGCAGGGTCAGAGATGATGGTTTGGACATGTATTTGAATTGAATCAAAATACTTAATTTTTGATGCAGTGTATCAGAAAACCCTTTAAAGACAGTCTTCGGAGAAACCAAACCCAGCCGAATCGCGCAATCCTGGAGTCCCGCCCGATGCCCGGTTTTCTGGGAATACGTGTGATTGCTTACGGTGTGGACGAAGATGCCCAGAAGCGCTTTGCCGGCCGCTTCATTCATTAAAAATTCAGCCAGTTTGGCAAAATAGCCGCGGGAACGAAACTCCGGTTTAACGACGCCCGCCACCATTTCGGCGACCTGCGGATTTGCCTCCCAATATTGCAGCGCGCAATGGCCGGCTATCGTATTGTTGCCGACGATTACCACAGCCGATTGCAACTGGCCGCTTTCGTTTAAGGCGAGGATTTTTTCGGGAAAATACATGAATTCCCTGGCATATGAATAACCATAAGCGCGGTAGACGGTCTTGGATACCTCGACGGCTTCGGAAACCCTCATCCTCCGAACGGTATACGTCTCTTGATCATCTGACGTTTCCGAGGTGGCTTCGGGGATACCGTATGGTTCCAGCTCACATTCGGCATAATAGTCGGTGATGGTTTTGGATGTGAGATGTTTGACCAGAACAATCTCTTTACCTTTATGCCCGAGGTTGTGCAGGGAGACTTCATCCACATACGTTTTTAATTGGATGGCGTGCGCCCGGAATTTAGCTGTCGCATCGTCAACGGCGTCATCTACGTCATGTTGCGTCAAGGTATCGCCAAATGGCAGCCCTTTATCTTTAAGCGTGATCTGGATGCCCGTTGCAATCAACTCGCAGGTCAGTCCCAGGGTTGCCCTTTCTTCAGGATCAAATGAATAATCGATGATCGCAATCACCGCTTTGTTTAGTCCGCGTTCGATTTTTCGGACATCTTTTGCACTAAAGCCGATTTTTTTAGCAATTTCAACCACATACCTCCCGGCTGCAATTGCATAAATTGGATCGTTGGGGAAAGTCAGCTCTGAGAATTGACATTTGATGGACATGACGCTTGTACGATAAAAGCCAGACAACCGATTCCGGATGACGGCTACCGATTGCGGGTGACGGGATAGTGGTTGACGGATAGTTGATATTTGATGCTGGGTACGTTATACCGGCGGCTCGATACCGGTTATTTGATGCCAAATAGCCGGATGTTAACCGCTGAATTACGAATGCGGAAACCACTTAATCGCGTTTGAATTCACTCGTCACAATCGCAAAATAAAAGAATCCGACCTGTTGCCGCATCAAGTCGGATTCAGCTATGCGAACGAAAATGATTTTTTGTGAAGCTGGATTTATGGATCTCTCTCAGCTGGATCAGAACGTCCGATCTGTCGAGAAAGTAAAATTTATTCAGATTTCTTGCTGGTTTTGGATCCTTTCGATGAATAACCGTCTGCATACCACCCGCCGCCTTTTAGTTCAAAAGAGCACTGCGACATAATTTTTTTTGCTTTTTTATGGCATTTTGAACATTTGGTGCTTTGAGTTCCCATTCTGACGAGCTCTTCAGTGATGTGCCCTTCGGAGCATTCAAATTCATAAACCGGCATACCTTCCTCCTCAATCTGATGTTCTTCTGCATCATATCAGATCTATCAAATTTTTCGGTCAATTTTTTTGACGCAAATCTATACACTTTTGACATTTTGTCAAGTGCTGGATATATTTCTTGACAGAACCGCAAGCGACAACATAAAAATCACAAATATTTTCAGATATTAAGGGGTGGGTTTGAATGCCGCTAACAATGATCTGGATTTTGATATCCGATTTCGGAAGAGATAATTTGAGAACAACCTGAAGTGCGGGTATTGCGGGCCGGATTTTTAAACTTCCAGAAGGCGAACACGTCTATGCTTAATCACTTGATCTCCATTAACATGTTGATTCTGAGAAAGATCCGAACCAACGAACACACCATTATGGCCGTTTTGGCCGTATTGGTTGGGATTGCCGGCGGATTCGGTGCAATTGGATTTCGATACCTGATCAATTTCCTGCAGATGATTGCCTATGGATCTTCCGATGAACTGCTTGAAGTGGTTGCAACTATCCCCTGGCACATCAAAATCTGGATTCCCGCATTGGGAGGGGTCATTGTGGGACCATTG
>JAAUYL010050399.1_pt1 | contig 10469 bp, 16 predicted proteins | sample 7278011 | NCBI WGS metagenome assembly JAAUYL01 (sample SAMN14350225, study PRJNA611818) | marine sediment metagenome | isolation source: surface marine sediment (1.8m) | place: French Polynesia: Moorea | collected 2018-08 | reverse complement strand
TTAATTTTTCATAGAAAAGCCCAGCAATTTCTAGTACTATTGATTGCTGGGCGTGAACGACTAAAAATTGTGATGTTTTAAAGTAGAAAAATTAAAATGTCCTACCTCTTTTTCTTCCCAGCTTAAAAGACTCGAAATGTCCATGTTTTGAGACTCTCTTACAGTCTTGAGCAGAAATATGACTAATTTTGTTGTAATCAATTGGTGGGCAAATAATTTCTTATCGCAGACACCACTATTTGTCTGAAGGCTTTCCCCCGAATACCCACTACACCAGCTAACTCATTTTTGAACTGAAACAAGATTGGTTAATATTTAGGTACATAGACCGTGCATTAACTTGAGAAATTCCAAGAATTTAAGGGCCCACAATTGAACAGTCGTCTATGATTCCACGTGATCATCCAAGCCACTGGACTTAGGTGCTTACTTAGGTATTTTGTTTGGGAAAAGAAATCAAAGCTTTCATTGAAAACCAATCTTTAGAAATGACATTTGAATACTTTAGGTGCAAAATACATAAATATTTTAACAACTTTCAAATTCTTGTCCTGTATGGTACACGTGCTGAATAACACAGTTTGAATTCGAACATGTCGCCCAAAAGTTTCCTTATTCTGTTCGGAATTGTAATTTCGATTAGTGGTTTCTTTTTGGTTTCAGCACAAAACCAAGCGGATGACTTTTGCGAGACAGTCACGACTCAAGATGATTTTGACGTCCAAACATTTTGTTCCGAGATTTTGGCTGGATTTTATAATCACAATGATACTGCCGTCATGATTTCCAAGGACGAACTCGGAGTTTTGAAACAGCTTTGTCACGAAATCGTCTTGGAGGAAGCAATTTCTCAAGAGCACAAGTTTAAGAGAAATGCTGAGCTATACAGCCGACATGCAAACCAAGCTGGCGATGCATTGCCACCTTTAGGATTGATCCAGGATTTGGTCAATCATAATGGCTTGTCTAAAACTACAATAGTCATCAATGAGCACTGTCCAAGTAATAAGATTGAAAAAGTACAAAAACATAGGTACTATTGCTATTGAATTCGGCTGATGTTAGTCCATAGACTGCTGTTTCAAATGACCAGAAAATTGATGGCGCAAAGGATACTCGTGAACATCCGAAGATCCAGCAACATTTCAATTTTTGAAAGCTATTCAAAAACTCTATTTCTCGTGATTTGTTTCACTGACACAGAATTGAAGTCTGCCTTACAAAAGGTAGATAGATACATGCATATGAATTTATGCCCAGAAGACGCTGTAACAAATGATTTTGTTGATCCAGGTGTCGACTCTGGAAGCATTTGCAAACCAAGAAAACATTTGGATTGGTTACAGACAACTTGGATGTGATAACATAAGCTTCCAAAATCACAAGATTGCCTTGTCCATCAAGAGTCAATTTTACACCGCGAACAATTGCAATGATAGCTTCACCGTTCTCAGCGAGGTCTATCAGGTAGCACCACATTTGCCAATTAAGTCCCAGCAGTTTGGATACTGGAGCCAAGAAACAGGATTGAAATTGGAACAGACTAACATCTGGGAACGGAGAAAGGATCTGAGAGGCGTTGCAATTTCAACTGTTTCGAAATCCGTATTTCAAGAAAGTATTTTTAATGAAGACATTAAGTATTTAATTCCTTATATAGGATGTTCCCTACATAATCCTTGATGAGAAACCTTCAGGCTCTAAGGTCTTCGATATTGGTGGATACATGGGAGATGTGTGGAAAGAGTTACAACAAGTTCTTGGCTTCAACTATACAGTCACTGAAAGTATTGACGGAACTTTTGGAGGATTGCAAAAGGATGGTACATTCAACGGAATGACGGGAATGGTGGAAAGAAATGATGTTGATGTCGGCATTTCCTCATTTTTCCTGACCAAAGACAGAGGATTTGCTGTTGATTTCTCAAAAATTTTAGTAACTGCTAAGTATGTCAGTATATTTTAGTAAATAAGTAAATTGTTATAAGGCCTGATTATTCCTGTAAGAGTCAAAGTTTCTATCAAAAGACCAAATTCAAACAGTGATGGAGGCTGGATGACTTTCATTAGTCCATTCACGGCTGACTTATGGATTTGCATTGCCATCATGATGGCTGTGGGGTCTATTGTAATCCATCTTGCCCTTCACTTCAGCAATGCTGTCAATGACAACGAGTCATCACTTTTTACTTGCATCAGGTGTTTATGTCAGCAAGGTATCAATTAGTTAAACAAGGCAAAGTTTGCCCAATATTTTGCTTATCAATCTGTGCTTAACAGGATCTCCAGATGACCCAGACAGCAATTCCTTCAGGATTGCTTTCATAACTGTCTTCTATGCTTCACTGGTCCTCTACTCTTCTTATGGTGCAATTTTGACATCATTTTTGGCTGTGTCAAAGACCAAATCGCCTTTCAATAGCCTTGATGAAATGTATAGCTCGACAAGCTATCAGTTGACCACTCGAGGAGGAGGCTCGATTGAAGGAGTGTTTAAAGTGAGAGCATAAAACTAGTCAACTTGTTAAACCACCATTTAATTAAATGTGATCTGTTTTAGAAAGCAACTTCGGGTGTCTACAAGGACATCTATGATGAAAGGTTTACATCGTTGGACTCTGTCAGTGAAGGCCTGGATCGTTTGACTAATGAGCCTAAAACGGCCTTTGTTCATCAAGTTGCCACGATTATCAAGGAGTCTGGAAGAAGTTGTGATTTTGTTTTTGTGGGAGAACCAATCATGACTGGAAAAATTGTCATCCTGATGAGCAAAGCCTTTCCGTACACGGATTTGATCAACTACTGGTAATACAATAGTTCAATTACATCTGAAATATATATTTCCATGAATGTGCTAACAGTACTTTAAATTTAAAAGGCTTGATAAAATGGAAGAAAGTGGCCAGCTGGATAAGATTTGGCGTTTATGGAAACCTACTCAGCCAGCAAATTGTGCAGCTCTGACAGAAGCAAACAGTATCAGCTTTGAAAAACTCAAGACAGCATTTCTTATTCTTGGGCTAGCTGGAACTCTTGCAATACTAATCTTGGGCTTTGAAAAACTTCACAAGCAACACAAAGGACATGCCTCTGCTAATCAAAATCAACATGACACGTTCACTAAATAACTGGAAGAATATTAATGATAGTTGCTACCTAAGGATCCAATCTACTTTTGAATAGTGGAACGTTTGAAATGTTCAATAAAAACACCATTTGTAAAGGACATGTTTATAAAGCTCTTAAAAATACATTTTCCCAATATCAATTTGTTGAACCTACAGTATTCTCACCAGTGAGAATCGTGTCACTATCTAATACTCATTTCTTGGGACATGTGAAGGACGCAAAAAGTCAGGAGAACGTGAGAATGTTTGACAGGAATATAAAAATAACACCTATCATATAAGCAGTACAAGCAGTTGTTGTCAGTAGTTTTTTCTATTTTGTAAAGAAAAGGGGGTGAAAAATGGAGGCTCGTAGTAATTGGATTATTCTCTTGACAATGATATTGATTGAAGGAATAGAGCTCCTTCCAGCCAATGTCTCTGACGACTGTATTCACCATCTCCTTGATGAAGACTTTGACAATGACTTGGTATTATGTCAACAGTGCTTGCTTCCTTTTCTTCAAGAGGACAATAATAATATCATTGACACTGAAGAGGCTTGCATGCTTCAAGAAATGTGCTTTGAAGTTTTGAGCAATATTGAGGAAGATGACAGTGGCAGACTCAAACGGAGCCTTACAATTAGAGAAAATGATTGTGAGCTTCCACCACTGAAGTTTGTCCAAAACATCATGGATCACTATGGCCTGAATCATCTTAGCTTGGTTATTCCTGAATCTGGTTTGTCAGGTACAGCTGCTTTGGTATTTAAATATAAATTAATTTAATCAGGCTATGCTTTGTCAGCCAGCAACAAAATCCTGAGAAAACTGCATGAAATCATGCAGAGTCAAAACTTTGTCAATGTATTGAAGAGTTCAAACATATTCCTTCGCAGTCAGAGGGCTCTCAAAACACTTTTTATGTTTGTTTGTCACCAAAAATTGGATTTAATTAGCACGTTCGAGCAAGTACGTAATTTTTTTCCCCTAGTAAGATTGATTTTATTGAGAATATTTTTCAGCTTTCAGTGTCAAAAACCTTCAATGGCAAGGAAAATGTTTGGTTTGCCTACAATACTAATGAATGTGAACTCAAAAATGAGCCAGGCCAAATTAGCATTTTTGACAAGCTTAACTTGACCATCAAAAGTCAACTTTACTGGGCAAACGCTTGCTCTAAAGATCTGACAACGACGTATGAAGTGTATCAAACAGCTCCTCATCTGCACGTAATATACAAGCAGTATGGGTTTTGGGGTCCAAAGGGTGGATTAAATACAGTAATTAATTCCATTTGGGAACGGAGAATGGACCTTGCTGGCGTAGAGATTGCAACTGTCTCAAAGCCTGTAATGCCAAAAAGAAGTCTTCTAATGACAGAAGTATATATCTACTAATTGGCTGTTTTACAATAGGACATTCCCTATATAGACTACAAGAAAATACCTGGAAATTCCAAGTATTACCGCATCGATGGGTACATGGCAGAAGTGTGGAATGAGCTACAACAAGTTCTCGGCTTTAATTACACAGTTGTTGAAAGTATCGATGGAAAATATGGAAGTCAAACATCCAATGGATCATATGATGGAATGACAGGAATGGTGCATCGAAGAGAAGTTGATGTTGGGATTTCAACATTTTTTATGGGATCAAACAGAGTTAATGCTGTGGATTTCTCTAGAATTGTCATATTAGCCCAGTATCTAAGATCATAATTTGTATTTTTTATCCAAAATACCTTATCCAATACTCTTAATAAAATAGGGTACGGATCGCTATCAAGAGACCAAACTCTAATGTTGGTGGCTGGATGACATATTTAAGTCCATTTTCATGGCCAACTTGGGTTTTGGTAACAATCATGGTATTTACAGCAACTTTTGCTTTGCAAGCTGCGTATTCTAACAAAACTACAAAGCCAACTGAACCGCAGATCCTTACTTGTTTCAGAACAATATGCCAACAAGGTTTGTCCTTTTACTCAATGGGCATAATTTTTGCACAAAACGATTTCAATCACATTATGTTATGTTTTTCAGGATCACCAGATGACCCTACTCCAATTTCAGTCAGGATTGCTTTCATAACAATATTCTTAGCCTCACTGGTTGTCTTTGCATCATATGGTGCCATTTTGACATCATTTCTGGCAGTGTCAAAGCCCAAGCTACCATTTCACAACCTTGAAGAAATGTTTCATTCCACGGATTATCAGCTGACAACCCGAGGAGGTGGCTCAATTGAGCACTTTATATCAGTAAAAAGTTTAATGTTCACTAACAATCAAAATCAACCATGAAAACATTTGTTTTGTAGAAAGCAACTCAAGGTGTCGAGAAACAGATCTTGGATGCTGGAAGATTCCATGCCTTTAATACCCACAAAGAAGGAATTGACAAAGTTCTTTCTAGCTCAAGCACTGCCTTCTATTTTCAAGTCGAGACAATCATTGAGCAATCCAAAGCAAGTTGTGATCTCGTTTTTGTTGGAGAGCCTGTCATGACTGGCAAAAATGTCATGATAATGAATAAGGATTTCCCTTACACGGATTTGATCAACTACTGGTAATCTTTTATGTTGCTACTTGTTGAAATATTACTGTGGGAGATTTTTAGAACAAACCTTTTTTGAATAGGCTCGAAAAAATGGAAGAAAGTGGACAGCTGGATAAGCTTTGGGCAAAATGGAAACCGACCCAACCAAAAGATTGTGTTTTACTTACAGATGCCAACAGTATTGGATTTGACAAGCTGAAATCAGCTTTTCTTTTGTTGGGGCTTGCTGTTCCCATTTCTTTGTGCATCCTGTGTTTCGAGAACTTTCACAAATGTTGTTCAAGCCCACGAAATTTTAATTGACATTGAAGATACGAGTCTACTTACACTATCCGTCAGTCTCTCTTTCTTTTCTCCACCGCCGGAGTTTCCATTTATTTGGTCGTCCTCCGAATCCGGAATCCGGATTCCCTCTAGCCGGGAGCTTTCAACACTTCCTGGATCCGGATGACTTCGCTCCCGGATCACGTCCAAAACGTCCGGATTTGTAAGATGACCCCATTGTTTCAGCTGGCGATGACCGGATTCAGGATCTCCATTGCTGGCATAGTAGGAGTCTCCGGTCGAATAATCCGGAACGTCCGAATCTTGCTGCCCGGAATCAGAATCCATGAGGGATCTCGGCCGGATATTGCTTCCTTTCTGCCAGTAGGAAACGTTGGAACCGTTGCTATTTGTTGTGCTTTCCGTTGCCTCACTGGCGGCACTGAAAAATTCAATAAATAGACTTATTATGGTTTAACGCAAGTTGAATAACAAAAAAAATAGTATGAATGGTAGTAATTTCCTTGCCTCGCTTACAACATATAAGTATCTCGAATTGTACGTTGGAAGTAAACAAAATCGGTCATTCAAGTAATGAGTTTATTGTCAGATAAGGCGCAAAGGCATGTTATCATCGATTTCTGTGGCGTAAAAATCCGTATATAAATTACCACTCGTAACGTAACACTTGACAAAATGCGTAGCCATCAACTCTTTTCAATCGAATCTAGAGGCCCTCAAGTGTAAAGCCAGAAGGTAATATTTACTTTTAGCGGTTTAAAAAATTTTGTTGTCTTAAAAACACTCAAGGCAGTGGACCAAACGAAAACTCATAAAATTTACGAAAAATATATTTTACTTACTGATGGTAGACGACGTCAGGATAACATATTTCAGATCTAAAAACTTTCAGCAATGAGGTCATTTCAAGGAAGACTTCAGGTCAAAATGATTTTGTCAACTAATTTTCATATTTGATTTCCGATTTGTTTTCGTTTTTCGTCATTTTCATTTTGTTTTAATTTCTCACGTGAGTTATCTATTTCAAGCTACTAAGTACTGAGGTTTTGTTTACCTCGCACAACAATTCGGGAAAAGAAAAAAACTAGACTTGGTTTCTATTCACTAATTTCAAAGCAAAACTAAATATTGGAATATTGTCCCTTACCTGAACTTCTGTATTGATACAGACTTGACACTGGACTCTGCCGAAGAACTAAAGATTTTTCTATTATCAAAATCATGATTTTGTTTGCTTCTCGCCAGTTTCTTAGCATAGAACGACATCGTTTGACATTTATATGAGTATTGTGATGCACTGTTTATCTTCTCGCTTTTTCTTATCGAATTTATACTGTTTTTCGATAATTTATATTTTTTGAATTTGCTCGTACATTTCAAACTTGGCTCTGATAAATTGTTATTTATGTTGTAACTTTTATGTTTTGATTTTACAGAAAATCACGCCTCAAATACGAGTAGTTAAGAAAACAATGCATGACTAAAGTCGTTTTTATTCTGTGACATTTTGGTGTTGTACACTCATACAACGATTAGTAATTTTTTAACCTCAAAAGCTGGGAAAAAGGATTCACCAATGCGACAAAAATTGGGAGAGAGTCCTTTTGTAGATTCACCTAAATCTTCTTCGCTTTAAATTTTAGGAATAAATGGTCGAATTTAGAGTCATGTTATGGATTTTTTGTCGAAAATTCGGCGTGAAACCGCCGGTTTTCCCGCCAGAATCTCACTAAGGAACGTTGTATCGATTTTGACCGCGCTAAAATACGCCGCAAAGGCGGCGGAAAGCAAAAGCAAATCGTGTGGGGCAACGATTTTGTATATATTGGTCTCTACCCAAGTCATAAAAGAAAACCAAATGTCCTTTTTCGGAATTTTTGAAAATACTTCGGTAATTTGTTTTTGGTAACGTTTGTCAGTCCCAAAACAATGTCCACAAATAGTTTTGATAAACACTTCAAGTTTTCAAGGTTAAATTAAAGAAAGAGTTAATTTCTGGAGAAATTGGTTGAATAATTAATTAGGCATTTGACTAGCACCAATTCAACACGCGGTCCGGGTTAATAAAAACTTGGCTTTATAACATACACAGCTTCATAAAGTAACTCTACCTGTAGCTTTCATAAAAATTGTGGCCGGCATTTCCAGGGCTTCATTGGTGGTTGTAGATGCTTCAATTTATCCGTGTTTATTTCAACTGTTTTTTAAAAGATAACTTTGCTCATTAATTGGACTTGCAATTTAATGGAAAATAGGCTAATAAATTATGCTAAATGTTAGCTACAAAGCCATATTATTTTAATATTATTCCTGGTTGTAATTCAACTTAAAACCGGCCTGAAAATTCGTAGCTGAAAGCTCCTCATTTGATTCAGTCAGTTCGTAGTTGTCCGAACTGAAAGTGACCGTGAAGGGGACTTTGGTTGCTGAAATGGTAGAGAAAAAGCAAGATAACTTTTCGGCAGAAAGAATTAGTAAATAAGGTCTTTGAAATTACTGCAAAGTTTGATGGTTGCATCACCGTCCTGATTATCTTTCGTATTCAAACCCATTCTCCCGCAAAACCTTGAAAATGCCAAGGCCTTTCCATCTGCAGCGTTTGTCAAAGAGGGAACTCGAAGACAATCTCTGAAAAAAAGACCAATGAAATAAAATGTTGTTCCCGAAAATGATCCCACTAAGAGAATACCGCATATTCGCATCGCCTTCATATCCGCAGCAGTCTTTGGTGAAAAACTTATCTACATCTTCCTTTCCTGAAATTAGAAAGCATACTGATAATATTTAATTTTTTGATAAATCATAAATCTTTGCCTGAAATGTCAATGTCTTCAACTTTGGAGACGGTAAGGCACATTTTCGTTTTGCCCTCCTCACGCCGGACGCAAATCACTTGATTCTGATTGGCCAAGTGGTAGCTGTTCCCCGAACCGTAGTTGTATGATTGGAGCATTCCTGAACCGGAAGTGTCTGAGAAATACTGAGTGCAACCGGCAGGGGCCAGGTTGCTGAAATCCCTGGAATACTGGCTAATCCGGATGTTCCAACTTCGGGACTGTTGGATGGCAGTTCCAATTCCTACTGATCCAAGTTGAAAGACAAGCTTGTTGCAATCGTCCGAGGCATCCACGTACACTATGATAAAGATTTTGCAGGAAAAACGGTAAAATATGTATCCAAAATATTTACTGTGTTGTCCAGAATTGGTCCCACAAATGGCAGGAGGGTTGGGATTCGAGCCCGTGACTTGGAAAATGTCAGTTAAGCAACGGGAAGCTGTGCTATGTCCGTTTCCGCCGGAAGCGATTGGAGCACCGTTTGAAAGTGAGAACTCTTCTGTCGATGTTGAAGTCGACGGTCCAGTAAGGACGAAGGTGTCAAAATCAAGCCTCAACTGTAATTAACTTATTGCTGCTATTGTAATTACACTACATATTTTTAATTACCTGTGCTATGTCCGAACTGGCCTTGCACACTTTAACCATGTAGGTGCCAGCGTTCGAGGGAGAACCTTCGAAGTATGTGTTATTTTCAGTCACTGTAGATCCGGATTCAGCGGTAACTAAATTACAAGAATTTTAATTACACTCTGTTATTACATGATAACTGATATAACTAAGTTTTACACGAGCAACAGACTCCATATCCGCTGGCGCAACTGCCCTCATTTTTGCCGCCTCTCGTTTCGCATTCTTCCCTGTAAAAAATAATAATAATGTAAGAGTAAAGCTATTAATTACATAATTTTGTAATTCTGCTAACTTACTCTAGATAGCAAGTTCCGTTTTTGGACCCTTCGTTACAGCCATCATTTGGAAAAGTCACGATGTTAAAGAGAGACACTGTGATTGCAGAATAATGACCGTCATTAGATTGGGTTTAATTATAATCATGTAATCCTTTCAACTGATACTTACAAAACTTGCCAGCCTTTTTGTCCTGCCTTGCCAGAGCAAAAGCTGTTAAGCTGGAGAAAAATACAACCCTCCATAAAATCTGTTTCAACTTCATGGCTGGAAGTTTGACTAGAAAATGAGTTTGGCTCGAAAAAAGAGCCGCTAAAGAGAATGTCAAGAAAAATATGGGCTAAGTTTTATTATCATGGTATGTTGTATCCATGATTGCCTTGCAAATTGATTGAGCAAACATTTTCTTTTCAAAAAAATCTTTTAGCCAATGGTGGTGGTTGGTTTGTTTAATTTTTTCATCATGGCAACCTCGTTTTCCCTTTTTAGACATATCATGTGAAAATTGACCAAATATTTGAAATCTCGCCGGCTCTTCCAAGAAATTTCTATTTGCGTAATTTATGAGTAAAACTGTCATGTAACCATTCTTCGCCTTCAATTTCTAATTTCACCAAAAAACCCTAAAAATCTTTGCATTTTGTTTGGAGAGGTAGTGGAAGATACTAGTCATGATTTTAAAAATACTCTATCTTGTTGCGACATTGTCGGCATTGGCAAAGTCTGAATTTTCTCTCGGAGAACCAAGTCAAAGAGAGGGAAAATGTA
>JAAUYL010097077.1_pt1 | contig 10477 bp, 6 predicted proteins | sample 7278011 | NCBI WGS metagenome assembly JAAUYL01 (sample SAMN14350225, study PRJNA611818) | marine sediment metagenome | isolation source: surface marine sediment (1.8m) | place: French Polynesia: Moorea | collected 2018-08 | reverse complement strand
AGTACCTACACAAGCACCTCCTGCCACTGGATTTGAGGAAGTAACATAAGGATAAGTACCATGGTCTAAATCCAATAAAGTACCTTGCGCTCCCTCAAACAAAATATTCCGTCGCTCCTGAATGGCATTGTAGATATTCAAAGACGCATCTATGACATGAGGTCTCAAGCGATCGGCATATTCCAAATATTCACTTATTACCTGGTCTGGGTCTAAGGGCGATAGATTATAAAGCTTCTCTAGTATTACATTCTTATAGTTAACCGTCCAATTTACCTGCTCTCTCAATCTCTCTGGACTAATCAAATCGATCATTCTAATCCCAGTCCGCTCAGACTTATCAGCATAAGTTGGACCAATACCCCTACCTGTTGTCCCAATTTTTTGACTACCCCGACGTTCTTCCGATGCTTTGTCGATCAGTCGATGATAAGGCATTGTTACATGAGCAGCCTCAGAAATCATCAACTTTGACGTGGAAATACCTAAAGCCTCTACCTGATCTAGTTCCTCAATCAGAACCTTGGGGTCTATAACTGTTCCTGAACCAATGATACACTCAGTATCAGGATAAAGGATACCTGAAGGAATTAAATGTAGTTTAAATGTCTGGCCTTCAACAACTACTGTATGACCAGCATTTACGCCCCCTTGGTAACGCACAACTACATCTGCTGATTTGCTCAATAAATCAGTAATTTTTCCTTTTCCTTCATCGCCCCACTGGGCACCTATTACAATTACGTTAGCCAAGGGTTTTCTCTACGGATACTAAACACAATTTTTCATTCTTGCATCAACTTAAAATTAAGTCAATTGATTTTTGTTAACTTTTGTTAAAATGAACTGGATAAAGTAAATTTCTAGATCTGGAGGAGGCCAAACTTATTTTTTCAATACCAGGGGTGCTTCATAGGTAGGTAGATAAAGTATGGGATTTTTTTGTAAGTGAGAGTACGGAGAAAAACAATACTAAAGATTCAGCCCTTCTGTAGGTTAGGAAACGGTTGAAAAAAATTTATACTCGTCACTTAATCATTGCTATTGACCGTAAAACATATACCGAATACTGGATATTTAATCCCTATTTGAAGATTTATTTTTATAGATACCTTCTTAGGAGAGCAGAAATTTTTTATTCAAAAAAAATAAATAGTTTTCTAGTAGCAAAAATTATCTCCTATATTCTCCTACCCCGAAAATACGATCGGCTTAATTTGTACCTTTACCGCCCAAATATATAGAGCTACTTGCTCAGATTTTCATCATAATTTCTCCCAGACTAAAATATTAAGGATAAATCAGATTTCTATGGCTTTACACGCAGAATTACATCGACATTTAGGAGGTTCCGTAGTTCCTAGAGTTTTATGGAGATATTTTCAACGTCAAAATCAGGAACTAGCAGCTCGTTTTCCCGAATATCCAGAATTTGAAGAATTTTATACCAAACCACGAAATACTTTAGATGAATATTTAGAACTACATACTTTAGTAGAACAGGTTCAAACTATCGAGACATTACCATACTTTATTTATCGCTTAATTCGGGGTGCTTATACTTTTGAAAATTTAGCTTATTTAGAGTTACGTTATACTCCTTATTTGAGAACTCCAGACAATTTAACCCAGTCTCAACGTATAGATTTAATGTCAGAAATAGTTACGGTTGTAGGTAAGGCAGCTCAACAGAATGAGTATCCAATTGTGACTAGCCAAATTTTATGTACTCACACTCGTTTGCCTAATGAAGTAAATCAAGCAATTGTGGATTTAGCGGTGCAAATGCCTGAATATGTGTGTGCTATAGATGTGGCAGGAGGAGATAATAATTATAAAGAACGGATAGATGAGTTTATTAAACTCTATAAATATGCTCGCGAACAGGGTGTAAAAACTACCGGACATCTTTATGAAACTCTTAATGGTTGTCATCCTGAATTATTACCTTATTTAATGCGAATTGGTCATGGAATTCAAATCCCTTTAAAGTATCCAGAGTTATTAAAAGAAGTGGCGAACCGGGGGCAATGTTTAGAAGTTTGTCCGACGACTTATTTCAAAACGGGTACTATGGATAATATGAGTCAGTTGAAGAGTGTATTTGACAAATGTTTTGATGCTGGGGTGGATATTGCTATTTGTACGGATAATGCTGGTTTACATAATGTACGTTTGCCTTTTGAATATGAGAATTTATTGACTTTTGATGTGATTGATTTTCGACAGTTACAAGCTTGTCAAAATGCTGCTTTTCGTCATGCTTTTGCTTGGCCTCATGGTAAACGACCAGAGGAAATGTTAACAGGATTATTACAACCAGAACCTTTCTTGAAATTCAAAAGTCAAAGTTCAAAAGTCAAAAGTTAAAAGTAGATATTAAAGCAATAGCTAATTCATTTTATGAAGCACCCAGGCGTGCAGATGAGTAGTGAAATTTTTCCATTTCTCTTTTGTTGCGTATTGAGCAAGAGTCGATTCATTTTATGAAGCACCCAGGCGTGGAGATGATTAGTGAAATTTTTCCATTTCTCTTTTTTATTGCGTATTGAGCAAGAGTCGATTCATTTTATGAAGCACCCAGGCGTGGAGATGATTAGTGGAATTTTTCCATTTCTCTTTTGTTGCGTATAGAGCAAGAGTCGATTCATTTTATCAAGCACTCCGGCGTGGAGATGATTCGTGGAATTTTTCCATTTCTCTTTTGTTGCGTATAGAGCAATAGTCATTTCATTTTATCAAGCACCCAGACGTGGAGATGATTAGTGAAATTTTTCAATTTATCTTTTATTGCGTAGGTCGCAAGAGTCGCTTCATTTTATGAAGCATCCGGCGTGGAGATGATTAGTGAAATTTGGCAATTTTTCTTCTGTTGCGTAGGTCGCAAGAGTCGATTTATTTTCTGAAGCACCCAGACGTGGGGAGATGAGTAGTGGAATTTTTCCATTTCTCTTCTGTTGCGTATAGAGCAATAGTCGATTCATTTTGTGAAGCACCCAGGCGGGGGAGATGAGTAGTGAAATTTTTCCATTTCTCTTTTATTGCGTATAGAGCATCGGTTCATTTTGTGAAGCACTCCGGCGTGGAGATGAGTAGTGGAATTTTTCCATTTCTCTTTTATTGCGTATAGAGCATCGGTTCATTTTGTGAAGCACTCCGGCGTGGAGATGATTAGTGAAATTTTTCCATTTCTCTTTTGTTGCGTATAGAGCAATAGTCAATTCATTTTATTAAGCTCCCAAAAAACTATAAACCGTAGGTTGGGTTAAGCGATCGCGGAGCGGAACGGATGTTCTATCGCGCAACCCAACAGAAAACTTCTCAACTTCCTGTACCATTATGGCTGTACCACCACTGTTGATTTTTGTTGGGTTTCCTCCGTCAACCCAACCTACACAATACTATTTGCGGTGCCAGGTATCAAAATTCTGAAATAACGATAAATCGTAAATTTCACTTCCAAAAATTTTTCTTTGTTGACGGCTGAAACGCTTTTATGTTAAGGTCTACAAATCTCTGCGCGAGAGAAGAGGAGAGAGAAAACGACTATATGACCATTCTATAATCATCCAACCACTCCACCCCAGTTCCCTAGCACCCCCATCGCTTTCGCCCATAGTTCCCCCCGAAATCGCAGGAAGATGCCCCTCGTAACGCAAATACTTTTCAAAAAACACTTCTTCGTAATTTAACCATCTTTTTTCCCTTTTTTCATCAAACCATCCTACTTTTTTACCAAACTTTACCCACACTTCTTGATTGCACTCTTTTGTACCACCGACACTTTGATAAATTTTCTTTTGCACAGAAAAGCCAAACTTACCATCACTATATTTGACCCAAAGCTGGTCTATTATGCGGAGGTCTTTGCAAGGAAATTTCTCTATGTGTTGATTCATCAGATTGTCTTTCCGTCCGGCAACTTGTAACATAATTAGATTAGTCACCAGATCTGCCTCTTTCCACTTTTTATCAGTTAGGAACTCACGCAGTTTGAAATATTTAGAATCTAAACTTTGTTGTGGTGAAACTTCCAGGAGTTTTTTAATCGAACCATTTTCAAAAATATGCTTTTTCCCAGATTTATGCTCATTATTCAATGTCATTTCAGAGCAAAGTAATTGTTGAATTTTTGGGTAATTATTCAGCCAATAATTTGCATTTCCTGTTTCCTGATTATTTGTAGATTCAGAATTAAGTATGGTGGAATTATTTGATTGAATAGATTTATCAACAGCATCTTTTTCTAACTGAGCAAGTAGTCGATGATTATTTTTTAGTTCCAAAAGAAGACGGGGATATCTGAGAGTAATAGCAGTAAACTTAGCTATTTGTTCTGTAGTTATTGTTTCTTTTTCAGCAAAGGTAACTCCAATAGAATAATAGGCAATATAAATCCTAAGTCTCAGTAAATTAATATATTGTTTTAAACGACGGGGATTATAATCAAAAAAAGGAGCAACCATCCGAGTAGCTAATTTCAGGCTTTCTCGGTCTAAATATTTTTCAATAATTGGGAAAATAGGTAAATCTAGAGATGGAGTATCAGCTTCTTGAGGTTCTGAGTTTTGTTCTGAAACAGAATAATTTTCTGCCTCTATTTTTTCCGCTTCTTTTTCTTTTGATAAATGACGTTGCTGAATCAAAGTATGAAAATAAAAGCTGAATAATCTCAAATATTTTTCATTCAATAGTTTAGCGATCGCTAACAAATAAAAATAATACCATTGCTGAATCAAAGTATGAAAGTAAAAGCTGAATAACCTGAAATATTTTTCATTCAATAGTTTAGCGATCGCCAACAAATAAAAATAATACCAAAAATAAGTAACAATCCCTCTTTTTATCAATTCTTGAAGTAAATGTTTTACATCAAATATTTTTCTCAGTTCTTGAAGTAAATTTTTTACATCTTTAAATCTTGCGGAACAATCAAATGCTTTAGCAATTAAGCTATGAGGAATCCAAAAAAAGTATTTTTCTTGTTTTTCTGGAGAAGCTTTGGTTTCTGCCTGAGTTTCTAATATTTTTTCAACAAAACTATCTAAATTATTTTGAGAAGCTGTAGGAACTGAGAAAGATAATTGTACAAACTTTTCGAGAAAACTAAAACCATAATCAACCTTTTTGCTCAACTTCTCATCTTCATTTTCTTCTGTTTTATTTTTGGCGATCGCTGAAGCTAAAAAAGGAAGAACATCTCTTTGTTTAAAAGTTATTGCTGCTGCTATCTTTTCCCGATCCATACCCAAAATAAAAATTATATTTGGGTCATTAGAAATCATCATATTTAGAGCTTGCAATAAGTCGGCAGATTTATCTAATGCACAACGGTCAAGATCATCAATAAAAACATAAACTTTCTGGTTTTCACCGATATAAGAATTAACAATTTTAGAAAAATCCTCGTGAAACTTTTCAATAAAAGCAACTTGTTCTTCATAATTAGGATGCTGAAAATATTGAGTAAAATCTATTTTCGGGCTGCCAATTAAGTCTCCTATTATTCCCAAAAGATTTCTTATTGCCAAAAGGGAACCCCCAATCAAGCCACCGCTAAAAAGAATATTGAACCAACCATTGAGATTTGAATCCGTTTTAACAATGTCTGCGAAAATTTTAGATAATTGAGGAATTCTCTCCAACCAAAGATTCCAAGACACAACTATAATAATTACAATAGTATAAGTAATCAAAGCAAATTTTATTAAGGCTTGAATTGCTTTTAACGGTTTTCCTATGAATTTCAAACGAGAAATGAAGAGCTTCAAACCATAAAAAATATTAATTACAAAATCGGAGAAATTGCGATTATTAGACAATTGATCTAAAAAAGATAGAGTAAAAGCAGCCCAAAGTGATTCAGATTTTTCATGTCGCCAAGCATTAAACCAAATTGTTTTGGCTTCCTGCTTGAATATCAATTTCCAAAACTTGGGTTTCAAGAATCTAAAAAATTTATCCTTTTGTTTGATTTTTCTTAAATTTTCTTCATGTAATTCTTTAGACTTACTTTTAACCTCTGTTTCAAGTTGTTTCATAAAAGAAGATTTACCACTACCCCATTCACCTTCGATAGAAATAGTTAGTGGCGGTTTAGTATCTTTATTAGTTAAAAACTCAGCCATTGCTACGACATAAGGAGTAAAACCAAGTATATCTTCTGTTGTAGGTTGGTCACCTACCATTTGCTTTGAGTTTTCCGTAGAATCTGGCATAATTTTAAAAGTCAATAATTCAAGAATTATAATTATGATACTTAGAGAACAATAAAAGATTAATTGAAAAGTGGCTTTGTTGCATGAAAGTATATAGCTACCGTACTTGCTCCGCATATATAGAACCCCTGAACGGATCTATTTAAAAGTAGAGAGGGTGATGGGGAGCTGGGAAGATGGGGTGATGGGGAGATGGGGTGTATTAGATATCTCCCACTCATCCAATCATCAAATCAATTATTACCCATAAACTATCAATTACTTCTCCACCAGGACCTATTTTCTGGAGATACACTCAGGGGTTCTATACTTCATAATATAATGTGCAAAAATTGCTGTAACTATTGTCCAATAAATGAATAAAACATCAATTTTGGAAAATAGAGCGATATAGCTGTCGCACTTGCTCCACATATATACTTCATAATGCCCGGAAACAGCTATAACTATTGTCGAATAGTAGCTTATAATCCTGATTTGTCAGATAACATTACTAAAGTTGTTAGATATGCAAAAAGCTACATAACCCGAAACCAATTAACAGCATTCTGAAGCGCAACTCTAATTGAAGACTGAGGCAAACCTAATTCTTTCATCGCCTTAGAAGCATCATAAAACATCTTTTGTTGAGACATCCGCACCCCATCCAAAGGCACAAAAGGTTGTTTTCCCAAAGGTGCAAGAATTTTTTCATCAACCCACGCAACACCCAAAGGCAACCATACAGGAATAATTTGTCTCGGAGCGGGTAAACCTGTAATTTCCGCCAATAGATCGAGTAATTCCTTCAGTGTCAGATTTTGATTACCTAAAATATAGCGATCGCCACTTTTCCCTTTTTCCAAAGCCAACAAATGACCCCACGCTACATCCCGAACATCTATAATATTTAAACCAGTATCCACATAAGCAGGCATTTGCCGACGCAAAAATCGCACAATAATATCACCAGTCGGAGTAGGTTTAATATCCCAAGCACCAACAGGAGCGGTAGGATTAACAATTACCACATCTTGACCAAGACTAAACGCCTTCACTGCTTCTTGTTCCGCCAAAAACTTAGACTTTTTATAATCCCCTACCAACTTTTCCAGAGGAGACTGATGGGTTTCATTAACAACTGCCCCAGAAACTCCCACCCCAATAGCAGCAACAGAACTTGTATAAACCGTCCGCTCAATTTTTGCCCGTCGCGCTGCCGCCAAAACATTGCGCGTACCCAAAACATTATTTTTGTAAACCAACTCTCTATCTTTTTGCCACAAAGAATAATGAGCAGCGACATGAAATAAAACCTGACATCCTTCCATCAACTCAGACAAATGGGAGTCATTTAAGTCTCCCACTACAACTTCTACATCCAAACCCTGGAGATTATCAAGACAACTCGTGGGGCGAACCAGCGATCGAACAGCATAACCCTCCTGTAATAACAACCGCACCAAATTCGCCCCAATAAAACCACTTGCACCAGTAACAAAAGCTTTCATTCTCAAATCAAAAAGTAGGAGAGAAACCGGGTTTATTATTTCAGATATATATTCTTTTGGGATATCTAACATTATGCCCGGATAAATACTAACTATAAAGTCATTGCGACTGGAACGGAGTGGAAGGAAGCAATCTCAGGGGTTTTACAAGATTGCTTCCTATCGTCGCAATGACGACTTTTCAGCTAGATTATATATAACACAAACCTTTTCCTAGTGTAGTACATCTAGCTTGAAAATGTCGGTAAATTTGAGTCAATGAAGACCTCTCCCCCAACCCCTCTCCTGCTCTTGAGAGGGGAGAAATACTCCCCCCTTCCCTTGCAGGGAAGGGGGGCAGGGGGGTTAGGTTTTTTTCAAACAAATTCTAAAATCCTACAGCATCTACAATTCCACTTTTGCAAGATCTTCTACTTCTCGGCACTAAAACATCTGCCAACTTTTCCCCAACTAGAGGTCTGCGCATTTTAATTTGAAGTTCACTAATCAACCCATCCTTACATCTAATTCTCACACTTTCACCTGCACCTTCTCCAAAGGAATTGTCAAAAGCTGCTTCAATTTGAGACTGAGTAATAGTTTTGCCAATATTTTCTTCAAATAAGTCCTGTACTTCCGAAGCATTAACTTCATTCAATAAATCTATAGAAACATCGTAGTAAGTATCCTCATCTCGACCATCGCAAGTACCATGTTTAATCCACTCGTGGCGATGTAAGTAAGACTGCTTACCAGGCATCACTATATCTAATTCAGAGGTAGTCTCTTCATCCAAATTTAGGGGCGGTAAATCATCCCAGTCTCTCTGCTTAGAATCATTTATATCTTCATAAGAAACTCCACAATAGGCAAGTTTGTCAGGCCACAAACCATGTAAAGTAAAGTTAGTCGCATCATAGCGGTCTTCTGTTTGGGAGATACATTCAGGTTTGTATTGCTTTGTCTGACAAAAACTAGGTTGCCAGCTAATAGCAAGTACATATTTCTCTGCACAACCTTCATCAGGACAATTTTCCCCAGTCTTGTTTCCTTCTGTTTTACTTATTTTTTCATCGCTACTTTTCCCACTAGGATTAAATTGACCACAGTTTTTGTTTACCCATTTACTTTGTCCATCTACTTTTATATAAATGTAGTCTCCAGATTCTTTGTTGAGTCCTAAGACTTGGTAAACTTTTCCTGCTTCAAGAGTGACAGGTTCAGTTTGCTTTTTGAAGCTTGTGTAAGCTTCACAACTATTAATTGTAAAATCCCCACCAACTTTGTAGAAGGCAAAAGCTGGGTTTTGTCCAAGTAGGAAAAAACATAACAAGAATGTGATGATTAATCTCACGACATCTCCTTTTGGATTGTTGTTGTACAACTACTTCAATTTCAATATATATCAAGTAACACCATACAAGCATTAATTTCAAAATATTCAAGAGCTAACCGTACGAAAAAAACTGTAGAAAATCGATCTGAGCTTTTATCTTGATATTGGATTAACCAATACAGGCGCTCTCGGCACAGCTCACTATTCCCATCCTACGGAATGCTACGCAAACGGCAGTAAATGCCTCTGGGAATTTCTTGTCTTATATTTGAAGACTACCATTGATATCGGCGTTAATCACTTTACCAGTTGCACTCAAAAATAAACCACGTTTGACTCGCTTGCCCACATAGTTTTCATGGCATATTGGTTTTTCTAGGTCAATAGCAGATGTTTTACTTGTGTAACTTTCTTCGGTTTCAATAACTTTGATACCAACCAGTTGACATTTATAAGTTATCTGTTGAATTAACTTATAGTGAGGTATTTGAGTGAAATTTTGGTTGTTTTTTTTGCCGATATTTGCACCTTGTTTCCAATTATCATTTTTGCCAATGACTACAGTGCCAATATTATTTGTGGTTAAATACTCAACTACTAATTTACTGGTGTTATGCAGATAATTCTCGACAAAACGATTTCGGTGATAGGTTAAAGCTTCAATTTTACGGCTAGTTTTTTTCTGGCCAGAAAGAACACTTTGGTACTTGGCTTTTCGCTTGTTATATAGTTGATTGACACTTTTTAGTGGCTTCCCGTTAATCAGCATAGGTTTAACACCAGGCTTATTTGTAGATAGAGCAACTAATCTGTCAATGCCTAAGTCAATGCCGGCTACATATGTTGAGTGTATTTGTGGCTGATTTGTTTTTTCATACACAACTTCAATTATATAGCAGGCAGTAGCAGGTACTATCCTCACTTCGATTACAGTATCCACAACTACAGGTATGCATGATTTCACTCATAGATAAGTGACAAATACCATCTTTGAGAGGGGCTTTATAGACTGATTCCTTTGAATATATAACTACATTTCTACCTTGAGTTTTATTTTTATACTTTGGTATTTTGGGTTTACCTAAAAACTTTTGTGGATGTTTTGACCATTCAATGATTGCCTGAAAATAACCACGCCAAGTGGCAACCAAGCATTTGATTATTTGTTTTGATACCTTGGTTGGTAAGGCTCTGTAAGCATCACTATCTTTGGTTGCATGGTATAGTTTAGTTAAATCCAGACTATGACCAGTACAGAAAAAATGTTGACGACAGTAATAGTTAGCCAAATTATACAAGTTTTTTGACTTAAAGGCTAACCGATCACACCAGGCCCAAAAGTTATGTGTTCGGTTAATAATATGTCTGTCAACCAGTCGCATTCACCTGCTATTTTTCATTAGAGTTATTACCTATTTAATATTACAACACTTTTCTACTTCTAGCAACTACTT
>JAAUYL010030995.1_pt1 | contig 10477 bp, 6 predicted proteins | sample 7278011 | NCBI WGS metagenome assembly JAAUYL01 (sample SAMN14350225, study PRJNA611818) | marine sediment metagenome | isolation source: surface marine sediment (1.8m) | place: French Polynesia: Moorea | collected 2018-08 | reverse complement strand
GTCTTATCTTGGATTGACTGTCCTTTTTGTTTCGGATTTCTAGCTCCGACCACTAGTTTTCACGAAAAAATCGCCGGAGTTTTCGATCGCACTTTTGCTTCGGCCGCCATCAAACTGAGAACCTTAATAATAGGCACACTATATGCAGGTACAAAGGATTGCCTCAAGAGGATCCTCTGTAATAACAAGCCGATTGGGGGTCAAGACATAAATTCGCTTGCCAGATGTCTGTATACTCATATCACATAGTAACGTGCAGAAAACACCCCAACCAATTTCATCTCACTGTTTCTGTCCTCGCCAAAACCCATTTGCGAGAATTCCCGTTTCCAATACTTTTGCATCCTAGCCCTATGAGGCATTTGTAAAGTGAGTTCTGATTTCAATTAGTGCGTTCCAAAAATGATGACGGTTAATTTGAAACTACACACAGTAGTTGGCGGAATGCACTTTTCTCAAAAAGGGTAGCATGGAAGTAGCTTAATGCTATCGAAGCAAAGCCAAAGCCATATTGGTTTTTTTGGGGCCCCGCGATGCAAAGTTCTTTTTGGTTTCAGCATGCAGCTTCCTCCTAGAAGTTGAAACGTTGTTTTCTTTTATTGGCTTGTCACGTTCGAAAAACACAATCAGGCCTGAAAGGGGAATGAAATGGAATGAACTGCCCTTTGCTCCATAAAAGCCATGTTCATCTACGTGGATGTTTTGACATTTTTGGTAGACCTGCCTCGCCTGAAACTGAAACAAACCTATCACTATTATGGGAATGGAAATGCATTTAGATGTTAAGTCAATACAATTTTTTCCTCTCCTTTTTTGCAGGCAGGACAAGAGTGACATTGCTGATTTCCATCTCGTCATTGAAAGGAGAAAAATGCCTTAACAACGTCAGTGACCACTTGAGTCCAAGAAAATGAGCAACCATTTCAGGAGGGGTCAGAGTAAAGTTTACTACTCCTCAGATGTCTGGGACCCAGGTGAAGAGGAGTTTGCCAGAACCAGCTTCCGGTCCAACTGTTCCAACGCCTCTGAAATTATGGATCACGCCTCCCTAATGATGGATCACCACCATCACCAAGTCCAACAAAGCAACAATGACGACTATGTGGCCTCTTTGATAAGGAGGAGCCAGGTGGATCAGGGTCCATATTCCCTGGATGATTACCATCAGGATCCACCCCATCTGTCAACCTTCACATCACTCCCACCTGCAACTTATACAAAGCCACTCCCACTTCCAATTGTGGCCCCGCCCCCTCGGCATTCCGTTCTCAACAGATCAGCTGAGTTGGACGACATTCTAGAGGAGGAGACTGACGACGAGCACTCCTCCCCCTCTCCACATGGGATTTCCAGTCCAAGTTCCAACAGTCCAGATGGATCCTTCAGATTGCCACCTGGGGGCGTGTCAAGAAAAAGAGAAGTGGCGCAGGAGGTCATTGAAAGCTCCTCCTCCGCTTCTTCGACAGATGGAAGGGCAGGAACCCCGCCCTCTAGAGGAAAGTCCAGTAGCAAAGTGGGTGTGTCCAATCAAAACAACAACAACAACAAATCTCAAGACTCGGGCTTCTCTGATTCGGCAGCCAGTGACGATCGACCAGAAGGGAGCAGCCAATCAAAAGACAACGGGGGTGGGTCCTCAGAAGAAGACCACGCCCTCTGTGAGGTGGTACAGCATGAAACCAGGACAAATAACAAACAGTACCATGTCAGCAAGGTGTACTTTTACAGTGTCAGTGACGTTCTGGCCAATCCTGATCAAGCTGAACAGGAACATGTGTCCATATTGGATTGTGAAACTGGTAGAGTGCAAAGAGGCCACGCCCTACCAAAACGCTCCGCCTCTCCAATGCTCTCCCCGCCCATGTCTCCACCTCCAGAAGAAGGTCCAGGAGTCAACCTCTCTCATGATTCAGATGACATTGCTTGTCCTCAACTTGATCCTCTTGCCTGTGATATCAACTTCTTCGATGGACTCGGCCTGGAACACAAGCCACTCCCACTTCCTCAGAAAGGCCACGCCCCCTCCTCCAATTCTTCAACTCAAACTCCAAGAGACCCTAGGGTGCATACTGGAACAAGCTCTCTGGGAAGGACCTCCCACAAGAGCAAATATAGGGAGGAGTCACCAAACAGCAACCACCTGGCCACGCCCCCAACTGCAAGTCCTGGCAGTTGCAGCTCATGCAGAAGTCCCGCCCAATTTCCTAAGACAAACGGATCTCTGTATGAGAGCCTCTCTCTGGGAAGGAGGTGTCACTGCGACCGGAAGTCGAGGCCTTCAGTGACGTCAGAACCGGAAATCAGTCTGGGAGAGGTGATTTCCGGTACGATATCCAGCACCACCCAGGAGGTGCCCTCAGCCTCGCCCAGCGTTTCCCTGCCATCGCCAGCCTGGACTGGAACTGCCTTTGACAGTTTCGATGATCCCATTTCCGGTTGTTCAAGGAGGAGCTTCCGGTCTGTCAGTGAGCTGAGCATGACTTCCGGTGGTGGCGCTAGCGTCGACAACAAGACTGAAACAACCGTGTCCAGCAATGTTCCAGAATACTCCAGGTAAGAAATTAACCCTGTTGTTGCTGTTTAAATACGCTTTTGGTGGTTCAAAGAATTTATAGTAAATATTTAAAATTTTTGGAAAACTTATGCCCCTAGAGGCGTTATCGAGAAAGGAAGCTAGAATGGGGGAACAACGTGCTTATTGTTTGCTCATCAAAAGAGATCCGATTGGGAACAAACAACAAAGAATTACGCAAACTCTGTCATTTTGATTTCACTTTTAAACGGAAAGGAATACGGAGAAACTGCTAACTTTCTATGCACAAACATTGTAACGAAAAATCGTCGTTCACCTGAAAAAAAGCCAAGCAAATGTTTGAAACATTTGTTTAACAGCAATCGTCGTTTGAAATTGGCTAGATTTTTAGGTTGGAGCGCAGAACTGCTACAACACCAGACTGGGGGAGAGTCTAAAGTGATGTCATTTTTAACAAAACAAAGAAAGAAAATACCTCCTAATCTAACCTTTGAAAATCGAGCTTTAAAAGTGACATAATGTTTGGGCCTGGCAAGTGTTTAGGTTGACAAAACCAGCAAGCCCGTATGCCAACAAAAAAGTCACCAGTTTTTTCTACATTTCAAGCAGGAAGTTTAAAGAATGAAATTTGCATTTTTTCCAAGAAAATTGTTTCCTCTCGCTCTTGGTTTTGAAGGAATTATTAGCAAATTAACCTTAATTTGCCCTAATGACTCCTAGTGCCTAATAAGTAATTATACGCTTGAGCGAGTGACCAGGTAGAAGATTGTTTTAAAGCAAGAATAATGGGAAACTATGCAATTTTAAAGCACAGGAGCAACCTCGCATTATTCAGAATAAATGCCCTCAATGCAAAAATCCATTTTAATTTTATAAAAAAAATTTTGAGGCTTTAAATATTTTCTCGATCACACGCAGTTTTATGGTAATTGGTCGAAAATTGCCCCAGGAAAATATTACAAGAATTTATGCCCCAAATTGAGCACATCAGGATACAAATTAGCAATGTAAAATGCTGCATAAATTATGTTATTTTATGTAGAAAATTCAGTTTTTAATCAAAAGATTTTTTCAAAAAGTGACATTTCTACTGCTTTAATTGTTGCATTTTATTTCAAAGAAAAATGAAAACTGATGCTGATTTTGGGCCACCCTAAAAATATTTTGTTTGGTAAGATTTTTCTTTTTGAAATTGACCATCTGACGCAAAAATGATGCGCGTGTCGCACTCCCGTTGAGGCTGGAATTTTCGGAGAAAATCCTATTTTTTCCGGAAAAACAAGGAAAATTCGAAAATCCCTTGTTTGTTGCTATAAAAATTAATGCTAATTTTCCGGATAATGAGAAAGAAAATGCAACAGACGCACGAGATTTTTGACCAAAAAGCTTTTTGAATGGTTCGACTCAGAGTCAAGAAAAGACGACCTTCTAGATGGGCAATTACGTTTTACCTTTAAAAAATACTTCGAGTCTAAAGAATGATGCGATTTTAATGACTTCAAAGTGACGTAACTTGCAGCACAGGTTTGCTTACAACAACCAACAATTTTACTTGAAAAAAATCTTTATTGAATTGTGAAAACAAGAGATGTGGTGCCGCTGCTATAAAAGTGTGTCAAATTAGTTGCTTCAGGGGGCTCAAAAATTAACAACATTTTTTGCTTCAAAGCGCGAGATGATTTCTCCAAGTCCTTTGGCCATCTTTCTTTTGTAGGGTGGAGCTGCTCAAAGATTTTTACAGTTTTACGGTTCTTTTCTTTTTTAAGCTGCTAGTGGAATTAAAACCGTAGATTTTTTTCCAGACACTTTTGTTTTGCTTTGGCTGAAAAATTGGTCAGAAAAGAGAAGAATGTTTTAAGTGCATTTTTTGCCCACACTTTCTTGCAGGGTGTTGCTCCCGTTTTAAGAGCAATTTTTGAGAAAGCCTGACCTAAGGGTACTAAGATAAGACTCTGTTTTAAGTTATGCAAAAAAATAATGGCCAAAAATTAGCATTTTCCGTAGCCAAAAAAAGGTATTTAATTTTATTTTCCCAGAAGATAGCTAAAACGCGTTCTAAAAATTGCGTGACAATTACAAGCACAAATGTTACCATTATTTTGTGAATTGTATGGAGTCTTTTTCTGACCCATTTTCTGGGAAAACTGATCATCATGCGAGCATATATTTTAATAGCAAATGAATGCACGATTATGCCAACATGCCTTGTTCTTTGATTGAGGCAACAGACGTGAGTTTCAAGAATTCACAAATGTTCCTCGAATTTTTGTGGAATTTTCCCACCGTTAGCAAAATTCGTACGAGTAGTGTGTCGTTGTCAAACTAGCTCAAAAAATTCTTCAAAAATATTTTAATATTTAATTCAATGCATCGTTAGAATCGGAATAGTGTTAAATATTTAATTTTTGAAATATCCACGAGTGAATTGTTGGCATCCAGTTAGAAAAACAGTTGTTGGACAAGATTGGGAATAAAGAAGCAATGAATAGTAGCAGCACTTTTCTATGAACATTTCATTTGCTTGCTATGCCATAGAAATTAAAAGCTGCAGCCCAAAAATCTTGCGTCCACCGAAGGAGTCCTTTTCAATTTTCATTGGGGAGAGGCTCAGTCACGGAACAATCAGACAACAACCGTAACGTAGAACTTTTTATATCACTATTATATGAACGATTTCTTACCCGCCCCTCTCTCTGAGATTCTTGTCAGCCTCCCATTTTTAATCCAAAGCCTCACGATCTAGCTACCATTCTGTCATTCTTTGTACAAGTAGCAAGTGCTCGGTCTTGTTCAAAGCATAACAAAACGGTCGACGGGGATAAAAAAGAGATCTGTTTTAAAATACATAATCTTGATTTCCATTTCTGAATGGAATAGGGGGCAACAAACTTAACTTTTTTATTACCCAAACCCCTTGCTTGGACGTCTGAAACTTTTTTTGCTTTGGTGCTAGCGTTGAAATCTCCAAGACTGAATCAAAACAATCTATTTCTCGCATGTGGCTACCAGATTGGTGTTCTGAAATTCGCCCCAAAAATTGCGCAAAAAGCCCACCATCAGTGTACTTACCTGGTGATTATTGCCATTAAATGAAGTGCAGCTCCATACACATATGGGCGGCAGAATAGTACCCTACAATTTCGCCACGAAAATCCACGAAAAATTTCTGATTTTCACCCCTCAGAAAATCCGAGAGAAGCTAGCTCATCATCTCAGTTTCAAGGCTAAAAATGATGGACTCGAATCTAAGAGCAAAAGTGTGTAGATATGGACCTCCCAAATGTTCGGATAATTTTTGGGGGCATTTCAGTCCCCCTTTAGAAGGCATTTCCCCTGGTTTTGGGCCTAGGGGGAATCTAGGTAAAAATAGACGTATCCTTCGCAATGGTGGCCCTCTTCTTTTTCAAGGAAAAAATGCTCGCACATCTACGAAAAGTATTGATTCGAAATCACCTCGGTGTTCGCTGGATGTCGCCGCCGTTATAGCATTTAGTTTTGGTTTATTCACCATATAGGTTTGGGTGATCAAGTCACAAAAATAGGATATACTCGTACTTGCGGCTACAGGTAATCACCATCTTAAAGGAATTTTCAATGCTAAAGGAATTTGTCCTTTAAAATAGCCTTTTTTATGAAAAGGGAATAAAAATAATTCCCAATATCAATATCATAGAAAAATGAGAAATTCGTGAAAAACGGGGACACACGACACACGACACAAACCGCTTATTTGCCGAGAAATCCTGCTGTTTTCCTTTGAATCTATAGCTATACTAGATATTTATAAAAACTATAAGCACCTTTCAAAAGTGTTTCAGACTTTTTTGTTCAAATATGAAATACGTTTCTTTGACTGGAAAAATATTGAAGAAACCAATTGAAAACACCCTACATTGAGTCCCGAAAGGCATAGATCACGAGCCAGTACTTTCAATGCACGAAAAATAGGTATAGAAATTGCCTGGAAAAAACATAAAAATTGACAATATTTTTTCCTTCCTTCTGGTATAGACTTTCACCCATTTTAGTTATTGATTTTTGAAGGTTCACAGTGGAAAAAACGTGCGGATTTTTGTTCTCTCAGTTTGAAATTTCACGATCACACAAAAAGGATATGGAAAAAAGCCATCAATTTCATAAATAATAATAAAAATAAAACTGACGCAATTCTTTTATTACCTGCGTCTCTCGAAATCTCGAAGTTATTGCACCCTATAAAGGATGGTTTCCCGTCAATCGATTCAGAAAAAAATATTGAAAATAATACACAATATTTATTTTCAAACTATAATGTTAAGAGCCATGCATCAAGCTTTGTTAAGATAATGGCTTTTTGCAATTTTATAATTTATATACCCCCTTCTCCCTTACAATGTCATTTTGCGGGGGTGTTTTGTTAGGTTCGAAACCGGTTAATTTAATGCCGAAAAAAACCTTTTAAAATTATTTGAGAATTTTGTTTACAAACTATCAGCTGATCGGCCCACGTGTCCAATCAAAAAAATGTAATTTCTGTAGAAAATATTTAACAGATGCGTGGCCTAATTTGTAAATATCTGTATCGATTTTGTTTTCTTTGCACATAAAATCTCCAGTTTTAATTGTGCTCGGGGAAATATATTCTAATGGTTATTTTACGGCCATTTCTCGGAAATCCTTGCATTTTCAGACATCTTCTTGTCTAAACAAAACCAGTTTTAAAATTGCAAATGCAGTAAATGTCTTACTAAAAATCCTCAACAGCTTCTTCTCTCAAGTTGACATTTTCGATCGCATTTTCCCAGAAATATTTCCTTATTTTTAACTCTCAAAAATAAGGCAACAGTTGCAGTTAATTTAAAATGCGCGTGCCTACAGATTTCAGATCACAGGGTTTTTTTTTAAATATCAAAAGATATCCTAATATATTTCGTGAATTGATCATTCTGCCGAAAATAATTCAAACTGACGTCTCAGGACTTCATTAGGTTTTTGCAGTTGCTACCAGATTTGGTTTTCAAAAAAGTGCCAAACCGCTGCAACAAAATGCCGCTCAGAACTGTGACAAGTTTGTTTATATTTTATTGCTTGAAAGGGGTTAAAAACTAACAACAAGTCAAGGGCTTTTATAACATATTTGTCTTGTCTTTAATTCGCTTTGGAAGTTTTGTTTAAGCCACAAATCATTTTCCAAAAGGTCACAGAGAGAAAAATACCAATATATAGATAACAAAATAATAATTTGGGGTCAGGACTTCAAGTATGTTGTCGTCGAAAAAACATAAACAAAGATCCCAGCAATTTAAAGACACACATGGTGAAAAAACAAAACGTCTTGTTTACATTCTCTTCCTACATAAATGTAAATATTTGCCTTCTTTCAACCCTTTTGAATTGAGTGAAGTTGGTATCAATGTTTAATTTCAAGAGTCTCAAGATTTTTTTGCTGGCCAAGATATTATTGTTTTTAAAACACCTTTGAGTCCATAGATGGCGCTAGTGTCGGGCTAGAACAAAAGCGAAGCGTGTATTCTTTTTCCCGCCTCCTGACATTCATTTGAAAGGGGTCAAAATCAAAACAATGGCGCTATACTCGGTCGTAGGTCAAATTGCTTTAGGATATCAGGCTCCACAGTACATTCTTGTACAGAAAAAAATTAAGAAAATACTTTTTAAAAGGTTTTAAAATGCATTATTAAGTAGCAGCTCGCGCGAATCTTATGGCGTTATTTAATATCCCGAGACTCTGCGACACACGTGATTTCTAAATAAACAAACTCCTAGTTAAGGCACAATTCTAGAATTATTTAGATATTTTCTTACTATCAAAAGTTTTACATCTTCCAGTATCTAAAATGAAACTGCACGAGCGAATCGGAGATCCGACGCGTCACCAGCAAAATAATGGACATTGCAATAAAATTCACAAATAAAATGGCCATATTTACATTCTTTCATTTAATAGATAATAGCGTTTCCACAGCAGGTTATTTTTAAATGACCTCCACATAATAAGATTTGTCACAGACTCGCGTGCTAAATAGACATAAATCTGAGAATCTCTCTCAGTTCTGAGAGGAGGAAGAGAAGAAGAAACAAAACCTTTGCTGGCCGGCATTGACCCTTTATTAAGGGGTCACCATCACAATAAAACACTTGCAAGGATGGGGAAAATAAATTTTTCCCCATGGCGGAATTGATTTATGCAAGGCCACCTCAAAACTGCCATGTGCCCATCATGCAATAAAACATAAAACAAAAGTGCGATAGCTCAAAAATGGCACCCTTGATATCCGCAGTTTTATCGGCTATTGTGTCCTGTAATAGTTTCTAGAATTCATTCACAGATTCTCTGGCAGCGAGCATCCTTTAGCAAATAACCGAAAATAATGGGTTATTTTCAGGAGGTGTGAATTGTTATGGCATTTTTGAAGGTGATATTTGTTTTTGGGGTGCCCAATTTGTTATACAATAAAAAGGTATTTTGTTATACTACTCTAAATTCTAGGAGCAATTTCTATATATTTATATCAGTCTTCAGGTCGGGAACGTTGTAATTAGTTATACTGCGTATAAGGTTTACACAGGGAGAAGCAAAAAGCCAATAATATAATTGCTATGTCTGGCTCTGAGGTAGCATCCCCTGAAGGAGAAATGGGACAAAAAATTCCAGTCTTTATGATTAGACTCTATTGAATACAGCAAAAAATGTAACCTGATGGCATGCTGAATTTTCTTCTACAAATCAAAAGGTAGCTCAGTAGAACTAAAACTAAACATTTGATTTTGTATAGGTAAATTGCCCGCCCCCCGGTTGTGAAAGCATAAATTATCAAAACACACGACTGAAACCAATGTCATTGGACCACCCCGCGTGTATAATGTTGTACAAACAGCCCCTTTCAGCTTTAGAAATCACTTATACCACAAAGTCATTATTTAGTTATACTGTATTATTTTATACCTTTTTTGCAGCCCTCCGAGTTCAGTGGTATTTTGGCTGCGGGAGCTATGTCTCGTCCACGAAGCAGAATGCACCATCATGCTTCAATCGAAACCCTTGACTGGTAACCCTGATTCGGCTTCTGGCGCTTTTGGCAACTCCTCCTCTTCGTCGCTGGAAAAAAGCCAGTCTGGCAACCCTGCCGGCAGTTTTTGGGCTGGGAACAGCAAGGATACCATAAGGGCCATCCAGAGTCGAGCTCACTCGATTTCCGCCGTTTTTGCCAAACTTTGCAAGTAAGTATAGACAATTGTCATAAAGTGTTATAACTGTAGAGGTAATTATGAATAATTTTTATAGGCAATTGGGCCACAAAGGAGCGGGAAAATTGGTGCCCCTTGTGCAGGGATTGTCACATCAAGTCCATCTTTTCCTTGTCGAGTATAACAAAGTGAACCATTTGCAACTGAATCTCCCCGGATTCAAGCCCAAAACACCGCCAAACTCAAATTCCCCAGGAGGGGGAAAATTTGCCAGCCCTTCAAGATCTTCAGCAAACTCTCAAAACGAGGGCAAAAATGTTCCCGAAGAAATCCTTCATCAACAGCGGCTTCTGCTGCAATCATGTGACAGGTATAGCATTTTTTGGTAATATTTGTATAGGCTATTATAACATAATCCATTTAATATAGACTGAAGCTTACCGTTTCGAGACACCAATCTCAGAACACGAATGATGTTGTGGACGTTATAACTCATTTGGGAGCTACCTTCACCAAACTCATTGAGCTTATGTTGAGCAAGGAAATTAAGGTAAGCATTCAGTAGAGGTTATTCCAGCATAAGTATAACAAATTCCAATTTTACAGTCGAGCGTGGACTGCTTGGAAGACGTGAAGTCGGACTCTGTTCTCAAAAATTCTATTGAAAACATCATCAACTTGGCGCTGGAGGGGAATCATTTGTGCCGGTTAATAGCTAAGCATGGCGGCGTGCGGTCGCTGCTGACCATTTGCGTTGAC
>JAAUYL010101244.1_pt1 | contig 10481 bp, 7 predicted proteins | sample 7278011 | NCBI WGS metagenome assembly JAAUYL01 (sample SAMN14350225, study PRJNA611818) | marine sediment metagenome | isolation source: surface marine sediment (1.8m) | place: French Polynesia: Moorea | collected 2018-08 | reverse complement strand
GGGGATATCATAGGCGGACTGATGGTCTGTTTTTTGGGAGAAAGGAAAATTGGTGAGGACGACGTCAAATTGCCCTTGTACCTCTTTTAAGTTGGCCGGGGACAAGCTATCGCAGCGCTTGATGTGGTTGTGTCCATCGCCGGCGAGTATCATGTTCATCTTGGCGATGCGCGTGTTGGAAGTGATCTCGCGCCCGTATAGCGTATCTTTTTTCAGGGCTTTTCTATTCGCTTCCGTAGGTGCCATGGTGCTGTGGATGTGTCTGTAGCTCTCTATGAGCATGCCGCCCGTACCGCAGAAGGGGTCGTAGACTTTTTCGCCTATTTGGGGATCGAGGAGCTTGACCATGGCTTTGACTATATGGCGGGGGGTGAAGTATTCGCCCAGGTCTTTGCTGGCGGAGGGGGCATGGGCGAGAAAGTACTCAAAAGCGCCTCCTTTGACATCTTCATTGATATAGGAGAGCTGAAGCGGGTCCAGGCGATCGTAGATTTGCTTGAAAATGGCATTGTCAGCGATGCGGAGGGGCTCTTCGAAGAGACTCTTGTCCTGGTAGCGTTGGGTGATCGCAGGTAAGATGGTGGTGGCTACGTAGTTGAGTAGATCCTTAGAAGTCAAGGTGCTCAGTTGTCCCCAGGTATAGGGCTTGGGCAATGGTGCATAGTGGGCATTTTTGGCTCTTTCACTGAAGAGCTTGAGGAAGAGGAGGGTGGCGAAATCGCTGAAGCGTTCGTGCCCCGCGGATTGGCCACTTTTCCTGAGGAGCTTATTGATCTGCTTAAAGAGATTGATCAGAGCGGCTTTGTCTGTTTTTACCTGATCAGGGCGGGTATCTACCTGGTGTGTTTCTAGGAATTTTAGCACCCGCTCCTCGGGAAGCAGGCCATCTACTTGCTCGCCATTATAGAGCAGGGAGCGGCTGTCCCGAATATGTTTTGTTTGGCAGTATATGCCGTTTGTAGCGAATACAATGGGGGCATTCAATCGGTGTGCATAGTCTTCGGCTTGTTGCAGAGCGCCATCCAGTCCGGACTTTTTAGGGGTTTTTGCTTCTATGATGGCGATGGGTTCGTACCTATCTCTGTCGGAGGCATATAGAATGTAGTCCGGGCGCCGTTTGCCTAGTTTCTTTTTTTCTTCCGTCGTCCTAGGTTCCTCCTGGTAGACATTTTTGCCATGCCCGTCTAGGAGCCAGCCTAGATTGGTGAGTTGGGTGTTGATTTTGGTGCGCGTGTATTGTTCCATTTGGTGAATGCTGCGGGGGATGGGTGGGTATTTTTTACCAGTGTGATGATAGTGCCCAATTATAGCTCTTTTGATTTTTCTTTTTCTTTGCTCTGGTCGTGGATGATGAAGAGGACGCTGGCTATGATCAGGAGGACGCCGTAGATCTCTTGGCGCGTGGGGATGTGATGGAATACGCAATAATTCAGGAACATGGATATGATGAACTCTAGATAGCGAATGGGGGCGAGGGGGAGGAGATCACTCCATTCATAGGCTTTCAGGAGTGTATATATGATCAAGTTTCCGCCGAGTCCCAGCAGAAGCAGATAAGTAAGTTGGAGGACGGTCAGGGGGTGCCATTGCGCACATGCGAAGGGGGTGGTCAGCAGGGCGGCGACGAGTGTCGCGTAGAAGATCATAGAGAAAAAGGTCTGTTCGTGGATGTATTTTTTATTGAACACATCGAGCAATGCAAAGAATAGGACGCTGGTGAGCAGGGCGAGTGGTCCGGGGAGGGCAGCCATGGTGGGGATGGGTGGGCGCAGGAGGAATAGCATGCCGAGGAGGGTGGTGGCTGTAGGAAGCCAAAGGCGGGAAGTAGGGGCTTGCTTTAAGAAGAGTGGCGAGAGGAGAAAAACGAAGAGGGGGATGGTGAAGCCCATGGCAGTCGCTGTCGTTACCGGTAGGCGGGAGAGGCTATAGACCCATAGGATGTGGGCAGTTCCTAGAAGGAAGCCACGCAAAAAGTGACGGGGCACATACTGGATGGGAAAGGTGATCTTTTTTGAAGCGCCGCCGTAGAGCAATAGGAGCAGGGTGCCCATAGAGAAACGTCCCCAGGTTACCTGGATGGGGGAGAGTCCTGTGGTGAGGAGGTATTTGCTGAAGGTATCATTGACGGCGCTGATGAAGAGGCTTAGGATAAAGTAGGAGAGACTTTTGGAATAGTTTTTAGTCATGATCTTCTTTTCCCTGTTCGAAGGAGGAAGCGATCCAGCCGCCCCCGAGGACGTCCTTTCCTTCGTAAAAGACGGCGGCTTGTCCTGGTGCGATGGCTTGGACATAATTGCTGAAGTGTACGGTGATCCTATCCTTTTGGGGCATGAGGAGTCCTTCATGGCTGCGGTCATTGTAGCGCACCTTGATATGGCTGGGGTGGGACTGCGGGAGGGCGGGATACTTGATCATGTTCAGCTTGTGTACATGCATGCCATTCTTGGCGAGTTGGTCCAGCGTGCCTAGGACGACTTCATTTTTTTCTTTGTCTATTCGGATTACATAGAGGGGATGGTTGCGTGCTACGCCCAGTCCTTTGCGCTGTCCTACAGTATAGAAGGGATATCCTTTGTGTGTGCCGACAATGGTGCCGTCCTGAAGTACAAAGTTGCCGCCGTTGACTTTTTCTTCGAGTCCGGGGGTTTGCTCCTTGAGGAATTCGCGGTAATTGTTGCCGGGGATGAAGCATATTTCATAGGATTCTGACTTTTTGATGAGGTTGGTGTAGCCGCGTTGTTGGGCGAATGTACGGACTTGTGGCTTGGTGAGGTGCCCGAGGGGGAAGATGGTCTGCTGGAGGCTTTCTTGGGAGAGGCCCCAGAGGGCATAGGTCTGGTCTTTCTGGGGATCATTGCTTTTGTAGAGGATGCAGCGTCCATTTTCTTGGCGCACTTGGGCATAGTGTCCTGTGGCGATGTGGGAGCAACCCAGCTGCTGGGCCCGCTTGCGGAGGGCTTCCCACTTGATGTGGGTATTGCATAGGATGCAGGGGTTGGGGGTTCGCCCGGCAAGGTATTCGCTTTTAAAGTGGTCTATGACGGCTTGCCCGAATTCTTTGCGGATGTCGAGGACCATGTAGGGGAAGCCTGTCTTGACGGCTACCTCGCGGGCATCGTTGATAGTGTCTAGGTTGCAGCAGCCAATCTGTTTCTTTGTGCTGCACGCGCGGGTATAGTTCCATGTTTTCATGGTGATGCCGATGACTTCATGTCCAGCTTCATGGAGCTTGATGGCCGCCACAGAGCTATCGATGCCCCCGCTCATGGCGACGAGGATTCTTTTTTTTTGATTCATTGGAAAGTTGGGGGCAATTTTAAATAAAATTGGAAACGGAGGAGGGAGGGGTATCGCGTGAGACTTCGAGGACGCCTTCTATTTTTTTGATCTTTTCAATGAGCCTGAGGAGTTCGTGGACATTGTGTATGTTGAGTATGATGGTGCCTATGGTGTGGTGGTGTGTTTTTTCTAGGTTGAAAGAGAGTACATCGAACTCTTGAAGGATTTGGAGGACTTTGTTTTTGGATTCGCGGTTCAGGGCAGCAGTAAATTTGATGCAGCGCTCGAAGAGGAGGTTGGTGTGTTGCCAGGTTACTTCGACGAGGCTGCTGCTGTAGTGAGTAATGAGGGAGGGGGCTTTTTCGCATTCTAGGAGGTGTATGTCTATGGTGGACTTGGTGGGGGGCACGATGCCGAAGACCCGGTCTCCGGGGATGGGGTTGCAGCAGGGGGCGAGTTGATACTCTTCACTCTCTTCGCCTGTGATGACCATGTGTCGGGGGGCGTCTTTGGGGGAGCTTTGTCTGTTTGTCTCTTCTTTTCGTGTGCGTTCTTCTTGGAATTGGACAAAGTCTTGGACGACTTCTTGGGGGATCGTGTGGTTGCCTATTTTGTAGTAGAGGAGATCGAGGTTTTCTTGCTTGAAAAAGTTTTTGAGCTGTTGCTCTGTGGCGGCTGTGAGGGGGATATTCTTTGGGGTGAGTTGTCTTTGGATGATTTTCTCTCCTTTTTTACGCTTTGCAGCACTAAAAGTGCTGAAGGCTTCTTTCCAAATTTTTCGGGCTTTGAGGGTGTGGGTGAGTGTGGTCCATTCGGGTTGGAGTTGTTGTTTGGTATCGATGTAAATGTCGTTGATTTGCTGTCCATTTTTCAGGAGGTAGCTTTTGTTTTGGAGCATTCCATCGACATTGGCTTGGGTGCAGTAGACGCCTTGGTCGTCCATGGTTTGTATGGCGTAGTCAAGGACTGTGGCGCCCTTGGGCAGGAATAGACGCTGCCCGGTCTGTGTGAAGACGGAGATGTCTCTTTCATAGAGGGCAAGCTGGGCGTCTTGTACAGCTTGGTCGATGTCGGGGTCTTGTTTGGCAAGTGTGCTCATTTCTTGGAGGAGTTCTTCATAGTTGATGTATTGGGAGAGTTCTTTTTGTCCTTGGCTTTTGTACTTCCAGTGTGCGGCGATGCCTTGTGTGTCTACTTTATGCATGCGTTCGCTGCGTATTTGAATTTCTACCCATTCTCCTTTTTTGCTCATGGCGTGCATGTGGAGGGCTTCATATCCGTTGGAGCGGGAGGTGCTGATCCAGTCACGTGTCCTGTGGGGGTTGATGGAATAGATCTGGGTAATGAGTCCATAGATTTGCCAGCATTTGGTGATTTCTTCGTCGCGATGGTCGTGTATGATGCGGAGTCCGAAGAGGTCATAGACTTGGTCGAAACCGATGTTTTTGCGGTTCATCTTTTCGTAGATGGAATAAATGGATTTGATGCGCATTTCGGTTCTGCAGTTGATATTTTTTTCTTTGAGCAGCTTGACAATGGGGCGGGCGAAGGTGCGGATGGCACTCTGGCGTTCGGGGCGGCGGAGTTTTATTTTTTGGGCGATTTGGTGGTAGTCCTGGGGATGAACGTACTTGAGATAGAGATCTTCTAGATCGGACTTAGCGCGTCCGAAGCCGAGTCTGTGGGCGAGTGGGGCATAGATGGCCTTGGTTTCATGGGCTATTTTGAGCTTTTTGTGGGTGGGCATGACGTCTAGGCAGCGCATATTGTCGATGCGGTCGGCTATCTTGATGGGGCCGATGCGGAGGTCTTTATTGAAAAAGCTGAATATTTTCTGAAAATTGATGACCGCCATGTGGGGGTGTTCTTCTTTGTCGGTAGGTTTTTTGATCTTGGTGAGTGCGTCAAGGATGATTTGGGGGTTTTTCCCAAACTGTTCGCCGATTTCTTCGAGGGTGATGGGTGTGTCTTCGGCCACATCGTGCATGAGTGCGCAGATGATGGTCGTGAGGTCTTTGATGCCGATTTCTTCTATGAGAATGAGGGCCACATTGAGGGGATGTATGATGTAGGGGATGCCACAGCGACGGCGGGTACCTGCGTGGGCTTTATAGCTGAGCGCAAAGGCCTCTTGGAGCTTTTTTTCTTCCTTGTCCGTGATGGGGGAGAGAAGGCTGACCAGTCGGCTATATTTTTTTTGTATGGTCTGTTCTTCAGCTTTTGTAAATGGTACGTTTGGGGGAGTAGGGGATGCTGTATTCATGGCTGACGTTAGGACAAATTTACAATTTTGTATTTTATATGCACAAATCAGACATATAAAAACTTCTACTGGGCAGGAACCGCTTCAGGGAAGTACATTTTTAGGGCTAATTAACAAATTGTGGGTGGGGACTAAAAAGGATAGACATTTTAGCATAAAATTAATTTTTTAGAGATTGTTTTTCTTGGAAATCTTTAAATTCTTTTAATTCTTAGACTCTTAAAAATTTGCGGTTTTGGGCCGTTTTTTTGTTTTACATTGCGTACCCGATATATTAGGGAGTATTTTCATCTTGGGATCAAACAATTAGAAATGCATTATATGACACATTTGTGCAAAGTATATATGATCCACTCATGTGTCTCAGGAAATAGCAGATTATGAATAATTATCATCGAGGACAGATTGTTGAAAAAGTAATCAAAGGGGATGGGTATAAATTAAAAAATCTTGCGCTAAAATTGGGTGTCAGTAGAGGTACCTTGTATAAGTATTTTAATCAAGCTGATCTGAGCAGCGAATTTATCATCAAGTTAGGGAGGATAATCAAACATGACTTTCGGCAGGAAATTCCCTCTCTAGTAGAAGATATGCGTGAAAAGAAAGTGGAAAAGGAGGTAGAGAATGTAGATGATAAGCACGATGAATTCAATCGGGAGCTAGAGCAAGAGCTAGTGACTGTACAAAGAAAATATTATGAATTGCTGGAAGAGTATACCAATGTCATTTCTTTTCTAGTCAAAATTTCCACAGAAAAGCAATTCGAAGCACTCAATGCACGCATAAGAGAGCTCATCAAGCACAAGAATTTTTCCTGACACCCTCCCGCAGCTGAAGCAGCCCGGTTCCCAAGCCACCCGAGCCCTCCTTGAAAGGTAAAATTTCTCTGCCCGTTCTTTTTTTAACCCAGTTCGTCCTTCTCCATGTACTATATTGCCGATCTACATGTACACTCCCGCTATGCCTATGCGACAAGCAAAAACTTAAGTATAGAGCATCTCTATGAATGGGCCCTCATCAAAGGCATCGATGTCGTAGGGACGGGAGACTTTACACATCCCCTGTGGTACCAGGAGCTGAAGGACAAACTCCTTCCAGCAGGCAATGGCTTTTATAGATTAAAGAACCTACCGCAAGAAAGCTCCGCAGCAGGACTGTATCCCAAGGGACGCAAAATTCATTTCTGTCTGACGACCGAAGTCAGTTGCATCTATACCCATGGCGGAAGAGTAAGGAAGAGCCACCATCTTATCTATGCGCCGGACTTAGAGACCGTAGGGCTACTGAACAAAAAACTTAGCAAGATCGGCAACCTATCGTCCGATGGGCGCCCTATATTGGGAATTTCCGCCCGGGATCTGCTGGAGATCGTATTGAACACTTCCGAAGAGTGCCATTTGATTCCCGCCCACATTTGGACGCCGTGGTTTTCCATTTTTGGAGCCAAATCTGGGTACGACAGTGTAGAAGAGTGCTTTCAGGATCTGCATGAACATATTTTCGCTTTAGAGACAGGTCTTTCTTCCGATCCGGCCATGAACTGGACGCTTAGTGATCTGGATCGCTATACTCTAGTGTCAAATTCAGATGCCCACTCGGCGAAGAATCTGGGGCGGGAAGCCAATTGCTTAGATGCGGAACTAAGCTATAGAGGTCTCTTTTCAGCCATTCGTACGCGGCATGGTTTTTTGGGAACCCTAGAGTTCTTCCCCGAAGAGGGAAAATATCACTATGATGGGCACCGCGCGTGCAAAGTGCGCCTCTCCCCTGCTGAGACGATGAACTGTGGAGGTATATGTCCCAAGTGCGGCAGAAAACTCACCATTGGTGTTCGGCACCGTGTCGAAAAGCTAGCCGATCGCAAGACCCCCCAGCGCCCCGATGGGGCACCGGCGTTTCGCTATATCATTCCCCTGCCGGAAATCATAGGTCAGATAATGGGGAAAGGGGTGCATACAAAAAGTGTAGCAGCCATGTACCGCCGCATCATCAATATTTTTGGGGATGAATTCGCATTTCTCTGCGAGGTACCCATAGAAGACATTCGGCAAAAGCTTACAAAGCCCTATGATGTAGCCATAGAGCGCTTGCGGGCCCATGAAGTAAAGCGGACGCCGGGCTATGATGGGCTGTATGGCAACATACATGTGTGGGACAGATCTGAAGCGCCGCCAGGAGGCTTGCTGAAGGGATAAAGAAGAAAAGCGCAGAGAAAATAAACGCCTCCGTGAGCCATTTGATAGGCGGGACTATTTGGCTTCATAAGCCATGGGGGGACGCTTCACAATCTTTGGAGCTTCAGCAAGGATCTCATTGTTGCCATCTACAATTTTATAGTCGGTAATAGAGAGGGCAGGATCTTGCGCAATGGCAATGGACTTCTTGTATTTCCACCACCATTTCCATGTTTTTGGCACCAGTCCACGATTGATATAAGCATAGAGGAAGGGATGTACGTGGAGGCGAATGGGGCGGTTTTTACCATGGCGCATGGTCAAGCTGACTTGCTGCTCAAGTTGCGCAGCAATATCTATAGAAGAGCGGGGAACACCTGTACCTTGACAATTGGGGCATATTTTTTCATGATCAATGGGGGTGAAGGAACGGACGCGGGGACGTGTGATTTCCATGAGACCAAAGCGGGTAATGGTTGAAATGTTTACCTGCACACGGATATTTTTTAGGGATTTTTTCATGGTGTCATAGATGAGCCGCTTGTTTTTAGGGTCGCGCATGCCTACGAAATCGACGATTGTGATGCCTCCCAAGCCATCTCCCAGAAAGCGTATGAGATGGGCTACCATCTTGGCGGCGGCTAAGTTTATCTCTACAGCAAGTGCTTCTTGATCCGCGGCGGCACTGGTACGGTTGCCCGTGTTGACGTCTATGACATGCATGGCCTCAGTATGCTCCACGATAAGATAGCCACCGCCGGGAAGGGTTACAATCTTGGAGAGGAAGTTTTTGATCTTTTTCTCTATGCCTAGGTATTGGAATATATTCGCCTGACCTTGATAAAGGTGGACAATGTCTTCTTTGTGCGGAAGTATAGTGTGGACATATTTTTTGATTTCGTCGTAGACCCGCCCATCGTCCACGACGATTTGATCGAACTCTTCATTAAGCAGATTTTGGAGAAATGTGTAGAAAACCCCATCATTTTGGATAAGGCAGGCGTGTTCTTTGTCCCTATGCTTGCGGAGTGTCTTCATGCCGCGCTCCCACTTGTCAAGCAGTTGTTCAAAGTCTTGATCGAGCAAAGCGGCTTCTTTCTTCTGGGCGAGGGTACGTACAATGACGCCGAAGTTGGTGCGCCTGAGGGCGATGGCAAGTTGCTCCAGGCGCTTGCGCTCGCCAGAAGCGGTAATTTTCTTGGAGAGGGTAATCGTATTATGAAATGGGGCAAGAATGAGATAGCGCCCCGATAGATTGATGTAGGAAGTGATGCGTATTCCTTTGGTAGATATGGGTTCCTTGGAGATTTGGACTATGATTTTGCTTCCTTGCTTAAGGATCGTCTCTATTTTGCCATTTTTGTCTGTGGTCTCCTTGAGAGGAAATTGGCCTATGGGCACTGGGTCTTGGTCACCTTTCAAAATCGCGGCGAGATACTCTTGGAAGGTGAGGACGTAAGGACTTACATCGGAATAGTGGAGGAAGGCCAATTTTTCGTGCCCGATATCTACAAAGGCCGCATTCAAGCTGGCGATGATCTTTTTGACTGTACCTAGGTATACATTCCCTACTTGATAAGCCAGGTCTCTTGGCTGTTGATAATATTCAGCAAGTTCATTGTCTTCTAGTAATAGGGTGTTGCAATACTTCGGGGTAAGATTAAAAATTATTTTTTTCTTCAATTTCTCTGCATTGAGGTGTTGCGCAACTTTAAGAGTGAACCCTTCAATAATTTAGTACCAAACTTAATTGGGGCTGCGGATGCTAGAGTCAGAGAAAAGAATTTATCGAAGTGAAGAGAGGCAGTTTTCCATTGAAGGGCTACTTCTTTTTATGCCTATTTGCTCTAAGACGCTTTTTGCGTTTGTGCGTTTTGATCTTTATCCTTTTCTTCTTCCTAAGATTGGGCATTGTATTAACGAGTGAAGTCGCTCTTTGATTGTCAGGCTTAAGCGGACTTAGGCTTGAAATTAAGCAATGAGGGCAAAACTAAGAGATTGAATTGTCTTATTCAAGAGACAGAAAGGACGATTTATCAACTTCTTGGGGACAAGAGCAGAACCAGAGATGGTCTCTATTCTTTTTGTAAAAAAAACCTAGAGGTTTTAAAAGTAGCCACTTTTTTGGCGGGGCGTACCATCCTCTTGCGCGTATGGATATTGCGCGCTACACGCTCCGCCCTTTGTTTGGCTTGGAATGTTCCGAACTTGCGGAGATAGACTTTTTCTCCTTTTCTTATGGCATCTTTGATAGACTTCATGTACATGTTGATGACCAATTGGGTATCTGCCTTGGAGATGCCGGTCTCTTGGGCTATAGATTTTACAAGGTCTGCTTTAGTCATGGCGGGAAGATTCAAGGCAATTGTTGAGAGGCGGGGAAGGAGAGGACAAATCTTGTATAGCTCTTATCTTCGTCCTGGGACGCATTGCAATAAGAGAATACTTCTCCATCAAAGGCTTCCATCGCTCTTTGCACATAAGGGAGGGCACCCAATTGCTTATAATAACCATTTCTTTTTTGCGCATAAGAGAGATAAGTAAAAAGGTAAGGACGTTCGCGCATAGGAATGGGCTTCCCAAAATACTGATAGATGATGCGCGGCTTGTCTATGATAATGTCTTTAGGGACATCTTCTTCACAATGGGCAAAAGTGTGTGAAATAAGGTTCAGGATAATTTGCTCTAAATATTGCTCAGCGCCATAGAATGTGAAATTTTTTCGGCATATAACCCGTGGAGGCGCAACATTTTCAATATCAACT
>JAAUYL010008261.1_pt1 | contig 10481 bp, 9 predicted proteins | sample 7278011 | NCBI WGS metagenome assembly JAAUYL01 (sample SAMN14350225, study PRJNA611818) | marine sediment metagenome | isolation source: surface marine sediment (1.8m) | place: French Polynesia: Moorea | collected 2018-08 | reverse complement strand
TTTCTTCCTGAATTTATGCTTTGTCGCATGTCCATAGCACTATTATTCACGACTGCCTACGAAAGTCATAATTGTATCTCAATAAAAATAGTAAAATGCAACTTATTTTCCCGTCTTAAGATGATAAATATGTTTGGTCTACACGAGTAGCCTACTATAACACGTGGCGTATCCATACGGTTCAGGTTCTTGTACTCGTATTAGAGTGCAATGTAAATAACAGCCTATAAGCATTTGTAAAGGCGACATGTCAATTCCCAGGTGTTCCAAGATAATTATTGCAAAGGCATGAGGCACGAGAATTTGTCAAGGCATAATTAAAGTTCTGTTTAGATAGGCGGCGCTTGGCTTGGCTTTTCATGCATTGAAAACATACAAAAGTTTCCTCATTAAAGTACACACTTAATACTTAGGAAAGGCTTAGAAGGTCACAAACACAGGTTGAAACGGCTGAATCAAGGCCAAAAAACTTGGCCTTCTTGTTAAGCTATACGATTTCCTGTTTCGGTTAGCCCGCGTCCCACATTGCATGAGCTCGTTGTTTGTAGTGAGCCGCGAAACTTTTGCCCCTGTGCCTAAATTTCCTGTCAGGCAAAATGTGATTCTACCGCCAAAAACTTGTAACTTTGCAGAAACGTGCTGTCAAGCCCCAAATATCCAATTAACTTTCGCTACCTCCAAGTTCCACTTCCCCCCAAATAGTGCTGAAAACTCAAACATTCTGTGGTCTCTCTTTTTCCACGCAGCATTTTACGACAATGTAGGTTTATTGGCCTTTAAAGGCTCATAATGCCGTAAAGAGAGCGGTTTAGGTGCATGGCTCTCGACCAACAAATGTACCAGGATATAGGACTGGAAGCTACATCAGAAAACAGTCGCTGGGAGGAGGAGGAGAAGAGGCCTGGGAAGTTTGAACACGTAGACATTATTGCCTTTGTGCACTTTTCCCTTCTTTGCTATAGAGCAAACCCAAGTCCTAAGAGTCCGGAAAGTAGATGTGCTGACTCGATGGCACTGCTAATGTTTCTACTTACCTCCTTCCTCCTCTTCCTCTTAGCAGCATAACTTGCCCAGGTAAGTAGTTTGCTTTCGTATTCTAATATTGTAGAGGACATCCTTGTTTCCCTAAGGAAATAGCAAAAACTTCTTCTCGTGAAAAGGCGTGTTTAATAATGCAGAGCAGGAAGGCCTTAGTGCCATCCATTTCTGGGCCTATGAACGTGTTCCTCCTTCTAATGAGGTAAAAAGGTAAAAAAAATAGGGTCACGAGGTTAGGGCGGTATAAGAATCCTAACCTATAAAGAATGGAGGGGAAACATTTGCTGCTGAAAGATTTACGTACTGCTATCAATAGCCTGAAAATGTGGACACAGAACTTACTTATTTCGCTTCAATTTGAACATGAACATGCATTGCTCTCCAACCTCCATCGTGCAAAATATGAGCAGTGAGGGAACAAGAACATTTGTTATCTGCAGGATTTACAAGCTCCGTGACGGAAACAAAACTGGGACAGCATGTCTGTTGAAGGTGTGTAAGTTTTGAATAATGCTCTTGGGTTTATTTCACAGGGTGTTACCTAGTGAAAACGTCAGGCAGGCACTTGTGTATTTATACTCGAAGAGTAGAAATTACGAAAACTGTGTGATGGACTATTTTTAAGCCGTGTCTGTCACGTTCGTTCCCGTATTGAAGTCCAAGAGCTCTAGACCCTAGTCATCTGGCTGAAAAAAAATCCGATTTAAAAGTGTGTATTGTCGTTTTAACAATGCATATGTAAGTTCAGATGCTGTCTTAAGATTCGCGCTCGTTAGAGAAAGGGGGTACGTATTAAGAGGCTGTAAAATAGCAGTTGAAAGCAATATTGTGCATTTTGGAGCCAAAATAAAGTTGAGATGTGTAGGTCTATATAGATTAGTGAGAGAGAGGGTACTCCTCACATATACTCTCTTTCAGAAATTCAAGTAAACTTTACGGCTCACGCTATGGGCGGCCATGCAATAGGTGAGCGTGGAGTAGTAAAAGTCAGCAAACTCAACAGGCTTTCTTTTTTTTCGAAAATCGCATGCACACACCACATATTCACATGTGCGAGAGAAGCTGAAACGTAGCCTACATATAGGCAGTTAACGTCGTGTAGTTTTTCCGAGTTTGTCCTCGAAGCTCGACAAAATTCAACATAAGGAAGGCGGAGGCACGACATTATACAATATACGTAGATGTGGTGTCTTGGGGAGACTACCGCGTTCCACAATCTTGAGCTTAAAAGTACTCACATGAAAGTGAAAGACATGAGCAGACACAACACACATGGATATATTGAGTGAGTAAACTACTTGGCTACTTGGCCTCGGAGGCTGTCTTGCGATATGCGAACAGTTTTCCGTGTCAAGCAGCCTCGACAACACCGTCGCCCCGTAGAAGGAAGGAAATCATCCCATGCTCCTCGTTTGTAGTGTCCCAGTGGTCATTTTGGCACAACAATGAAGCTTGATCAACTCCCCTGCGAAAATGGAGGAGGGGGAGGAGGCGTCGGTAATTTGCAGCCTCATGCCGCCCAGCAATTGACTACAACAGCCTCCAAGATGACCTCGTCGTCGTCGTCGACCTCAAGCAGTTCGTCGACAGTGATTCAAAAGCAGGTCCAACAGAAGATAATGCAAGCTCAACACGAGGAGGCCGTCATGGTCTCTAGTACCACTAATGGTGTTCACTCAGCTGTGGCGGCGACCTCGAACACGACCTCGGCCTCCAGCATGACCGCCCAGACGAGGGTTGAAAAGGCCGACAGCCTCTTGCAAATGAGCCATAGCATGAACGGATACCATATTGGTCACCATCTGAGGAACAACAGTTTGACGAACGCCAACGCGAACGGGACGGCCTCGGTCCCCCACTGCCCAATGGAGCTACCGGAAGTGAAGCCACTCCCGGACCCTGCATCAGCTCCCAGCAACAAAGCAACGACGAACAACAAGAAAAAAGACGAGGACATCGCCAGCAACTACTTTCAATCCAAGTTCGGAGGCGGAGGCCAACCGCAGCCTCAAGAATCCCAACCAATGCAACCGCCACCATCAAAGAAAATCACGGCGAATCACAGATCGGCCTCGGTGGGGTACAACCAGCACGCGGCGAGGTCCAACACCCAGACCCCTGAAAGGGAGGTGCGAGCGGCCTCCATCGCTCCTCAACAGACGAACAATAACAACGGCAGCAGAAGACCAAGCTTCAGCTACTTGAGCCTCTTGAACAAGGACGGAGGGTTCCCCCATAGAACCCAGCCCATTGGCGATGGCATCACGTCGCGAAGGAATTCCAAGACAAACGGCAGCAACGAGAACCTCGCGCAGTTTTCCAAGCCGGCCCTCATGATCCGCTCCAACCCCATTGGCCTCGCCGAACCTTCGGTCAAACGCGACGGTTATGCTGTTGGCAAAGATGGGTCCTACTATCGCAGCTCCGAGCACGTCTTTGAAAACAAGGCAACCAATGGGCGGTCCGTGAGTGCCACCCCCGATCGAGACCTTCAGTATAAGAGCCAGAACTCGAGACGAGCCTCGACCTCGTCGACGTCCTCGAGCACGGGGATTCGCGTGGGCGGTGGCCTTATCGAGACGGGGAAGCCCGTCACCCAATCCTTTTTGCCATTCGGTCCAACCACGAATGGGCCTGTCAAGCCGAATTATGTCATCCGAAGGGGAACGCGGAGTCGAAGTCAATCGCAATCGCGGCCTTCGCAACAGCCTCAACAGATGACCTCGAGTTCCACAATGACGCAGCAACAGACGCAACAGCAACAGCAGACGACAACCAGTAATTCCATTAGGACAACAGACATCAGCAGCAGTCAAGCGACCTCGATCGAGACCACTAGCCAAGTGACCTCAAAAACGATCGAGACTTCCACCAAAAATCACGTCTCGACGACGGGCATCGCCTTCCAGGAGCTGGACATCGCACTGAAAAAAGTTGCTGCGAGTCAACAGGAAGTAGCAGCAACGGCCACCGAGGCCACCGAGGATGTTGCAGTGGAGGTCACTCTTCCCGGTCGAGGCCGTCGAGCGCGGTCACTTTCGCGAAACAACACGGAAACTCTGCCGGACGAGGTAGCGTATGGACAAAGAACATTTCCTTTCACATTATTTTCAAGGCTACTGCTGCTCCTACTTTTTCTAAGGATAACTGCATTTCAGTGACAATAGATAGATTTTATCACCCTAAACTGTAACTACATAATGTACTGCTAAGTTAGATTTACGCAGCAAAAAGTGAAGGCGACATTTGCTATCAGATTTCGTTATCTCCGATGGCCTCGAAAAAGAGAGCGCGCGTGGTTGGTTGTGTATGTAAGGCGGTAAAAGCAGGTGGATACAATTTGTGTTCTATTTCCGCTTATGTGAACGAACGACCTTCGGCTACTAGTTTTATAGCCTTTTGATCATCTTTTTTCCAGAATGTTGTACTCTCCTTGCCCGGTTCGAAGCGTGGCAGCAGGCAGCCCAGCCTCGATCGTGACCTCAAGAGGTCGAGCCGCAGCTCCAGCATGGAGATCTTCACTGGTGTCTACGAAATCAAAATGCCCAATCCAAAACCGAACAGCAGCAATAGAGCAACCGGAAGTAGGCGCTCGTCCACGGTAAATGTCAACGAGATTAGCTCGGACACGGTTAAGATGAGGGGCGTGACCAACGAGGAGGAGACTGCCCACGCCAATATCACCCTCAAGGCACTGACCTCAAAACGGGGCAGCAGGGCTGGATCGCGTGAGTCACTGGCTATTTCCGTTCCCAAGCATCCCAAGCCCAAGAGTCCAGAGGCTGCTAAAAATGTAGCAACAACAACAGTTTCAGCTACAAAAACTGCTGCTACTACTGCTGACGAGAGTAGCAGTAAAAAAGATAGCCTTGCCGTTGCCAAGAATAGTACTACAATGCTCACAGCTGCACAACAATCACAAATATCCGCCGTATCCTCGTCTGAGGTAAAAACAGCCTCATCTTCGATGAGCAGCTCCTCCTGCTCAGCCTCGATGATGTCATCAGCGGCCTCGACAAGGATGACTCACCAGCAGCAGCAACAACAAGTTGTAACGGAGCAAAAAACAATGACAAGTTCTTTCTCTTCCTCATCCTCCTCCTCTGCTACTATGATGTCTTCTTCTACTATTTCTAACAAAACAGAGCAGCAACATCAGCAGCAAATTGCATCTCACTCTTCGAACAACACCCTCCTTGAGCACAACTCGACCGTGGTCGAGGGACAGAAATTCAACATCACCAACGCGCTCAAGAAGTCTTCAAGGCAAAGCTCCACTGAGAACGTGTCCATCGTGTCCCACTACTTGAAACAACAGCAACACCAAAAGCAAGAGGTGACCTCATCGACGAGAGCTAGGCACGCGTCGTCGACATCCTCGACCTCGAATGCTCTCAAGGGTCTGGATGCAGCCTTGGAGGCTGTCGCCAAAGAACAGAAGGCAGCCGAGGTCGCCGCCACCAAATACCAGCCCAAAACCAAACCGGCAGCCGGTGCCTCTAACATTCAGGTCAGCGAGAACGAGGACGGTAGCGTGACGAGCGTGACTGTCAGCTTGCCATCCTCACGACGGACGAGTCGACGCGGTAGCGTTGACCTCGGACAAGGAGGAGGTCTTCCGCCCAAACAGAGGAGCCGGCGAAACAGCATCGACCTCTACTCGGCGGACTACGACATCAAGATGATGTGTGACAAGGCGACGGCGGAAAACGAGGCCGCCAAGAACAGAAATCAGCCGACACCCCAGAAAATGAAGATGATCCAGAGAAGCAGCTCACATATTCGCATCGACGACATCGCCAATTCAAAGTTGAAGCTTTGCCCGAGGTGCCACAGCCCCCATCACACCGTCAATGAGTGTACGGAGTTTGCCGACCTGAAATGCCCTCGTTGCCTCGAATGGAACCACTGGGAAGACTCTTGCTGGACCAACGAAGAGCCCGAAAGCGTAAGTAAACATGCGATATTACTTTACTTTCTTTCTGCTCGAGAATACAAGTATGCATTTTTAAAGCAAGCTTGCACATTTTTACGAGAGCATTTTTAATGCTCTCGCAGACATTCGTGACATCACGATCATAAATAGCGCACTTAAAAACTTTCTTCTTTTTGCAGAATCGCTGCCAAATCTGCAACGAAGATGGTCATGCGTTCCTTGTTCACGAGACGACAGATTTCCCACAACGAAGATCGATCGTCGACCACTTGGGGTGGCATGCCTTCCAGAACTGGTTCTACGAGCCCGAATTCAGGGCCTGGTGGCAGCTGAACGGGTGCGTCGGGGTGCCCCTGTATCGCATCTACCCAAGGAAGAACGACTGGCGATCGGAAGGTCCCATCATTCCGACCAACGACGAGGGAAACGAGGCGGCCTCAGAATCGACGACCTCGAGCATCGTGGAGAGGGCGGCGGCCTTGGCCGAGAAGTACGCCAGCCAGTACAGCCTCAAGCGGGACGATTCCACTGACGAGCTCTTGAAGAGCGTCCGAGCTCAAAGAGAGGCCAGAAAGAAGCAGCTCCTCGAGCGAAAGGCTGCTGAAGAACAGGGGGGTGACAGCGGCAGGTCCACCCCTGACCACCTGAAGAACTATCCCGGCTCGTCGGCCCTTCATAACACGGAAAACAACAACGTCACCACATCTTCCAACGGCGAGGCCACCGAGGCCTCCGCCGTCGCCGAGACTGCCACGACGGCCGCTATGACGGGAGGAAAGAGGCTGCGCACTTTTTCAGAAACGCTCAAGATGCTCGACGACGACATCCTCGACGACCTGGACGTCGTGAAGTCGTAATGCCTACATTTTTCAGTTAGTTTATTTGTTTATTGTAAGCTTCGACAGTTATTTTTTGTTGTTAATGAACACATGAGTCGTTAATTTGTATGTACGCAGAGTAAGATGATACAGCTTATATGGACTTGTACATAGATATCTCGTTTTTAGACAATTGCACATAAAACATACATGCTTAACTTGTGAATTGTGATTCCCGCAAAGATGGGCCCTTCTTACCTACCTACTAAGTGCCTACGAACGAACAAAGTGACTTGAAAATATACAGCGCTTTAAAAGTATGCTCAGCCTTGCCTTTCAATTATATGAATTACTTGAGATTATTTAGCGAATTAAATATCCTGTGAAATGGGTATAATGCCATCCTCCGTCGCGCAGATTTCCATGGTAGGCGAACACGCTCACCACGTCGTCTTTTTCGAGCTCGAGAACCACGGATTGGGCCAGCATTCCCTCGGCCCGTTGGAGGCCTATCGCCTGTAAAATAAAATAACACCATCATCGTCATGATACAACCATGCAACTTTCAAAGGGGATCGAGCAAACAGGTTTGAAGCTTAGCGCCCCCATCGCCATCATAGGAAAATATGGCTTTTTTAATACCCTCCCTCCCTCCAGCGTGTCGCACTTACATAAACACAAAACGCGCGGACAGACGGACCAATGGGAGGACAGAAGAATCAAATCCGGCCATAAATTCGGGGGCCCCCCATTAATGGCAATGATACGGTTACATAAGGTAGCTAAAAAGTAACACCCACCTCTGAGTCATGCGTTTCGTCACCCTCTCCCTCGTGCCTCCTGTAGGCGCCCCCGATGTTGCGACCGTTGAGCATGATTTTCACGTAGGTCGCGGTTCCGTCGCGCGTCAACGCGTGAAAGTTGAACGCGTACACCCCCGGGTAGGGCGCCGTGAACAACCCCGTGGCCGGGTCCAGGGCTCCCCCCTTATTGACGGTCGTCCCGTCGTACGTCACGACGGTCTGCTCGGAGTTGAACGGCTTGTTTCTGTGGGCGTCGAACGCCACGATCGGGGTGATGAGGAGCGAAGGCCCGTTGGCCGACGGGATGAAATTGCGCGGGTTGCGGCTGAGGGTCTCGGTATTTCCGCCCTCACTTCCATTAACATTTGGTGACGATGAAGTCAATGCCGCTGCTGTCGATGATGACTCATCATGGAGAATATCAACCGTCCTCCTCAGGTCAATGTTCTCCTGGATCGTGATGTTGAGCCTAGCCTCTAAAGCTTGAATTTTTCGCCCCATTGCCTCCATGGCGGTGTCTCGTCTCGCGTTGGAGCTGGTGCATGCTTTTTGTGGTTTAGATTTTTGGCGACGGAGATGGCAAAAATGATGGGGAGCATGAGGAGGAGAAGAAGAAGAAGGCTTGTAAATCAATTCGCAAGTCACGACCGGCGAACACAATTGTGAGCCGCCGCCGGGGTTATGGCAATTTCAAGCGGCAACAATTGCCTATTATGGGCGCAAACATCGCATGTAATGTCTATTTTTGAATATATTTAGCAAACAAACAACAAAGTAGATACTCGTAGATACTAGCTCAAACTACAAACATACCTTGAACTTTGGTGGAGAGAATGGATAGCTTTGCATCCTGTTCACGTAGAACGCCCAAGATTTGAGCTGTGAGAGAAGAGGTAGATTCTACCCTCTGAAATGATAAATACACATTCCAATCAAAGCCATTAAGACACTGCCACTCAGAAATAAAGATTTCTTGCATGGCGCATCTTGCTTCACGGATGCTATGTACCGTACGAGTACATTTGCTAATCAACAGTAAAGTAAATAGCTAAATACGGACAAAAAGTGCTAATTTGCTGCAGAAGGTAGGTATACAATTGTCCGTCCATCATCTTTTATTTGCTCGTACCCAAGTTTGGATGTTGGGTATACAAGAATGGCAAACATTAAAGCGGAACGTGGACAGTTAAAAAATACGGAACCACTCATAAAAACTTACTTGCTGATTGCCAAACTGCAAGGCCTCGACAATCTCGCCCAGTTTTCCCAGGAGCTGCTCTTCCGAGTTGCCACCGCTGTTTCTCGAGTCTGTCTCGCGAATTCCAAAGGTGTTTTGAAACGAGGCTGGTGGTTTATTCTTGGCCTCCGTCGAGGCTACTATTGAGGTCACTAGCAGGCCGAGGACGGCCGTGAACATTGTGTTGGATTTGCTTCTTGTATTAAATGTCATCGCCATTTTGTCGTTGGACCACTCTCAATTAAATCTTCCTTCACCGATGAGCGCGACTTTCTTACTGACTGACGGACTGTTATGCTGCACGTACCATTTGGTGGTGTGTTCGATAGAACGCAGTAGTTGAAACGAACTACTGACTGTGTGATGTCTCATGTATGTAGTATGTTTTGCCTTTGCCATAGACGGTCAGAGTGGTGTAAATAATACATAGTTACGTATATAGATATTCCCCCCTACTGCTGGACGCAACATGATTTGATGACCCGCATCGTCTGCTGTTCAGCATTCAAAAAATTCCCCCTAGCTCACGTGACATGGGGAAAACGGTATGACTAACTCACAACTCCATAAACAGTATCGATTACGTGTTTCTAGGAAAAATTGTACGACATTCCCAGAAGCTCGACCGGTGTCTACCATACGTTGTCGGCGAGTCGCTGAATCAGCAAAAGGCCGGATAGGATAGGGTAAATATCTAGCAGAGAGAAAGGAAAAATCAACACGATTAAAAGAGGCCACAATAAAAGTTTTGAGTTTACCAATCGCAATCTTCAGTTTTTGATACTACGTAATTTCATAGGCCCAAGATTATAAAGTGTGAACGGACGAGCCCCCACAAATGCTTGACATGAAGTATAATAAATATCTAAGGTACATATCTAGGTATACTACATAGGTACTTATCTAAATACATAAAGTATGGGCCATACTGTATGGCAATAAAAGGGTTTTTATACTTAAAGCTGTTTCGTTCCGAGAGTCATTTATAAAAAGGGAGCTTATCCCCGGATTTTGCCTAGGAAAGGAATGGAAACGAGACCAGTGGAGCCACCTTTGTGAAAGTACAACTTTTCTTAAAAATGACGTCTTTAATTGAAAGTACACATCGAGTTGGAAATATTGCGTTTCTTTTGCATTTTGTCACAAAATGATAAACCACAGCCACTTTGTGTGTTACTGGGAAGGAAGCTTAATGGTAGGCCTGCTTAATCCAAGCATATTTTTTCTGCAGTTTTAAAGCTCCACTCCAACTTGGGTGGGCATAATATTCTACTATGAGTGGGACCGATTTTTCTTCGTCCGCAAACGGAAGAGATTCAGTTCACCGCAAGCTATGCATATGGATTCTCGCGCGAATAAAAAATGATGCCGAGCTGAACTTTGAAGTGCATGTCATATTTTTGGAGAGATTATTAATTCTCAATCTCCTGCTGTCCTACCCTACTACGCTACTGTTGACTTTTTAAAACTTTTTATTTTCATTTTGTTTGACAGTTAACATTGCAAAATGCACACAGCTTGCAGTTTTCAATTGGCCAAAACTTGCCAACAATTTCGTTCACATGACAGTGCTATTAAGCAAATAGGAGAACGGCGACTTCGTCTGTCTGGAAGTTGACGTTTACACCACTTTCTCTAAGTGTGCATTA
>JAAUYL010025171.1_pt1 | contig 10482 bp, 15 predicted proteins | sample 7278011 | NCBI WGS metagenome assembly JAAUYL01 (sample SAMN14350225, study PRJNA611818) | marine sediment metagenome | isolation source: surface marine sediment (1.8m) | place: French Polynesia: Moorea | collected 2018-08 | reverse complement strand
TGTTAAAGGCGAATACGGCTGTGGACGTCCTAATTGGGCCGTTTGTGGACTCTACGGATGGGAACACGGCGGAGACGGCACTTACCGTCTCCCAGGCTGATGTCCGGTTAAGTAAGAATGGTCAGAACATGGCGCAGAAAAACGATGTTACAGCCTGTGTCCATGATGAACTGGGCTATTACAACTGTGAACTGGACGCGACGGATACCAATACGGAAGGAAGTCTTGTCCTTACCGTCCACGAGACTGGAGCACTTCCCGTCCGGCATGAATTTGCCGTATTGTCAGAAGCGGCCTGGGATTCCCTGTTCGTTGCCAAGGACACAGGGTTCATGGACGTAAACGTCAAAGCCATCTCCGAGGACACCGTAGCAGCTGACAACGCTGAAGCGGCATTCGACACGACGGGTTTTGGTTTTACAGGCTGTACCATGCCCACGGTCACGACCTTAACAGGACACACGGCCCAAACAGGAGACAGCTATGCCCGACTCGGTGCTCCAGCTGGTGCTAGCATTGCAGCTGATCTGGTTACTATTGATAATTTTGTGGATGATTTAGAGACTCGGCTGACAGCGGCTAGGGCAGGGTATTTGGATAACCTAAACATTTCCGAGAACGTGGCTGGGACGAGTGAAATATCTGGTTTGAATGACCCCACAGCGGCGGCCATTGCTGACGCTGTCTGGGACGAAGCGGCTAGCGGTCACGTGGGTGCTGGGACATTTGGGCAACAGTGTGGGACGGACATTGACGCGATCCTGGCCGACACCAATGAGCTCCAGAGTGACGATGTTCCAGGTCTCATTGCCGCTCTCAATGACCCAACCGCAGCTGCCATAGCGGACGCCGTCTGGGATGAGGCACAATCTGGTCACGTGGGGGCAGGGTCTTTCGGAGAAATTGCTACCGAGATCGCCTCCATTCTTGTAGACACGGGGACCACCTTGGACGGGAAAATTGACACAATTGACGGGAATGTGGACTTGATTCTCGCAGATACCGGGACCGACGGTGTTGTCGTCGCCTCGGGGTCCAAAACTGGATATACCCTATCTAGTGCCGGAATTGACGCGGTCTTTGATCAAAACTCCAGCTTGTCTATCAGCTTTGAAGCTCTTCTTGAGCGATGTTACCAGATGATTAGCAACAAGATGACGGTTAACGAGACCACGGGGGCAGTCGCTCTCCGTAACATTGGAGACAGCGCGGACATTGCCACAGGAAGTGTCACCAGTAGCTCGGGGACCACGACAAGAGCAGAGCTAAGCTGGACGTAAGGAGAAACGATGGATTTAAAGAAACTTCATGAACAGTTCAAGGACGACGATTCCCCTTCCGTCGAGGGTCAGATCCGCTGGCTACAGAAACAGGGGTTTGATAAGGCTCAGGTGGAAAGGGCCATGGTGACGGTCTACTCGGAATTGCACAGGAACCAGACCCCCTTGACGTTCATGAAACGAGAAACCAAGGACGATGGGGGAATTGTTATCCACAAGCGGTACGGAAACCATGAGACTCAGAAACCTAGCGACGACTGGGACTCTCGCCCTATCGTATCTGGGGAAGAGTTGGACCAGTACCTCTTGTACGTAGCTAAGGAGATCAGGACAAGGGATCTCACTTCCTATGTCAAACAGATCGAAAAGTTTGAAGAGGAGATGAGAAAAAAGTGGGAGGCGGACCGTCTTTTGAAGTCTGAACCGGAAAAGAAGAGAACGTGGTGGCGTAGACGATGAACTATCTCCCTTTCGCTGGATATTGGTTTTACGGTGCGGCGGATGACACAGAACGGGCAGCGTTCATGTCGTCTTGGGGATTGCTGGACACGGCCCCTTCCGCTGTTGCCGCTGTGGTTCCAATCTTTTGGATGCACCTTAGAAGGATATTTTGTGACTAATGGCAATAGACGAACTAGCATTCGCCGGGTACTGGTTTTATGAATCTGACCAGAACCAGCAAGATCAAGCGACGTTATTCTCCTCGTACGGGTTAATTGAGGACGCTCCCGCCCCTACCGTTCCAACCATCTCTGAGATAGAGGGGTTGATGAGGTTTGGAACAGGGTTTAGCAACGCGTGAGGTTATAGATGGCAAATACAGTTAATAATACCATAGAGAATGGGCGGATTGGGGTGGAGATAACTGCCATGGACTCCGACTATGATTATGGTACAGACCTAAAGATCCAGGCGATCAAGCTTTACCCTGGGGCGGCTGATGACGAGTTGGTTGTTTTCGACCAAAGTACGAGCGGGGTGGAGATGTGCAGACTCAAGAGCAGTGACGGGGAACCCAGGGTGGAGTATTTCCATGGGAACATCTGGCACCCGTACATTGACTATTCCGCTTGTACATTGAGTGCGAACCACAAAGTGGTGATTGTACAGGACAGAACACTGATCGGGTAACATATGAGCGCAGAATGGGACGGAGACGAAAGACGCGAGAGACCTTTTTGCGATGCACACGGGGGGCATTGCATACGTTTGGACCATTTGGAAAAGGGGTTGGAGGACATGAAAGACGCGCATAGGGAAGATTTCTCCAAACTGGAGGGAAAGACAAACAGGATGTGGTATCTGATGATTTCCACGCTGGCCGCTGTGATCATATCCGGGTTTGTTGGCGTTCTTAATCTTATAGTGAAATGACCAGATTATGGATAAAATAGTCGATACTCGGGAAAAGAAGACAAGGGACGGGACGCATAAAGAGGCGTTGGACAGGTTCAGGTTGTGTTGTGAGGCGGAACAGGCTAACAGGTCCGAGGGCAGAGAAGACCTAGAAATGATCGCCGGCCGTGGACACTGGCCGGACAACATTCAACGGGAGCGAGAACAGGATGGAAGACCCGTTGTCACGGTAAACCGACTCCCCTCCTTTGTCGATCAAGTCGTCAACGACAGCCGTCTCAATAAGGTTTCCATAAACGTCAAACCGTACAGTGGGGGCGCGACTCAGGAAATAGCGGAGATCCTCGGCGGAATCATCAGGAACATTGAAAACGAGTCAAATGCGGAAGCGGCGTATCAGACGGCACTGGACGGTGCGGTTCAAAACGGGTTTGGCTATATCCGGGTTGTGACGTCATACTGTGACGAGACCACATTTGACCAGGAGATCAAGATCAAGAGGGTTAAAAACCCCATGACGGTGTATCTTGACCCAGTTGCCGACGAAGTGGACGCGAGGGACGCTAGATTTGGGTTTGTGACGGAAATGATCTCCGAGGAGGAATACAAGGTCAGGTATCCGAGAAAAGATCCGCCAGCGCCCATTGACGATGAGTCTGTGGATATCACATGGTTTGGCACAGAGCATCGAGTTCGGGTCGCCGAGTACTGGGTGAAAAGACCTGTTCAAAAGAGACTGTACCTTCTGTCCGACGGTAGGACCGTGAACGGGGACGACTATGACAAGGTCAAAGATGACATGATGGCCGAATATGAAGAGTTAATGCAACAGAGGGAGGTAATTGCATCCCAGATGGCTTTGGAAGGACAACAGGCCCCTCCCCCTCCCGAACCCCCACCATCGGTGGAAAAAGAGAGGGTTGTGGATACCCATAGGGTGGAGCATTATCTCATAGACGGGAACAAGATCATAGAGGGTCCGACACCCTGGCTGGGAAAGTACATTCCGATCGCTCCCGTTTGGGGTAAGGAACTGATAATCGACAATGAGCGGATATTGAAGTCCTTGATCAGGGACGCGAAAGATCCTCAACGATTATACAACTATTTCAGGGCAGCGTCGGCGGAAACGGTGGCTCTTGCCCCCAAAGCGCCTTGGGTCGTGGCTGAAGGTCAAATCGATGGGTACGAAGACGACTGGGACAATGCGAATAGGAAGAATATATCTCGGTTGACGTACCGGGCTGTCCCTAACGTTCCCCCACCACAGAGACAGGTTGTTACCCAGACCGCCCTGGGTGAGATTACCGAGACGAATATCGCCTCTGACGAGATCAAGGTCACAACGTCCTTACACAATGCATCCTTGGGAATGCAGGGAAACGAGGTCTCTGGAAGGGCGATTGAAGCCCGGATGAGGGAAGGTGACGTTGCAAATTACACGTTTCACGATAACCGAAACCGTGCTGTTAAGTTCATTGGGGACATTTTAGTTGACCTGATCCCTCGGGTTTACGACACGGCTCGACTGGTTCCGGTCATGACCGAAGATGAACAGGACATGGAGGTCCTCGTCAATCAAGTCATCAGGGACGCGGCGACGGGGGAAGAGGTTGTGATAAACGACCTTACCCAAGGGAGATACAAGGTGGTTGTGACTGCTGGCCCCTCATTCACTACCCAACGTGTTGAGGCGGCACAATCCATGCTGGATTTCATCCGGGTTGCCCCCGACGCCGCTACCATGATGATTGACCTTGTCGCTGAGAACATGGATTGGCCCGGCGCGTCCAAGATCGCCAAGAGGATGAGGAAGTTTGTGGCCCAACAGTTCCCTGGAATTGACCAAGAGGGCCCGCCGCAACCTCCGCCGCCGTCGGACGATGATATGATAAAGAGAGCAAAGCTGGAATCAATTAGCCTTGGCAATGTCAAGAAACAACAGGACATTGTCGAACAAAGGCGAGAACTCACTGGAAGGGGGGTGAAGAAAAAAGATGCCGCAGGATAATAAAACGGCCCGTGAGGAGGACATCAGGGCAATCTCACGGAGGTTGACCAGAGAGGGCCGTCCCATGAAGGACAGAATGATTTATGACGAGCGGGGCAGGAGAATACTCTATGACACGGATAAGAAAAACCGCGTCCGGATCAGGGAATATGACGAGTCCGCCCCGAGCGAGCGTATCGGGCGCTAACCCGAGCAGAAATTCAGGTTAAGACCTGCTGGAGGAGAAAACAATGCCAGACGAAGACGCGAACGTGGACAATTCCACGCAAGGTGACGGTACGGGGGATTCACCACCCCAAGAACCCAACACACAGGATGTCCCGCCAAGTGATGGGGACGGTGTGCAGAAAAGGATTGGTAAACTAACAAAGAAATACAGGCAAGCCGAGAGAGACGCACAGTACTGGAAAGGCGTGGCTGAAGCAAGGTCCACCCAACAGGACAGTGGATCTCCGCAGACCAAGAAACCATCTTTGGACCGCGATGATTTTGAATCAGACTCAGATTGGATGGACGCCCTTGAGAAAAGGATAGAGGAAAATCTAACCGTCAAGCTGTCCGAGAGAGATCAAGCGGCCAAGGATGCTGAAATGGCCCGAACGATTAGAACAGTGACCGAAAAGTCCAGGGAAAAGTACGAGGACTATGACGAAGTCGCTCTTGATCAATCCGTTCCCGTCACAAAAGAAATGTTTGACGCGGCCATGGGAGACACTCTTGGAGACGTCCTTTACTTCCTAGGAAAAAACAAGGATGAAGCGCATAGGATTGCCAACCTCACCCCAATCCAACAGGCAAAGGAGATCGGGAGAATTGAGGCGAAGGTTACCGCCGCCCCGACCAAAACGAAAACAAAAACGGAAACTCCGACTCCCCCGAAGACCGTTGGGGGAGGCGGATCTCCTCCCCCGAAAAGTGTTAATGACATGACCTACGAGGAGAGAAAGAAAAAGTGGGAGTCGGATCGCCGTAAGCATTATGGAGTAGAATAATGGCTGACACACTGTTAACTCACGACATGTTGGCCCAACGTGCATTGTTTGATCTTCAGAACGAACTCACGTTTAGCGCCCATGTCTATAAAGGCTATAATTCGGAATTTGGGTCGGTTGGAAGGTTCAAGAAAGGAAATTCCGTCCGTATTCAATTACCCAACAAATTCCGTGCGAACTCGGGCATTGACGCGACCAGTAACATCGTGGATCACTATGAACGAAATACCACGGTTACCGTCGATGAGCAATACCACGTCGCGTGGGACTTCACCGAAACCGAACTCACCCTGGATGTGGAAGAGTTCTCCCGGAAGTACATCCGGCCAGCGTGTATCACCTTAGCGAATAAGGTTGATTCCCTAGGCTGTTCGGAATATGTCAACGTGTACAACCTTGTTGGTACGCCAGGAACGACCCCGTCCACCTTCAGTGTCCTTGCCGACGCTGCTGCTCGATTGGACAATGAATCCGTTCCCCGCGAGGGACGCGTCTGTGTCTTCAGTCCAATGGCGCACTGGGCAATGGCAGACGGTGAACTCAAGGGTATTTTCCAACAGAACGTCGTGGACAGACTGCTGAGGAAGGGATTCATTGGGAACTTTGCCCTGATGGACTTTTTCATGGACCAGAACATTGCCACGCATACCACTGGAGCTTTCGAGTCAGATATCCTGATTAACGATACTATGTCCGAAGGTGACACCAACCTGATCACCGACGGTTGGGGTGGTAGCTCTGACGTTCACCAAGGTGACGTTTTGACCTGTGCGGCGACGTATGGAGTCAACCCGGTCTCGGGTCAAACGTGGGAAGGAAGTCAACTGAGACAGTTTGTGGTGACTGCCCAGACTGACGATGTCTCCGCTGACATGACCATTCCGGTGTCCCCGACACTGTATTCCTCGTCTGCTACGTCTACATACTTACCGTACCAGACGGTAGACACACTGCCAGCGAACAATGCTGCTGTGACGTTCGTCGGAACAGCGTCCACGGGGTATGCTCAAAACTTGGCATTTCACCCCAACGCGTTTGCCTTAACCGTGGTTCCCTATTCAAAACCGATGTCTGCTGGAAAGTCTGTGATGTGGGGATCTGCTAATGACCCCCAGATGGGCCTTTCCATCGTGGTTTCTACCGGGTTTGATATTCTGTTGTACAAGGAGATTACCCGTCTGGATATCCTGTTCGGTTGGGATACCCCCGAGCCCAATTATGCCGTCCGCATAACTGGATAATCGTTAACTTTTGGGGGGACACGCTCCCCCCAAGGAGATTCACAATGGCTTTAGATAATAGATTCACAAAAGTGGGATTTCCCATCGTTCCCAATTTGGACGATCAGGGGGAAAAGGGCCTCACGCCCTGGTATCCCACGAATAAAAACACCACTGTTGCGGCTGACGTCTTGGCTATTCCGGTGACTCACCTGTATGTTGCCAAGACGACAGGGGCGGATGCGGAAGCGCTTACTCTGGCAGATGGTAAGGAAGGTCAGGTTCTTGTTATTAACTTGACCACCGATGGTGGGGGCGCAGGTACGCTTACCCCGTCCACTGCCACAGGTTGGGCGACCATTGTTTTTGCCGACGCGGGAGATCAAGCTACCCTAATGTTTATCAACAGCACTCTTGGGTGGATTATCCTCGGTCTCAAAGGCGTTGCTGCACCGCCAGCGACGACAGTATAATAGGAGTTTGTCATGAGTAAAACGGGACCGGGGCGGACTGCGCCCACTTGGTTGTTCAATAAGAATGGGGAGACGAAACTGTTCAAAACCCAGGAAGAGGTAGATCAAGCCTGGGAGGATGGGTGGTTTGACGAACCCGTGGAAAAGAGGGCGAAAATTCCGCTCCTGTCCGAGTTAACTTGGACGAAAAGGGAACTGGAAAACTTAGTCTCGGAAGATGACCGTTATACTGGGTTTCGTGTGGATAAGCGGGAAACCGTAGACAATATCCGGTTTGGTCTAATTAGTTTCGAGGCTGAACATAACCTGATCGGGGAAAGTTAATGGCAGCTACAACTGCAAGTGACCTCATAAAGAGGGCATTGGTCAAGGCGAAGGTTATCGGTGCGGTCATAACCCCTACGGCAGAGCAGCAAAACAACGCGTATGACGACCTCAACGACATGTTGGAGTCTTGGGCGTTAGAGGGGTTGATGGTCACCGCTGACGTCTTAGAAAGCTTTACCTTGACCATCAGCACCAACGAATACACGTGGGCATCTGGTGGGGACTTCGATTCCGCACGTCCGGTGAGGGTGAAGGAAAGTGACGATGATTGGTTCATTCGGGAGGGGACAATCGATTATCCCGTCAGGGTTCGTCCGTTATCCACGTTTCGATCCCAGGGGTTAAAATCAACAGAATCTCGGCCTGAACTGGCAGCTGTGAACATGGAGTTCCCCAGTGCCAAAGTGTTTTTGTTCCCGACACCGGACGCGGCCTATACTCTTCACGTGAGATCCCAGAAGACGCTGACGGGATTTTCTGACCTTACCACGAGTGTTACCCTGGAACCTGGGTATAGAAGGGCGCTGTGGTCCAACCTGGCCTTGGAGATCCTGTCTGGGTACGGTAAGACAGCCTCTAGGGAACTGACCATGGTTGCAAGGGAGTCCAAGGCGAATATCAAGCGAAATAATACCCATGTTCCACAGACCAAGACCCCTGACCTGTCTAGGATAGCGAGAGGCTGGGGAGGAAGCAGCATAGTCCAGGGTCCATATGCCTAAGATCGAGATACCATTTACTGGACCGACGTATGAGTCGGAATCACCGTTTATCGCCTCTCAAAAGTGTATTAACTTTTACCTAAGACCCTATCCGGAGGCGGGGGAGAATAAATTCGCCCTGTTTGGAACCCCTGGGTTGGTGGAGTGGTGTGACCTCGGGACGGATGAAGCGGTCAGCGCTCTGGTAACCTTTGGCAATTTCCTATACGCGGAGAGCGGTGGGGAGTTGTTTCGTGTTGATAATGGTGGAACGGCGACCTCCATGGGAAGTACGGGACCCGTGCGTAATGTGTCCGGGATGGCGACAAATGGTGTAGATGTAACAGTTGTCAAGGGAGAAACAGGGTATGTACACGTAATTGGGGAGACGACTACGTCCTTGATCACTGATGCAGATTTTCCTGGAGGGGACAGCATTATCCACATTGACGGGTATTACCTCGTCAACAGGCCAGACACGGGTCAGATTTTCCGGTCCGACCTGAACTCAGGTTCGAGTTGGGACGGTCTCGCATTCAGCACAGAAGGGGGAGACCCTGACAACACTTTGTCTCTGGTGGACAGGGGCCGGGACGTGCACATTTTCGGGGAACGATCGTCCAGCATATGGCGGAACACGGGGACAGGATCTTTCAACTTTGCCCGAATAGAGGGGTCTTTCCAGGACCAGGGAACCGTGTCCAATTTCTCGACCACCCGGATCAATAACGCCGTGTATTGGGTGGGAAGGGATGAAGACGGCTTAGGTCAGGTCTTCCAATCCGCGAATAGGCAATCTACGGTGATAAGTCCCTTTCACATTACCCGGTCCATCGCACAAGAGCGGCAGTTATCTGACGTTCATCTGTTTTCGTACCAGCAGTCCGGACACTCTTTTGTTGTCGTCCAACTCCCTGGGGAAGATAAGACCTTTGTTTTCGACACGGTCACAAACTTGTGGCATGAACGGTCCTCTATCTTGGGGACACGAAGAATTGACGGGCAGTGGCGGGTGAACTGTCACACGTACTTTAATGGCGATAACATTGTCGGGGACTACACCAACGGAAAGTTGTACAAGTTGAGGACAGACGTTTACGATGAGGTTGGAACTGATATGATCTCTGTCCGGTCCGCCCCGATCCTGAGACGAAACCAGTCCCCGATAACCATTAATGAGGTCCAGGTTATCATAGAACCCGGTGTGGGACTCATAACTGGAAACAGTGAGGACATAACCCCACAAGCGTTATTCTCTTGGTCCACGGACGGGGGGAGAACATGGTCCCCGGAGGTTGACATTCCAATGGGAACCATAGGCGGGTATGAAAACAAATGTGTGTTGACCCAGCTGGGCCAGGGAGAAAACTGGGTTATCGAGTACAAAGTCAGCGCGGCTGTCAAGCGTGTCGTCCTGGGTGCTGTGGCAGAGGTGGAGCAAGATGACGACTAATCTCCAACAGCCTTTCCCCTCATTTGTCAGGTTGACCGAGTCCGATGGGACAATGACCCAGGAGTGGCAGAACTTTTTCCTTGATCTATACGACAGGGTGGGAGGGCGGACAGCATCGTCTATCACGGAACTGGAAACGGAAGACACGTCATTGCAAGGTCAAATAAACACCTTGGACAGCGACATAGACGACTTGGAGGTAGCTTTATTGTCAGGAGTATATGACGCAAGTCTATAACAATGAAAAACGCGTATATTGGACAACCGTCGGACTCAAACACGACCCTATACACGTGTCCAGCGTCCACGACGGCCAGGGTGTTAAGTTGCACAGCCACCAATGACACGACGACGGCTGTGACGATTACCATTCACAAAGTTCCGTCTGGGGATTCCCCGGGGGACGATAACCTGATTCTCAACCTGTACTCTTTATCGGATAAAGAGACTCACGCGTGTCCGGAAGTGGTCGGGCAGGTGTTGGAGGCTGGGGACAGCATAAGTGCTATAGCGGGGACAGCTGATCAAGCTACAGTGTCCCTGGACGTGGCAGAGGTGACATAATGAGTATTTTAGGTTCAGCTATTATATCGGGTCTGGGAGGTCTCGGAGCTTCAGCCATTAGCGCGTGGGGTGCTAACCGCGCCGGAGAACAGATGGCGGGTCTTG
>JAAUYL010074057.1_pt1 | contig 10483 bp, 10 predicted proteins | sample 7278011 | NCBI WGS metagenome assembly JAAUYL01 (sample SAMN14350225, study PRJNA611818) | marine sediment metagenome | isolation source: surface marine sediment (1.8m) | place: French Polynesia: Moorea | collected 2018-08 | reverse complement strand
TGCAGTATGCCGAACCGTTACACCATCGTGAAACGCATGTACACGTAAACAAAGTGTGACGGGAAAACGCTTAGCCGTTTGACGTAGTGTAAACATTTCATGAACGTCGCGTGAACGCTCGTCAAGTTGTTATGTAACGTTCGTGTGACGAACGTTTTTTTTTTTATAAAAATGAAGACAAATTTCTATAACGGCCGTGACACGTCCGTAACAGCACTAGTGAAACTAACGTGAACAATGCATTTTTCTTGCATATTTTGTGGCGTTAACGTTCGTGTCTGCGGACGTTATACTGCCGCGAATTCAACCCTCACGACACGATTGAGTTTAGTACACGTCAAGTGCCGTATAACCAGGGTATGCGTTAATCGTGAAGTGACGTTACCAATGGCGACAGAAAATTGTAACGGCCGATACACGGCCGTATACGCGGCAGTAAAGTAATTGTTAGCAATGTCAATCCTGTCATCTTCCTTCAGTGTACTATCGTGTTAGCTGACGTTATACTTACGTGAACTCATCACTGACGGTTGAAAATGGATCACGTGAACATCCGTTGTAGTACTCGTGTAGCAGCTGCACTCTTACTCGTGAAGTTATGTTGATAGAAGAAATCACTTCGTCGTGTACACTCGTGCTAACAATTAGGCGATATAGTAAATGCAATCAAAATTGCATAGGCTAACCCAAAATAAAACATTTGGTCTACGTTACACGTCCGTAATTACATTAGTTATACGTATAGATTATTTGTTATGTAAGGCCTTTTTTTAAAAAAAAATTGCTTCATAAAATCTATAACGGTCGTTACACGAAATGTTATGTTAAAGTGTTGAAATCGTGAAACCAGAAAGAAATATATATACAATTGTATTTTGTTTTAACATTTATAAAGACACGATCGTTACACTGACGATTAACGATTGTGAAACGAATGTTAAAATTTTTCTTTCATATTTATTTCTTAGCTCAAGTTTTTACGTTTTCATTCTGTTCTTTGTTTGCGATCGCTTTTTTCATATTTATCATGAAGCTCTTACTGTTTATAACTAGGCATACGCGCAATTTTCCTGTCTCTTATCCAAAAAAAGCCTTGAGAAAATGCAAAGGCTAATAATAACTTTTCTACAAGCTGGGGGCATAGTCGTTAAACGAGAAATGGGGGTTATAGTTTTTTCCTCTTTTTATAGAAAATATAAGGATTCTTTGTTTGTGTCATATAGGGTGGGTTGTCTTGACTTTCTTTTTCAAACTTTATCTGACTTAGTATTGTTTCTGTATTGGCTTCTGGTATTTGGTGGGGTGGGGGAAATCACATGGTGAATTTACTTTTTTTTTACGAAAATAAAGTAAAGGCCGTGTTACGGCCGTTCAACGCGCGTGTAACATAAAATCATTTTATACGTTTGCGAGTGGTATTCTTGAATGGAGGCTGAAGGCGCATCATCATCAGGACTGTGTCTTCCTTGGGCTTGTCAGTGTTGTCACTTTGTTCATTCTTGTCATCGTGACGTTTTTCGCGCTGGTCTTTATTCTCGCTGACATTGGTTTTCTTCTTCTTTGGCAATTGTTTTGGGGGTGGCATTAAAACTTTGTCCGTGTTACTATCGTTGTCACGGGCGTTTGACGACTGCTTAGATCCCGATGATTTCTTTGACGACTTCACCAAGTCCTTCTTGTGGGTCTTCGGTCGCGAGCACTACATTTGGCTATATTAGTAATTGAATGACATATGGATTTCAATGTTAATGTAATGAACGTTAATTTACCAGTTGAGTTGGCGGGAACTCGATGTCTCCAAAGTCAGCGATACTGAGCGATCTCGGAAGTGGCACGGCCGTGACACCGCCGTCGACGTTGGTCTTCGATGGTTGAAACAAGGTGTTGGCGACTTTCCAACGTTCCCTAGAAATGAGATAATCGTTTCACAATTCTCATAACAGAACTCAATGTATCATCACAGACAATTTGACTTACGCATCTTTTCGTTGCTTCTCTTCGCGACGTCGTCCCTTGCTGTTGTCATGACCTTTCTTCTTACTATTGTCGTGACGATTCAACGAGAAGTTATCGCCCGTGGAACTTCCGGGTAACGGAACAATAATCGTTGGCGTTCTCTTGCCATTCTTGCTGGGTGTTTTGTGGGACGGCGTTCTCTTTCCATTCGTGCTTGGAGTCCTGTAGTACGAATGTGATAACGTTAGATACACGGTCGTTATTCACAACCACAACAACTGCTTCTCTTTTATGAAAATTACCTCTCGCGGCTTCCACGGCGGGAATGGGAATGATCCTTGTCCTTGGTTTTGGATTTCTTTCCTTTCCCTTTATCCTTAGGGGTTCGCTTGCTGCTGGAATCCTTCCCACCAGAGGACTCTTTCCCACCACGAGATTTGCGATCCTTAGATCGCGAAGATTTGTCTTGGTCCTTGCGACGCTTCGAAGGACCTTCGCCACCATCGTCGTCTCTCGGACGTTTACCGGGCGATGCACGGTCGCTGGACTTTCTGTCTTCGTCTGAGTAGGCTCGATCGAGATCCTTGGCCAATGCCTGGCAATAATCCAAATCGCGCTCCTGGTTGGGTTTCTCCTTCCAGTATTCCTTGTCCTTCTTGTGGCGATAGAGGTCATCGGCCTTGCTTTTGTAGCGCGAATCTTTGAGAAATTGCGCAAGCGTTGGCAAGTCACGGTCAATGCCATTCTTTTGGCGCCACCACTGAAAAGGTCAAAGCGAATCGTGTATCTACCGTTGCACATCCGTTAAACTAAACTGACCGTGTGATCCTCGGTGAATTTGACGAGGTCGTTATAGATGTACGTCTCGGCGGCCTTCTTCTGTGTGGGCTTGAAGGCTTTGCGCAAGGCTTTTCGGCGATACGTTCTCGTGTCAGTGCACTTCCGTTTGAATCCAATTTCCAAGGCATCCTTGGTCTGGGCGTCGAAGCCGCAAATCTCCCAGACGAGACGCTTAATCTTCTGCATTTGAGGCGGCATAGGCACGGTGAAGTCAGCCGTGTTGTGACACCTGAAAGTAAATGAATGTTACACGAGCGTGCAACGTTTGTTACACGAATCACTTACGCATTGGCCCCGATGTAAAAAAAGGAAAAGCATCGCCTGGTGAACAACTTCTCGAAGAGGACAGTGTTGAAGTTGGCTCTCAACGAGGTCTTGTCATGGTAGGGAAGATCTGCGGCCACCATTTCGGCAGCGGCGCGCTGAAATCCGGGACTCTTGAACAGCTCCATCACTGCCTTCGTCACTCGATTGATGGGGAAGACCTCATCGAGCAGTTTGTCTTTGAGCTTTTGCCTCTTGTCATTCTTTTTCCTCTCTTGTCGTGACACGGTCGCCACACGGTCGATGCCTTGAGCGTGAATCTGTCTTTCGTTCATGGAGTCGATAACCTTCTTGGTGTCGCGCACCACTCTCAGGGTTGTCTGAAATTTGGTTAGCAAATAGCATTTATAAGGGGACAATCTCAATGACGCAATTGGTTACTTACATTGTTCGTTTGGTCGCGATTGCTGATTTTCGAGGAGATGAAGTCGACTTGCTTAGCCATGAGAACAAGGGCAGACTCAACAAACTGCATTCGCACATCTTGCTTGGCATTGGCAATAATCATTGAGGGCATGAACTCCATGAGCTCATTCATGGCCACGTACTGGTGCATGTTGTACGGGTCTTTTGGAAAGTGACGAGCGTGAAGCACCTCAGGCTTCGAGAAGCCTTCGGCGAAGTTGGTCGTGGTCAGTTTGTTGGTCATTTCGGTTTTCTGCAAAAGAGAAGATACTCGTTTAACGGCTGATAAACGTTCGTTACACGAAAACAAAACCTACCAAGTCAACGATTTGGTCGTACAGACCGACAGACGAGACAACTGGCACATTCTCATCGTCAGCGTCGTCCTCCTCGCTCGATGAACTGCTGCCATCACGGTCGTCCTCGTCCGTACTTTGGTCTTCATTGGGACTGAAGCTGACCTCCTCATCAACGACTACATCAGATGTGGTGTCAGTGTTGTCGGCATCCTCAGGAGCAGAGTCTTCCTCAATCTCCTCCTCCTCCTCAGCCTCTTCCTCCTCTGCTTCCTCCTCATCACTGTCACCCTCTTCTTTGTCATCGCCATCAGGAGGATCATCTGGGTTGTCGTCTCCGCCAGAACCATTTCCGTCATGGCTTCCGGATTGATTTCCCGAACCGTTGCCGTCCGTGCCACTACCGTTGGACGACTTGTCTTTGTTACTGTCTTCGTTTTGACTGGACTCATCGTCTGACTTCTGGCCGTCGTTGTTGCCATCATCCTCTGGGGGTGGATCGTCTTGATCAGCGGCCTCCGTGGCCGGCTGTTGATCGGTCGAGACACTGCCGTTGGACGAGGAGGATGCCGCGCCTGGATAAGTCTCCTTGAGCAACTGACGAGCATTAGCCGCTGCCTTCGCGAGGTGTCGTGCATCGGCCGTGGACTTGGTGTCATCTACATAGTTGAGTGAGAAATTAGTTACATTTTTTGCAATCCTTTTCGCGTTTTAAAGATATACATACCTTTGTTTTTGGCCTTCTCTCTGGCCAACTCCTCCCGGCGTTGCTTATCGGCCATCTCAGATTCTTTAGACTGTCTCAAGTCGATAATATCCTGAACTTTTACTGGTGACGGCTTGGCGGAGACAGGCACTCGTTCATCGTCCGTGCCAGCGTCCGAGGAGTAATCCGTGGCAGCAGCCACGGGTGGCGCTGAGAGAAACATCATTTCCTCCTCTGTGGCATAGTCGCCTTTCAACAGTTCCGGACGTGGGCGGATCAGCATCGTGTGGTCACTGATGTAACGATCGAGATTTTTCCGTGTCCACCACCTATCGCGATCTTCGATGTATCGAGCAATCTCCCAGTCGCAAATGATCTTCCCGTCGTACTCTTTCAACATGCTGTTCACGTAGTGCTCGTTTCTGGCTTCCTCATCCATCATGTTGAAGCGCATCTCGTTGCTGAGATTACAGCACAGTGTCGAAATGTAGTCGGCCCTGGATCCTGTAAAGGACATCATTTGTACACGAATGGTTGCACGAACGTTAAACGAACGCTTACCTTTGGACCAACGAGCGAACACTTGAAACGAACGTGGCTCCTCGCCTTGGTCGATGACAAGAAGGTGTTCCTTGACACGGTCGTCCAACGAAAGCTCACGCTCCAGAGGACTGTCGTTGATGAATTGATCCAAGATTCGCGGGAAGGCCCTCAAGTTGATGTACTTGAAGTATTCGTTCGCTAGGTTCTCGTCCTGCATTTGTTCATCGGCGTTCAACTCGAAGGCGATGATACCGAGAAAATCGCGATCACGGGTATGCGCGTAGTCGATGTTGAATTGCGCCGGGGTGTTGTCCGTCAAATGGAGTAACGTTCGTGACATCGTCCGTTGTTCGGGTCGTTAAACGACCGTTGATCCTGAAAGAGAAATAATTATTTGACGCTAAACCAATAGAAAAATTTTTTTTTTCACTCTTTACCACGTAATTAGCCGTTGAATCTTCGTGAAATTGAACTAGTCGATGGACGTGATAACTAGCTTCAAGATGGAGGGACGTGTGGTGAAAACTGACGTGAATCGAATGTGATATTTGCCTTTTCTTTCCAATTTGGCTCAGGTGCGTCTTGTCGCCATTTTACTTTGGAAATTCTGACAAAACAGCAAAACTCATGGTGCATCAGCTGACAAACCAAGCGCTCTGATTGGCTGCTGTGAGCGCGCGCGTCATACGAACGCTGTGATTGGTTGCAGAAGCCACGAAATTGTTGACAAGACACAGGATTAAAAACAGCAGCGTTGTTCTTGTCATACAATCAAATATTAGGAAAAAAATATTACGATGCTATGCGTGTCCATAAAAAATGGACAAACTTAAACGACCGTTTAAACGGTAGTTTCACGAACTGCCAATTTGTCCGTGTTCCAAACTTTAACCTTAAAAAAATTAATGAAGCAACATTACAATTCAATTGACATATTTTTTTCCTGCTTGTTTGTCATATAAGGAATCGCTTACAATGATTATATTTCAGATATTGACCCAATAATTGAACGCCTCTGATTACAACAAGGTCTGACCCAATTGTGAATATGGCTGCCATAGCGTTGAATCTTGTGTTAGGAAAAATAGTGACCTAACCATTGGACTACTTGTTCTGCAAAGCGATATACAGCAGTAAAATGCCTTTCCAATTTAAATTTGGCAAAAGTAACAATGAAAGACGCAAGGTAACAAAGGCAAAAAAGGCCTGGAAAGAGCGTCAAGAAGAGTTGAAAAAAAGGAGACAGCAGCTACAAGCCAGCCAACTACAGAAGTTCCTCAACCTGCAAGTGGGACCAGACATTGTGAGAACAGTTAAGCGACCAGAACAAAGTGTCAGAGCAGGGAATGTAGCAGTCACAGACCATCGCGTGGAAAATGATCGTGATACGGAGGTGCCACTGTCGTTTCACGATCGTGTCACGAACGTTAATGAGAATGTGTCAATGGATTGTGCACCATCGACCAGCCGAATCAATGAAAAGTCTGTACGTGATGAATCGGAAATAGAGACACAACTGATATTCGGCCGCGCCACGGGCGTGAAACAAAGGAAGCTGCTCGCACCGGAGACACAGCCATTCACAATCGAACTCGATAGGTTCAACGAAGATGGTCGACAATCCGTTCCCGAAACAGAAAACATTATATCTGATGAAGAATCCCTTCCTTCTGTCAGTGATGTGTGCCAGGTGCAGAAGTCATTATCGAGTAGTGGCAGCTCGACTCCAGTAGAGACTGACTACGAAGAAGCGAGCCAGGTATTCCACAGTCATGTACACGGCCGTGCAACGATCGTGGACGATAGCAATCCAGAAGAAGACTCGAGCGATCCGGAGAGCTTCAACGGCGGAGAAGACAACTATCGCTTACTGCTCGATACCGTAGAGACTTCGAGGATCCAATTCCAATCCTTGGATTTGGATAGTGACGAGGAGGATCACATTTTGCAAAACTACACTGCAGATGAACCTCCACGAAATGATCCCGGACTACTCGTGAACGGCCGTGACCCGGGCGATAGCGATCCAGATGGCAGTACTTCTGATGACAGCAATGACGATAATGAACGTGACAACCCTCGGAGAAACGACAGCGATGATGATCACCGGGATTTGCCAGGTGGTGCTCCAGGTGGGGGACCCGGCGGTGGACCAGGTGGAGGGGGCGGAGGCCCAGGTGGAGGGGGCGGTGGCCCACCCGATCGTGCTCCTGGTCGTGGGCCAGACGGTGATCCAGATGACGAGCCAGACGCCAACGACGACTTTCACGAAGAGAACATCGGCCGTGAACCGTTTGATGAACGGAATCGTGACTTCCACCAACAAGTACTTTTGGAAATGTTGGCTGACGGATTGGCTGCACTTCGAGCAAGTACTCAAATCGGTCACTTCGCCGCTGAAAGAATTTACGACTTCCTCATTGAGTATCGTGGAACTCTTAACCTCATTGAGAACTTTCCAAGGTGCTACAAGACATTGCGCAGAAAGGCTGATCGAAAATTACCTCCCATCACGATCAAAATGAAAGTCCAAAATCTACAGACAGACGAGATTATTGAAGTGGTGGATGAAAAGTTTGATCGATCAACGTATGGCAATCCTATGCTATTCAAGGTTTTGGAAACTTGGACTTATGTGCAACTGTCAGATGCTTTAGCGTGCCACGATCGTTGGCACAACCGTTACACGGACGACGACGACTTACCTCAATGGAGGGATCCAGATCAAGACCCAGTGTTGATTGACCTGTCGTGGGATGGTGTTGAAGCAGATAAGAAGAAGGACAAAGTACTTGAGGTGTTTTCAATGCGTCGAGCAGACTGCAACCGGGTTGTCGCTTTAAGTAAGTGAATAAGAAACGAATATATGTCGTCTGGTCAATGTAAGCACTATTCCACATTTTCAGGTATTTACCTTGGAGAGCATGGGTGTACGGATGCAGAGCTCGTCCTACGGCCGTTCATCGATCAGTGCACGGACCTGAACGTGAAGGTTCGATATCTCCTCTGCGACAGCAAGGCTCGAGTCGTCATCATGAATATGATCGCAATTACTGGTTACTATGGCTGTCAATGGTGCCTGGCCAAAGGAGAGAGAAATGACATTCCCATGCTTGACGACCAAGGCAACAGGAACAGACGTGGCGGTGCGGTCCTGTGGACAGATAAGACACTCGATAAACGACCGCGTACCCATCAGTTATACGTTCAACAGGGTCAAGAGGCCGAGGCAACCAATGATGTCGTCTATGGCGTGAAAGGCACGTCATGTGTTGCCGAGCTATTTGATGATGTCATGGTCGGCGTACCAATAGACTATTTTCATGCAGTGTACCTTGGACTTTGTCGAAAAATCATGAAAGAAATCTTGGGCACCAGCGCTGTGTATTTGGCACGCGTTCAACACCGACACGTGAGACAGAACATAAACGCTCGTTGGCCAAACGTGAGAGTCCCATCTGAAGTTCAAAGGCGACCACGCAGGATTGACGAATCCTCGTACAAAGCGTCCGAGTGGAAGACACTGTGCTTTATCGGCTTCCCCATCGTCATCTCATCACTGGTAGGCGTTGGCATGAGGGACGAAGCTCGAGCGATGACTTACTTCATCTTCCTTTGTCGTGCACTAGTCGTGTCTCAGCCGTGCTACGACCGTGTCCGAGAGGTGGTTGATTTAAAAGACACTGTCAAGAAATTTGTGAAGGCTTACATCAAAGCCTTTGGCAAAGGAGCTTGCATACCTTCGCTTCACCTCTTCAGTCACTTGGTGGAGCAGCGCCAGCGTCAGCCTTTGTCTTTAACGTCAACTGAGGGATTTGAGAGCTTTTACGCCATTATCAAGAAACAGTTGAAAACAGGCTCACAATCTGTTGGGAAGCAGGTGCTGCAAAATTTGTTTGCTTTCTACAATGGTCAGTTGACACACAACTGCAGGAAGAGCTATCGATATCGCCCAGTGGAAGAAGATGTGAAGCATGACTGTTGGATCAGAACAGCCGACGGATACTACAAGATCGTCGAACGGTTGGAGAACGGTCGTGTCACGGGGCGTAAAGTGGACACAGAACGATTCACTCCTGATGTTGTGCGAACTCTACCATTCCACTTGGTGGGTGTCACTCGTTTCAAGCGAATGACCAACATTGACGTGGAAATCAGTCCAAATGACATTATGGAAAAAGTTGTCAAAGTTGAACGCGTCCTAGTGAGCCTGCCATTTGATGTCTTGTACGGCTGAGTAAAGAATGATTCGTCCAACTGCCGTTTAAGCATTCGTGAAAAGAATTATCATTCAAAAGAAAAGTAACAGTTAGATTTGCTATTTTTTGATATCTCGTCCGTGAACTGTCGTGTTTGCTTTCGTTAGACGGACGTTATAGATAATCAAGAAATTTAATTTTTTAAAAAAAATTGTCACTGTTCCATCATTGATATATAACATACCTCAACAATCGTGTAATCATTCGTGTAACGTGCCATTGAAATGTTACATGAAATATAAATATCGTTACATCAGTAACAAATGTCTAAAAAAGGTATAATTAACATCCGTTCACTTTCGTGTAACCTTTAGTGTCACGGCCGTTGTAGAATGCCTTTAAAATTATTTTTTTAAAAAAATGGTATGTTACATTAACTTTAATAACGTGACATATCGGTTACACATTCGTGTAACGAGCGTTACATGACAGAAAGATTGACCAATCAAGCAGGTGCAGAGGTTCTTAATATTAGTATGTTACAACTGTCAACGTTCGTGTTAACATTTGTGCAACGGCCGTTATAGATTTCATAATATGTTCATTTTTTAAAAAAAAATGGAACATATTCCCAAAGCTAAAACCTACCCAGTAAAGTCCAATCGTTCATTTGTAAGCATATCAATAGTGACTGTCTTCTCTCTATGTGATGCACCTTGTAGACGTTCCTGCAACAGCTGTATCGACATCGGTATAACGGACGTTTCACTTAACGTCAAATATTTAAATGTCGTAAAAGTAACTGACTGTCAAACAAAACAACCACGATCGTTCACGTACACATCACTAAGATATTTGGTACATAGACCGTTACACGAACGTTAAACGAGAAATGTTTTTTTCTATGGAAATACGAGAAAAGCACGACTCGTCAATAGTTGAATCACGTCATTTGGGAAACGGTTCGTGCAACGGACGTGCACGATCTTAAGAAAAATAACTTTCACGGCCGAAATTACGAATCGTGTATCTAATGTAGTCACGGCTAGTGTAAACTTCTGTTACACGGCCGTTATCTGAGTCGTACTAACTAATCGTTATACGGCTTATTTGGTCATCCGTTAATTGGCCGTGTCAACATTGCTTTTTCAAATTGGTCGTGAGAACCCCTACCATGAACAAGGACAGTACTAAGGCTGCCATTTTCAAACGTA
>JAAUYL010004268.1_pt1 | contig 10487 bp, 6 predicted proteins | sample 7278011 | NCBI WGS metagenome assembly JAAUYL01 (sample SAMN14350225, study PRJNA611818) | marine sediment metagenome | isolation source: surface marine sediment (1.8m) | place: French Polynesia: Moorea | collected 2018-08 | reverse complement strand
TTTTCGTCTTATTTAAGACGGTTTTGTCTTATTTAAGACAGTTCTGGTCTATCTATGAGCTTCATAAGTCTCACTACACAGCCCGCGCAAATATCTTAAATAAGACAAGACCGTCTTAAATAAGACAAAACTGGCGTAAATAAGACAAGACTGTCTGATTTAAGACGAAACCGTCTGGATTAAGACGATAGATAGACAGCGCATTAAGGGGGTGCGTTATCCCGGAAAGCAACGAGTGCATTTTAGCATTTCCCAACTGATACCCGGATAAAGAGACAGCTTTGTTTTGGACTTTGGTCAGGAAAAATATGTGAAAAAGGGTTGTTTTGATTTTCTTCTTCCCGAACTGTCCCAATTCCCAGGGTTTTACACTGAAAGAGACTGAAGTGGTTTCGCTTTTGTTGTACGCAGAAAAATAACATCAAACATCGAGACTCAAAACGGTCATTTTTGCTGTGAAATTATCCACCTCTCTTCGCTACTCCGGGACACTAACTCTAGCAATTAATCGTAATATTTAAAATACAAACCATGTAAATATTAAATTAGCTAAAAAATGATAATCTTCTCAAAAAACATAGGATTATTGTTTTGACTTTTACATTAAAAAATTATTAATAGCAAGACCACCTTCATATAAAAAATTCCATAACCAAAAAAGGAAAAAACATTCCTCATCACTTTTAAAAAAAGACAATTTTTATTTCCCTACGAAAATTATTTTCCCTGTTATCTTTAGTTTTTGTTTGCTTTCGTTTTTAAATTCCTACTTTTAATTTGGGTCACCAGACTGATCGGTCCGTTGCAGAAGACAGAATTTTTTGACTTTTCTCAAAACTAATTTGTGTTCTTTTAAAAAGCGCATGCATCTCTTCTCCTTTGAAACTGATAAGCATTTGTTTCTATGGCCTTTTCAGCAGTTCAATAAGCATTGTGTACTTTGTTATTGCAAGACCCAGCGCCATCTACCGGCTTTCAAAAAAAAGGGACAGTCGTGCATGCTCGCTGCATATACAGGTCAAACGACAACAACAACAAGATTCCGAGACGGCACTAATTGTTTTTTGCTTCCTCAAAACATAAATAATATGATTCAGCATTTTACATTAGATGCAATGCTTTTTCTTGGCAAAAAAAAGATATCTGCACGATATCGGAAAAGAGATGCAGTGCCTGGCCTTCATGCCGTAAGTGAGTTAGCGAGCCGTGTGCAGTGTGCGTTATTGCAAAAGAGAACCAGAAGAGCTTAGCTGGTTCTTTCTGTTCTGTGTACGTGTATGCACCAATTTGACCTCAATATTATTGCGCTTTTCCGTGAGCCAGTTTCCCGGGGGGTAGGGCTGTGCAAAATCTAGGGCTTCCCATTATACCGTTCGGTATGGCTTTGTTGTTTCGGCTTCGCTAATAGGCAAGGCTTTTCCCGGAAACTCTGTATGACCCTAGGATTAAGGAAAGCCTCTCGCTCTCTCTTACTCAATAGGAGAGTGTGTTTTCTGCATAGATCTCCCGTTGCAATTGCAAACACTGGTGTTTTATAACCCTCATCATCTGCTACTGCCTTTAATAAATTGCCACATGTGTACAAACATATGACAAAGGCATGCAAGTATGTGTAGCAGATATCTTTGGGTAATACCAAAAAGCGAAAAAGGCTGCGCTGTGACCTACATAAGGCCTCCTGCCTGGAAGCCCAAATGCACATGCATGCAACCCTCGTCATGTATGTTTATTTACTTGTATTTTACGTAAGAGTAGGGTCCACATATGAACACTTAAAATCATGCACTGCACTTATTGCAGACGTTTTGAAAGCACTCTCTTTAAATGCGTCCTTTGACAGTGCATAAAAATATTTGCAGGCGCGAGGACACGTTGGCACATTTATGCACTTTTTGACCCAATAAGCCCGCTCGCTCGTAAACATTGAAAGCCTAGCCGTCGTGAAATTCAGGAAGTGGAGCAATTTTACAATGATTCGTTTTGGAGTCTCGAGCTCCGCTATGCATATGAAGTTTGTTGTTGTTGTTATTGTTGCCAAGTCATGCAATTCTGGCCTCGCGGCCTCGATGGCTTCGGCACAGCCTCGAGAAGTAAGTAGTAGGTCAAGCATGTGTGCTAGCTGCTGCTGCGATGCGATGCATTTTTATGCCCCAAATATGCCAAGTAAGTATAGGGAAATTCTTGTCTCTTTATTGTCTTGTAACTTTTGAGAAAAATCCGTAAAACAACTCCGGTTTTTTTCGGGCGGACATTTCCACTTCAAAAAGGCATGTCTCAAATGACACCTCTCTTATTCAATGCTTGAAAAGTGGCTATTTTACTTATTTTTTTCTGACGGAAAAAAGCCATAATGCGTCCTAGACCGCAAAGGACAACTAGCAGCTAAAAATGGTTAACTACATCTGGTAGCACCCCTGCCGTCAGTCACTGTACGTGGAAGGTGTTTAGCATTGAAAAATTCCATGTCGATTTGCATGATGTTATGGGAAAAAGTAACTGTGCAAAGGGGAAGTTTGCTTGCCATATTCTCTCACATATCCTACATATGGATGCGGATCCCAGTCGTGCCTCTTTTGCAAGCTTCTATTTTGCCTGAATGAAAGTGGCGATCCAAAAGTACATTGACAGGCTGCATGCACCCTAATGTAGAGGGGTGAAGATGCAAGAGTAACCTTGGCCTATCTATGCTTCCCTTCCCTTACATTACAGCAGTACACAAGAAGCTTGCATGCCTGCATCACAAGGAATAGTGAGGGAAAACAGTTTTGCCAACCCTAATAAAGGTAGTTAGGGTTGACTGAACTTCTCTTTTTTTTCCTTGACATGTTATGCTTTTGCAATATGCGGGAATACTAAATACTACTGGCTTATGTGGGGTAAAGATTAAGGCATAAATGTAAGATACAGCTGAGCAGATGTTTTTGTGAAGGATAAGTATTTAGGCAAAATAGGTTGCGTTGCAATGCAAGGGTTGAGAATTGACCTAGTTTTTTCCAGAGGAGCAGTTATTAGCCTGATTAATAGGATATCGGTAATACCTTTATAAACACAAAAAAGGAAGCCAGGATTTAACAGTTTCTAAATCAAAACCAGTTATTTAGGGAAGGGAATGCTTCAGAATTTAAATTTTCAATGCCACGCATGACACTGCCGAGATACATTGTAAAATCAGGAAGTATCTATTAAAAGAGACGCTATATAATGTAGCATGCACCTACCTTCTAGCCCCCTTGGCATTTAAACTGTCTGTTCAGGGAAAAATTCCTGTTACAAGACTCCATTTTGAGCTAGAAATCCAAGCAACAAAAAAGGAAAAAATACAGAAATTGCAGAATTCATTGTCATATTTTATTTTTTCCCCCGTGAAATAGCGTGAATGTTTGGTGAAATTATGATCGGCTATGAAGCGTGCGAGGCTCGGCTTTGTAGATCCTGCATTTTCAAGTTCAAATTGCGTATTGTGTAACGGTCTACTCAACTAGCATGTGACAAACTAAAGCGTTTAAGGAAAAAGTATCAAAATAACAAGCATAGCTGTGAAGGCTAATGATTTCTGTGAAATTAATGTCTTTAATGCTCACACCAATTAAAATATTTATGTTTTTCTTCCGGTCCTTAAGTATGGTACAATTTACTCAGTGTTGATAATGCTGTTTGTTTAATGGACTTCTTATCTGATGCCATCTTTAACGGCAGCGAGGGGATACTTTTGCAATTCTTGTAATTTCCTTGGATGTGTCATACTCTTGCAGCCATAAAAGATCATTGTATTAAGGAACACCCTGCATCCCCTACTAAAATTCGTCTTAGGGTGTGGCGATTCCGTATATATTTAACGCTGAAAACGTGAACTCTACAGGGTCTTCGGAAACTTTTTGGGTATCTTCAAGTGCTGAAATTTGGGGAGAACCGTCGGTATTCTCGGAACTCGGTAGCCATATTGGTCGGCTACCAGTTGATGAGTGAGGATTTACCCACAAGGGAGTCAAAATAGGGGGAATAAGTTCGATAGTTATTTCTGTCCCGCCAATGACGGAGTAAATATTGGTAGAGAGACGGGAGACCAAAAGTTCCCGCTAGTCGCCGTTGAGGGATATTCTGATTTTATTCAGAAAGAAACACCACCCCTGCTTTCTTTTTACATGGATCCGTTCAGTTTTGAGCATCTGCCCGTAAAAGCGCTCAATGTGAAATGGTCCTAACATGATTACTTATGGAGTGAGTTCAATTTCCGTTTTTCTGAGGATTTTTTGTGTAGAAAAAATTAACACTTTTGATTAAAATTGGCAGCAAAGAAAGCCACTATTATTCCTTCCCTTAGTTCACGGAGCTCTTTGGCACAAGATGTTTCATTTTGCCCCGCATGATCGTAGAATCCTGTGGTATAGAAAACGTGTGAGTAATCGTTGAGTACTGTACTTCAGTGCGTTGTTATATTTCTTTGAAAGCTGATGTCAGCAGACGCCGGTGGTTTTTCAGTTCTATTAAGTAACTTATTGAACAGGAAAGCTTTGGGGAAGCAGATGAATTCTTTGGCAATATTTGTTGCGCTCACATTCAGTTCCTTTCTTTAGCCAGTATCACAAAACGGGGTGACTCACTATTGTTGCAATTTTCTCATGACCGCACCAGGAAATTGGGCAGATGTTGGGGAGCACCCTGTAGTTTTTGCAATATCATAGCGATGAATCAGCGGAAGGATTTTCTTCCTTCAACGTTCCGATGCTTTCTTATTAAAGAGAAATACTCTAAAAGAGTATCCATAAAATCACAAAAACATTATTTAGTTTGTAAAATATAATTGCAATTTCTAAAGATTCAGACATAGACATATTTTGTGCATTTTTCAGACGTCTATAAAGTAACGAATTTTATTTACCAAGTCACTTTTTTAACAAATATACCTATATACTTACGTCCCTAATTTCCGGGAGAAAATGTTTAAAAATACTGGTTCGATTTCTTCAAGAGTGAGTCAGCGTCCCGAGGGACCAAGATGAGCGCGATCTTTCTTCACTTTTTCCGCCCTTCCTCCACCTTACTTCCCCTACTTTTTAACGCGGAATTTCTATGCGATAGAATACTTAAAAATATTTGCCGTACAAACTTTGACGTAATTTTTAGACGTACATTTCCCGTGAACACAAAATGCCGCGCAGCGGTGATTAAAATCTGTAAAAATCATCGAAAAACGACACATCTAACAACAAAAAAATGAATTAAAATATGCCTGGGAGAATTATTTACACTCACATCTGCAGACAGGGAGGTACAGGGGCCATTTTTTGCCGGACAGCAAAAACTACTTGGATTCAAAATAATTTAAATGGTTTTAGTTAGGTACGCCTTATTTACATATTTGTTGCCTGATGCCGGTGTTTCAATAGTAAGGGTAGTTGAATTGAAATAATAAGCAATATGATGATATTTAGCATTTTTTATTTAGTTCCCCCGGAGTCTGGGGAAACATATTTACCATGAGTTGTGCATTTCCCACGTTTTATTATTCAAATTAATGAATTAACATAATTTTCATGCATTCATCTCATTGTTTTTTGCAGGTATGTGTACCCGAAAATATTGCGAAAAATAGTCTGGAAACGAGAACGGAGAGTTGTATAAAAATATTCCCCTGATAAAGTTTGATTTCAAGGTCCGCTGAGCAAGCCTGAGCATGCATACGTAGATACAGAGTCAGATTTTGTTTGAGAATAGTTTTTTTCGGGAAATAGACATATTACATCTCCAAAGTTTTTCCAGTCTTTTTTCCCAGTCTTGCAAAAATTTCAGACTTCCCAGACATTTGGAGAAATTCGCTGAGCTTGCGTAAACTGTAGAAAAATGCCCTGATTTTTCACAGAAAAATATATGGTCCGTAATAGATATTTTTGACCGGAAATGCAGACTGAACCGGTTTGTTTTAAAGGCCACTTCCGGTTCCTGTTTGGCCTTGGAAAAACGTAAACAAACTATGAAAGGAAGCTTAATGCTGCAACCTGGCAGACACGGAAAGAAACTTTTTGCTTTCCAATTTTACTGACTGTTCTCGAAAAGATCTTTCAACTCTTTAGGATGGACAATTGTACTCTGTTATGTAACGGTAACGGGAAGAAAAAGTAAAACAAACACTTCCTAATTGCATTTTTCTTGTCTGGGCGACAGACTTTTTCGGAAGGAATTTGGCCTTTTTTGCAAACTTGGAGACGTGCACTTTTTCTATTTATCTGGTTACTCTCCACGCACCTCCATGCATTTCGGGATATTTCCTGAAAAATCATGACTGCTCCTTCTTGTTTCGAAATATGCCTGATTTTTTACTGAAAACCGATGCCATAAAATATGTGGATAAGGCCTGCTCCTCTTCTACTGCTACTGCAAGGAAGGCTAGACGTCAGACTTACTAGGGCTATAAATTGGGATCTCTCTCGGGGGAAAAAGGGCCAAAAAAGGCCAAAAAGGAGGAAATAGAAGAGCTGAAGCTGCTGAGGCCGCCGCCTGCTCGAGACCAGACGGTGTGCATACTGACGGCCCCAGGCCTGGGCTCAAAACCGGAAATCCGGCACTTTAACCGGAAACCAACGGACATCCAGATTCAGCTGGTGCACTTCCGTTCTAACACAATAATTCCGTTTTTCTTGGATAAACCGGAAATAGCGCTGTAACGGTTGAGCCGGAAATCCGGAATTATACGGAAAAAAACGACAGTAAAGCCCCTTCGTTCTATTGTTTGACACAGGCTCTATTTCTTGTATGGATAGAGAGAGAGGCCGGCTCTAGATTCCTTACATAAAAATTTCACGAACAAAAAAGCAAGAAAATTGGCATCCCTATAGGCCGTTTGAATTTTCTCAATCCTCCTTTAGCCTGATTGGTCCATTGCACTACTTTCCAACCATTCAGCAAAGAGACATTCCAAGAAATGGTCGGAATGCATTAGTGCAACGATTTTTCATTGCCACTTCTTCATTTTTCCGTGAAGATCCAGTTTTTCTAGACGGCGAGACGTCTTCAAAAGTTTGGGATAAATGTGCAAAAAATGTAACATTTTTCCAATTTTATGTAGTTCCACTGAGAGGAAGTCACTTTTCCTTACTCAGCTGTTTATTTACAGTAGTTTATATAAGGCCTAGCATGACTGCAGCTAAGTATGTGCTCTAGTAGAGTTGGACTGGGAAAAGTTGCAGTCTCAGTGCAATTTTTTACCAGCAAGAAATTTGATCTTGAAAACACTAGAGACGGCTGCGATGAGCAAGCTGCAGCTCCGTAGTTTCTTTGAGGATTTTCACAACCTACAAGTTTAATGCTGTGATTTAAGGATGCAATTCAAAGTTTATTATGAATGTCATTTCCTGAGAAATTACCGCGCGCATCGCCGGGTTTCATTATGCAGTCTTGGCTTTCCTTTTCCCAGTCTTGTTTAATTCAGGAATTTGAAAAGCCGTCGACGTTCTTGCTTTTCAAAATTAATGTATTTAGATATGTGGGCGAATTTGCGAGGGCAGCTACTAACTTGTCCTTTATACTATTCTCAGATCTACTCTACAGTATTAAAAAGGCTGTAGACAGCTAAATGTAATAGTATACACCAGCTCAAGGTCTACCAGGAAGAAGGCCTCTACTCTACAATGCAGCTGAAACATCTGGGGGCCTTTTTTAAAATCCGGAAAATGTCAATTTCCGGTACATTTTTAAATACCTCAAGTGGGCCTTTGTTTTGTTGTCCGGATATTCTGCAACGTGTTGCCGAAGTTTCATCGAAATCGGCCTTGTAGTCGCAGCGTTATGCTCCTGTGAAACCGTGCGACCGGATATTCCGGTCGGTTAGTTTTACCGGATACCGGAATGCCGGACAGAATTCAAGTCGCCCTAGGTCGTCTGCAGCCTTCTCATAGCTTCCTCTTGCATCCGAAGGAAACTGGAGAGGCTGGAGTACATTGTGTACACCCACGGTTTTACTATGCGGAGAAGCGAAGCTTATTTGTACAGAAATACTCGTATATGTATAGTACGTTGGTTTTCGGCTAGACTTCCAGAGTTTGTGAGCCAAGGAGTGTGCATGCACTTTAGCCATATAGATCTCTTAAAGAGTCCTAGGAATTTCTTGAATCAGACACAATTTCCAACATTTCTCTGTCGAAAAATATATGTCCTACCGGAAGAATTCCGGCCAACTCTCTTTCAAATTTTCGGTCTCGACTATACTACACAACATCCTCTTTTAAAGGAGAGAGGCTGGAAAGTTAGCCGAGCTGGGTTCTTGTAAAATACACTCGTTCGACTCCTGGCCATGCATTGGCCAAAGCAGCCTTCCGGCCATTGCAAGTCGCAGCAGGAAAATCAAAGAATGGGCGGCATTGCGGACAAAACAAACCAGAACCCCGCCTCCTCCACAAAGTGGAGCCAGTCTTCCTCCTTTTCTCAAGGCCAGACGCGATTCTTGAATGCGCCAAGGCCTTTGAAAAGGCCTGCCATAAAGGCCGTTAAGACCAAAAACCGGAAAATCCTATGGATGGCCGGACATTCCGGTCATAAAACCGAGCACTTAGCCTATGTTGGTGACAATTAACAATTTGAGCCGGAAGTTTCTGAGAGCAAAGACCAGACAAAATAAGCCTTAGTTTGCAAAAAGACCACTATAAAGGCCTCAAGGCCCCCCTAATACATATTACATAGTTACTACAACCAACGAGAGAGTGGGAGAGGAGAGGAGTAGGCGTAAGTAAGTAGGAACGTAAGGTTTCATGTAAAATATACTACTACGAGTACATGCTCAGCACTCGCCGTGCGGCTCACATGACTTGAAAAAATGCATGAAAATTCTGGGCACGAATCTCCATGGCCCCGGCCGAAACCGACCATCCCATATTTTCCACACAGACAGGCAACCAACTAAGAAGAAGAACTTCTTCTCGAGGAAGCAGCAGAGCTTATTTTTTCTGTGCATGGCCATATAAAAAGGCTGTTGCAGGCTTAGATAGTTGGCTGGGTGGAAGCCTTTTTGACCACATTTCTAATTTTGTGTCATGCAATAAAGCCATTGCACATCTATCTCCGTGCGCGCGCGTCTAATGACGTTGTTAACTTTTAGAGGAACACCATGACAGTTTAACTTGACCCTAGGGCTCTAGACTAAAGAATTGTCCCCCAGATGGCGTAGTTAGTTGTGGAGGAGGAAGCAACTTATACTTCTAAACTTATGTAGCACCCAAGTACATTTTATGGCAAAGTCAGAAGTCTGGAAGCCAGGCAGACATTGAGATCATGGCCAGGCCTTTTACAATGAGGTGCCCCAGTCAACTGTGCCTGGGACTTACCAGGCAACACCCAGTGAAGGTTTCCAGGTTTTTTGCACATGACAATGGCCAGAAGGGCCTAGGCCTTTTTGGCCTTTAAAGGCTGGCCTCATTCCGTGTCTTCCTCTTCTTCTACTACTTCTTCTTGTACCATGTACATTCTCACGTGCGCCCCTTTCCCAGTTTCCTTTAATGGGAGCATGGCGGCCTTGACTTGAAAAAGGCCGAGGCGAGGCCCCGCTCTTATTTTTGGCCTTTTGGGATTGCAATTCCTAAATACGTAAGGCCGATACAGATCTATGACCTCATAACAATTTTGTCGGCGGGAAATTTTTGAAAAAGCAACATCTGTACACACACGTAAATGATGTGTATCTTTTGAAATGATCAACGTCAGACTCGTGGAATGAAATGAACATTACGATATGCGTTTCGTATCTTTTTTTGCAAATGTGAAGGCCATATCCGACTGCACTTTCTTGTCCTAGAGGCGTAGCATAATTTCCCCATATTTTTGTCTGCCTGGAAAAAATATGATGACTTGGCAAAAGCAGAGAGCAGCAGCAGTCTGAAGTTTCTTGATCTGAAATGACACGTCGATGCATTTTCTGACGTTCGCTCGTCTGGTGGTGTTGAGCTCCATTTTGGGCACACAGCAAAACAGCAAAATAAAGGCCTCGATTCCTCTCCTGAAATGAGGTCATCCAATTTATAGCCAGCTCGTAGAAACTGCTCGTACATAGTCTATGTATTTACATTTGTAGAGCACTACTTCCTCCTTTCAAAAAAGGCCCAGACAAGCGCCTGTGCTTCGACTGCGACGGTGCACTGCATTAAAAGTGAAAGCATAGAGAGGCTAGACTGCCTTTCTCGTCGAGGCTGCGAGGCCACGAGGCCGTGGCGGCAGCCTCCAAACGGCTGCATGCGGCTCTGTCGCCCGTTGACGGTTTGAAACGGAGCAGACGACGTACGTAGAGCATAGCAGTAGCGGCAATGCAATGCAAGAAGGAAATGAAAGTATAAGGCGGCTCTTCTACTATAGAAGTTCAGAGGCCTTTTTTTGGCCCAAGGCCACCGCCGAAATACAGGGAGTTCCACCACAAAGTTGGGATTCTAAAATGCTATAGCTCCTGAACTATATGACCAAATCTCATGGACTGTATCTCATTTTTTAGCCCTGAGCTGTACATTTAT
>JAAUYL010064755.1_pt1 | contig 10497 bp, 7 predicted proteins | sample 7278011 | NCBI WGS metagenome assembly JAAUYL01 (sample SAMN14350225, study PRJNA611818) | marine sediment metagenome | isolation source: surface marine sediment (1.8m) | place: French Polynesia: Moorea | collected 2018-08 | reverse complement strand
TTGCCTACGATTGCTGCGGCGGACAAAGTCCGACCCAGGGTTGGCATGCCCATTTGTAGACGCCCCCGGGCTGACCCCGTTTCCGTTGCCGTTCATGATCTTCATCCTCTTCGCCGCGGCCGTCGAGGAGGGCGAGCAGGAGGTGCCGTTGGTGACAGAGTTGGTGTCGGCGTGGCAGTTGCCGTTGATCTTGACAAAGTTGAAATCGGGGTCGGCGGGGTCGCGTTCGGGTGGCCGCTCCGCCCCCGTCAGCAGCCTGACATACACCGTGACGTTTCTGTACACGAGCTGTTCTTCCTCTTCCTCTCGACATCTATTAAACAATATAATGTTAAGTACTTAATTACCCCTAATTAAAATACAATTAGTACCTTTGAGCCAAGCACTCGTCGCACACCGGAGGCTCGGAGGACAACAGGAAGGTGGAGGCCCTGTTCCTGACGACGGAAATCTCAGTGTCGACTTCAAACATGCTCTGCAAGATCGCCCACTCCTCCTCCGAGACCATGTAGACCCTAAACAGGTAAAAAAGGTTAGCAAAATCATTTCACGAAAAAAAACCATTGTGGCTAATATTCTTTTGTACAAAAAAACCGCTTGTTCAGCCAAGCACGTACTATCTATTACTTGTGACATGAGCTTAGGATTAGTAAAATATATTTTTTTGTGAGCAAAAATATTCGCTATTTTCGCAGAAATGCACTTAGATTTAAGTTGAGCCCACGCCTGACTTTAAGGTGGGTTGATATTTTCGTTTTAATCTCAAAACGCTTTTTGGATTTTTTATAGAGGGCATCTAAGTAACTGCATCATGCACAATCAAAGCAACAGGATAAAAAATGTACAAAACTCAATATCTTCAAACCCTACCTTTTCTTGTTCTCCCACCATGCGTCACTGACATAAATTATAGTTCAGAATATTTTTTTCTGTGAAACTGTTTGTTTACATATTTCTACTTACACAGATTCGTAGTCGGATTCGGTGGCGAGGTCCAGAGGATAAATTAGGCCTCCATGATGACAAAGCAGTGTTTCATTTGGTATGGTCTTGACAACCTCCTGGGTTTCAGGTTTCCTTATAAACATTCTCCAACCGTGGACAAATCTGAAAGCCACGAAAAAAAGTCGTGAAACAAGGCCAGACAAAAATGAAATGTAAACAAACACTTACGCTCTTGGTATGAGGTAGACTTTGTTCAGGCTCGGCTTTGCCCATGACGGACGGTTCCGTTCGTTGAGGATGTCATTGAGCTCGGCCTTCTGGGAGTTGGCGATCTCCTTCTTGACCTCGGTGGCATTCTTGGCCTTCTCGTCGTTGGCCTTTAAAACGACAGTAACATCAATTTCATCATCATTAACCAAAAAATCGTGAAAGACTTACCAGGCATTGTGGACAAAGAAGTGAGCCTTTTGGAAATTCCCTGGCGTCGGGGAAGTAACGCTTCAACAAGCTCCAGAGATCGGAGCCTACCAACCTCCGCTTGGACTCCTGGATGCAGAGGTTGTCGTGGCTGCACACCATGTCAAAGTTGAAGACCTCTCTCGGCGGCAAGACGGATTTGGTCGGTGACGACGACGAGGACGCGGCCTCGGCGGTGGGCTTCGAGTCGACCTCCTCCCCGTTCTTCTCGTGCCCGTTAGAGTTGGACACGCTGCTGCTGCCGTTCTCCTTTATGCTGTTGCTGTTGCTGCTGCTGGTGACAACCAGGTCCGTCCCGACCTTGGACAGCCTAGACTGGACTTCAGCCAGGGACTTTTTGACATTCTTGGCCTTCTTTTCTTTGTACTCTTGAAATTCCTATAAAAGGTAAAAATTGAATTATTTTATAGAGTCAAAAAAAATCGTGAAATCTTACTTGAGCAATGACGTCTTCGAGATTTTCACGAGCCATGGAGCGCCACCGCTTCAAAGTGGTTTTTCCAACCCAGTACAGCATTTCGATCGGGCCGAGGCTGCTCTCGTCGTCCTCGTCCTCGACCGCGAGGATCCCGTTGCCGTTGGTAACCACGGCGTCGGAGTTGGAGTTGATGGGAGTCTTGAGCATCTCCGTGACGACTTTGTGGTCCTGGTTTATCGATCTGGCAAGCTTGATTACGCGACACCGATTGCGCACGCAGATTTCACATAGAGATCGACTGTTCAACTTCCGGCTACCCTTGGCGAGGCCGGCCTCGCGGTAGAAGTTCAGCGCGGCCTTCGAGTTCACAGCTTTGACATCCTGGATGCGGTCGAGGTCGAGACGCCCATGGGCGCATGTGCACGGGGTCGTGTCGATGGCGGGGGCGGCGTTGGGGTTGACGAAGAACTTGGCCAGCCATTCCATCGGCAAGAAGTCGAACCCCGACTCGGACGCGTCCCTGAACGGGATCGTCTCGTAGAGCGTCCGCATCTTGGTCTTGAGCGAGACCTGCTCCTTCATTTTCGCCTCCTTGACATGAAGCTGTTCTTTGAGTTCATCATCGAGGAGGCGGCGATCCTGCTCGATGAAGGCCTGCAGGTACATGGGGAGATCGGAGTTGTTCAGGTCCGTGTTGGAGTTGATGCTGTTGGTGTGGTCGACTTTGGCCACGCTCTTGCGGCCGTTCACCTTCTTGGCCGACCCCGATTTCGAGGCGGAAGTAGGAGCCTCGGCGACGGCGGCCTCGGAGGCCAGCCGTTTCCGGTTTTGCTCTAGTTCTTTGGCAGACGTGTAGACCAGCATGTAGGCATTGTTGGAACCCTGGTTGCCCTGGAAATAAAGTACACAAATATTATGTTTGTAAACAAACCAACCCCCATGGAGCCCCCCGCATACTTTCTTGTAGTTCTTGCTCTTCTTGTTCTTGACAGACTTGCTCTTCGGGTTCTTCTTATTCTTGCGATCAAGATCGCACTGGGCTGAGATCAGCAATCTCAGCACAGTGCGATACATGTTGAAAATCAACCGAGCGGGCCTATGGCGAAACAGCGGAGGATGTTTTACCTTTACCTTGATCAATTTGGAATTTTTCACAGGCAACCCGTTTGAGTTCCTTTTTGTTCCACCATTTGAAAGACTATCTGAGGTTGAATTCGAGTTTGAGGTCGTCGGTGTAAGAGGATCATTTTCAGATCCCAACTTGGGATTCTTGCCGACGATTCTCTCGACGTAGGCGTCGCTGAACTTGAACCACTGCCCGGAGGCCGGCTCCTGAATGTGGGCGATATAGTGGCCATGATTGGCCTCGGCACCCACGTGCATCAGGACCCCGGTCAGGTGGTAAACACTGCTGCACAGGACGACCTCGGCATCGCTGTCGCCGTCACCCCCGAGGACAACGTCGACGTCCTGCTCCAGGTAGTTGGACATGTCGAGGACCTCCGGGAACTGGACGAAGGAGTTCAGCTTCTTCTTGCGACCGGTTTGCATGTCAAAGATGAACCGATTGAGCTGGAGGTTCAAAACTGGGGGAAGCTCTGAGAGCTTGACGCTCCTCTTGGCGTCCTGTGTGGATTCACAGCCTTCACAGAAATATTGGTTGACGCCCTCGAGCTTCTCCTCCTTGAGGAAGTCGTCCAGGCAGTCGGTCAGGGTCTTGTGGCCTTGCAAAGCCAGATCAAGTTCGTAGAAATCGGACGGCCTTTTCGATTGGCGTTTACATTTTAAGCACTTGGTCACATAGGCGTACCTCCCCCTGAACTGGCTCTGGACGATGGTCCTGACCTCCTCGCTGTTCTGGTTGCTCAGGTTGGACTCCAGGAGCGAGATGAAGAGCTTGGAGAACTCGGCCGCGTCCTGTTGGACTTGGGGATCAAGGCCAAGCTTGGCGATGAAGTCGTTCGGGTCGACGGCTCGCCGACGAGAGAACTCCATCATGGCGAACAACGCTTGCAAGGAGGCGACCTTGCCGCTCGGCCGGTAGTGGCTGCCGATCAGGGTCTCGTTTTCGCGTTCGACCCCGTCCTGCTCGGGGTCCCACTTGTAGAGGGCCTGGCGGAAGGGCAGGTTGTGGAACCAGATCTGGAGGAATGAGTTGACGTAGCAGGTGTTGCCGAGATTCTTCAGGCCCGCCGGCATCCCGACGGCGCGACGCTCAAGGCCCATGTCCTCCTCGGACTCGTCCGAGTCGTCGGCATTAGCGATGTTGCCGTTCTCGTTGCTCCCATTTTGCCCGCCGACGAGCCACTGGTTCTCACCGAGGCTGCAATAGCATCTCGGGTTGGAGCGGCAGTTCTTTTTGCACCGCCATTTCGGACTGTGATGTGTCGGGAAGTTGAGTCGATAAGCGTCCAGGAGGTTCTCCTCGTCGATCACGTCCGTCTTGGGATCGTCGACACCGTCAACCCAAGCCCAGACGGACTTCTCCTGCTCCTCCCGAGCTTTGGGATTGCTTTGCATCTTGAACTTTGGCACTGATCTTACTCTCAAATTGTTTGTATCATAACCGTTTCTTTAAGGAGTTCACTAAACAAAAGATCGAATGATGTGAGCCCACAGGGTCAAGGCGATTAGGAAGATGGACCAGACGAGCGGGATCAACCGGTTAAGCGAATCTCCGAGACAACCAGGATGCCAGTAAACGTCAAATGAAAATAGTGTCTTTTGGAAGCTGGTTTTCCGTCGCCTTCACTTCACCACCATGATGATCCTTCTTGACCAGTTGTCAATGTCACTTTTTTGCGTCAGATCCGTGATAGAAATCAAAACACCGTATCGCCAGGTTGCGCCAATTTTTAGCCAAAAACGAGACGGCGATTTTCAGCTTTCTCTTCTGCGAGCCGAACTTGATATTTTTCCATTGTGACGTTGAGCGACCGATTTCAAGGCAAGCTCAACCAAAATTCGTCACAAAATCTCAGCTTCTCCGCTTAAACCCAAGACTTAATTGTTTAAAATTCAATAAATTAAGAGTTTTGAAGGATTAATTGCCTTTAATAACCTTCATATTTGCAAGATCTTGTGCAAAATTAGTGGCAAAGTGAATTTTGTGCCTAGTATTTCGAAGCTCGCTTCATCCTGTAGTACCAGGAAATCAATGGCGGGAAATTCAAATTTTGCTAGAGTCAGCAACTTGAGGAACTTCACAAGGCCAAAATTCAGGCAACCTCATAAATCAACCTCAAAGAAAATGATTGATTCAAAGCTCTCCTTTCGTTTACGCAAAAATCAGAAGCCAACTTCCAGTCGAAGGACATCTTTGCAAACGCAATGATGCTAAAATTGGAGTGCTTCTTGCTGTTCTTGACAATATCCTGGTTCATACCGAAATCCCAAGGACAATCCAAGCGGGTGATCAGACCGATCTTGAGGTGCGAGTGCGGGATCGCCAACTCCAAGCCCAGGATGGCCAGGATCGTCGGCGGCGAGATCGCCCGGACGAACGAGTTCCCGTGGGCGGTCGGGCTCCATCGGTTCCACAATTGCCGGAGTTCTCCAGTTTGCGGTGGAGCCATCATCTCAACCAGGCACGTCATAACCGCGGCTCATTGTGTAGAGGGTAAATTATTATCTACTCGAACTGCATCCTGAACAAAAACTTCTATCACAGATGGAGCCATCAACTGTGTCAGCCTCGGCGACCACGACATCGCCGACACGACAGAGACGAAGTCGATCACGCGGTCGGTTAACGATACAAAACTATCCTGGATGATTCACAAGGACTATTTTAAAGGCAGCCCGGAGAAGCTCACTCACGACGACATTGCCATCCTACTCCTAATCCAACATGTGGATTTCAGACTGTAAGCTTAACCAACTTGATCATGATCCTATGACAACCTAGGTAATATGTGTTCAGGTACAAGCACATCGCCCCCCTCTGCCTCCCCGATCCAGGGGTCGATGTAGACGAGAACGTGACGGCGATCGTGGCAGGATGGGGTTTGACGGGCAAATCGGGATGGCAGAGTGACGTGCTCAAGAAAACCGACGTCAAGACTTGGTCGAACGAGAGGTGCCAATCGCAGTTCGGGTTCGATCCCGACGGCATCCTGGACACCCATTTGTGCGCTTACAAAAGAGGTAGCCACGATTTTAAGCCTGCTAATCCCGATCAAGGATGATCTGTTTTAAGGTCACGATGCCTGCCAAGGTGACAGCGGAGGAGCTCTGTTTGCAAAAAGGCCGAGTCACTTGAGGAAACGATCCGACAACCTGGATCGCTACGAGATGATCGGCGTGGTCTCCTTTGGCCAGAAGTGCGCCGAGCAGGACAAGCCCGGTAACAAAATCCAGATCTTTGTCTTGAACCTGAACACTGGATCGACTCTCTTTTGGCAGGTGGCTACACCCGCGTCAGCAAGTACACTTGGTGGATTTTGACCAAGATGACGGACTTCTACGGAGTTGCCTACGTTTGCAACGGCTTCAGTGGAAACTGGTTAGGCGGCGGAGGCTGACTCGTTCACTCTGTTTGGTCGCACTTTACATTTTTATTTTCTTGTCCATCTCACGATCGATGATAACACTTGTAAAAGACTTCCTTCGAGCAAAGAATTTACAAATCCTTCGTCTCTCTCAATCGCCTGATGGCCGATCGGACGGAGGCAGCGGCCGTAGTCGAGAAGGTGTAGGCTCCGCCGGCGACGGTGATGCGGCAGTTCTTGATATTACAATACCAGATGCCGACGGCCTTCCTCTTCATGGCCTCCTTGCCGCAGAAGGTGCACAAGAACTTCGAGTGCTGCGTGATTTCCATCTTCTTGACGGTCTTGCGGAGGGAGGCGCCATAACGGGTGCCGTACTTGCCGACAACTCCGACCTTCTTCGTGCGTTTGGCCTGGAATTTCACAAAGCAAACTTACGTTAAGACCGATATTTTGATTTGAGTTTTTGACTGAAAATTCAGAAGATTCTTAAAGACAAAGAGCCTTTCGGGGACTTAAAATCGTCGGACGATCACTGAGCTTTGTCGAGCAAGGCTCAAACTCTGGAAATTCGATCGGATTCACGGGATTTCTAGCAATTTTTCGACGGCACTCACCATTTCGTTTCTGTTTGAAGGAAATCCAAAACGGAAAAGGAAGTTGAGACTGTCAACAAATAAAAATACGAAGGTCTGCAGGCTAAGCGCTGGGACGACAGCTGACGCGCGCGCGCGATTCAAAAAATGGCCCATAACTTTGAAAAAAGCATATTTTTAAGCGTTTTCTGGTTTTACTTGTGAAATCGAGCATATTTTAAAAACTCTAATTTTAAAGAAAATCGATCCTAAATCGCTTTTAGACAAACTTTTATGATATTTAAACATATAATTTAGCAACTTACCAAAGGAATTCAACGCTACACTTTGCCTGAATTTCAATTATGAGAACAATGGATCAGATTTTGAGATTTCCCATCTCAATTTGGTCTCTATTTTCAAGTAAAAAGCCAAGGCAGGAAGAAGTAAACTATGTAGCACAGTGAAAATAAAGTCAACGTAGCCAAGCAACCACAAAGCAGCAATCTCGTTTCCTCCATTTCATAAATACAAAGCCAACCAGCAGATTTTCACCTGTGCTCACCATGCTCAAGCTAGTCTCCAGGATGAGCTCGGTATATTCGTCAAAGTAAGTGCACCATCTTTATTTGTTGCTTCAATTCGCGCAACCTCTCTCCGGTTTTTCAGGAGAGAATTGAACTCTCCAGAAAATTGGTCTGTGTTGTGATTGTGAAAAATTCGTGAAAACAAGGTAAGACAACCAAACCAGCATTTTGATACGTCTTAGGAACCATACTTGGATTACAGATTAGGTTCAGCATTTATCCCCGCTGTCCTCATCAGTGTACGAGCGATTTTTCATGCTCCTTCATTTGTGGGATCAGATTCGCTTCCCTATAACATAGTTGTGAGCATATCGAGCATTTGAGAGGACTAGCTAGGAGTTAGCAGAGTCTCGTCGTCGTAGCTTATAATATTTATCTCTCTTTCGGCCTCTCGCGCTTAGCAAAGAAGTGGGGCTGCTCTGCTGCCACTGTCGGTGCCATGTCAACTCGCTCCCCGTCGAGGTCGAGGTCGGTCCGACCTCTAGAAGATGGGAAGGGGGCGTTTTGTCGAGTCACCGCTGTGACTATTCAGGACTACTACAGGCTACAAAAGTAGTTCTATCGTACACTATCGGTGCTATAGCTTGGAGCGAGCATTACCCAGATACAGTAACTATTTACTGTAGTAACATCCCGATCCCGCCGCCGTTCCTATCTGCATATGTATACATAAGCATGATATGAGAAGTTGGTTATGTGAGTGTGTGTTCACTATAGGCCTTGCTTACTTTTACACTATTTATAACTGGCACTGAGGCTGAGGCTGTGGCAGAAGTATGTCTTTAATCTGGTGGTATAGAGAGTCATTTGAAACGCATCATCTAGCTCGATTACCATTGGTCCGTTTAACGATTTAACGGGCCAATCAGGGGCAAGTAAGTAGGTGCTGTACGTGCCCACAAAGTTAACCCAAAAATGTTCGAGCCTGATTTTAGGAGATATACTTACTTAGATGCGACGATTCTGTGGACTGTAGTATGCACCAGTCTCCAATGCGGTTTTTTCTCCTCTCCTCCTCCGCCCCTAAATAACTGACCATTTTTACAAACATAGATAGTAGATATAGTATAGATACCTATCTATGTATGCTGCGTAGGCCTTAAGTGTAGGTCCAGCATGCAGAAGACGTTGATGCTACTGCTACTGCCTGTTTTCCAAGCCAATTGGCGGCGATTTTTCGGACTCATGGTGCCACCCCAGAGCAGGAAAGCCCATGGAGGGGATGCTGGTCTTCCAGGGGCACCCATGGCTACTGCTGATATCTAGAGATCTGTTCGGTTCTGTTTAGGAAAAAAGAGTTAAAGAGGTACAGCAGGTCTAGCTCCATCGATACTATGTTGGCATCGGCCCTCAAGGTCGCTACTTTACTGCACACTAACTACAACATCCTCTCTGTGTTGTCGTATTTTCATATATATTTTTGGGGGTGATAGGACGTTTTCTGCCCCAAACAACACACGGGTGGTAGGACGAAAATTGCCCCGAACGGGCTCGCATGAGCCCGCAAGGAGCCCGAATTTTCTCGGGCTCGAAGAAGGAGGAGGGAAAGCTCACACTTCTTTCTTGAGTTGTGTATCATTTGCCCTACTCAGTTTTACACATATAAGAATGCATTGCAACGGAGCGGAGGAGTGGAGGCTGCTGCTGGTTCAGAGTGATGCTAGCCAAATCATGCACATTTCGGCCACGGGAACCATCTTGGCAAACGGCTAAGACCAAGAGCCTGCACGGGTATAATACGCAGGCACCATGGCGGACGTAGGTCTTGTTCTTCGTCTTCTTGCTTTCTCTCCGACGTCGATTCATGTTTGTCGACTACAATGGTAACTACTACAAATACTTACTTTCCCAAGCTCGAGCCTCGGCTCGACTCTAGAAAAACGAGCGCGCTCAAATTGACCTCACTCGGGCTCGCTTGTGACCAGCCGCTCTCCCTCCCCCTATAGCCCTGTCAGATTCAGGCAGCCTCCGGCCTCGGCCTTAGCATCATCATCACGGCGACGAAGTCCGCGTTCGCCACCACCGCCAGCGAGATCCCCTTGTCCTCGACGTTGACGTTGGCGCTGGCGAGCGAGCGGACGCGATCGAGGATGCAGCAGTCGCTCGGCCTCGAGAAGGGCTCCTTCTGCAGCCTCCATAAGCTATCTACCTACTTATACAAGTATGCTATGGAGAGTATGGAGTAACCCTAGATGTGTGCCTGCTACTATGGTAACTTTCCTTTGCTTTAGAACTCCACTCACTTGCTTGCCTGCTTTGCTTACAATCATTAATGGCAGTGCTGAACCTACTGCTGCCTCTCCCCCTCCTCCAGAGTTGAGGCTGCTGCTCGAGCCTCTCGCGCACGACGTCCTCTCGTCCTCCGTTTTTGACTTTGCAGCAGACAGACCCTAGCAGCCTTCTTCGTTCTCCTCAGTATTTATGCCAAGTATCTAGATACATTACTATACTGGTGTACGATCTGCATGAAAAGAAGAAGAAGTAAAATCCAACTGAACGAAAAATAAAGATAGGATTTCTCATAGTTTTTCTGTCGAGAGGCCGTCGACAACCTCGGGTACCTCGGCTAGTGCGACCTCCACCGCGAGGCCTCGTCTAAGGACGTGAGCCTGAACAAGAACCACAACGGCGACAGCAACGCGGACAACGTCCGCGACGTCAAGAAGGAGAAGATCGTCGTCATCTTCTCATGTTAGAATGACAAGTGATGTGGAGGTGGAGTGAAGTGTGAATTTAATTAGATGCCAAAAAATTATACCTAAAATCAAATTGTCAGTGAAATTCGTCCAACAATAACCGAAACCACCAAAATCTGCCAGGAAAATAGTAGAGGTAAGAGCTGAGACTTTTTGCACGATTCCGAGATAAATTTGGTATGATCAAACCTTGGAATCTCGACCTCGACTCGGTGGCCTCCACGGCCTCAGTCTTGTGGTCAGGTCAGAAGTCTGGCAACCAAAAAATATACCCTCGGGACACCCTGCACACATGCAAATCATTGCTAT
>JAAUYL010053035.1_pt1 | contig 10498 bp, 8 predicted proteins | sample 7278011 | NCBI WGS metagenome assembly JAAUYL01 (sample SAMN14350225, study PRJNA611818) | marine sediment metagenome | isolation source: surface marine sediment (1.8m) | place: French Polynesia: Moorea | collected 2018-08 | reverse complement strand
GGACCATACAAGAAAACCATAAAAAGTTAAAAACTCGTGAAACTGTACCCAACATTATTTTTACTCATTGTAAAAGTTTATTAAAACGCATCAGTGTAGGAAACCACAAGGGTTTGAATTCCTTAATGTGCTATACATTAACTTAGAAAGTAGATTTAGATTAGATATGGTGTCGTGGTGGTGGGGGACTACTATCGTTTCATTTTTTGGAATTATCAAAACGGGTTTCAGTTTACTTATCACCACTTTGTTCCCAGCCGTACTCTTCAGAGTTCAAGATTCGCTCCTTCGCCAAGACGTCGAACATGGCAATGACTTCATCAATGGACTTCTCGCCGTGGACCTTGTTGTCCCTGGTGCGGATGTTTACAGTACCATTGGCCAGCTCTTTTTCACCGACGACTAAAAGAAACAGATTTGGTTGATGTGCATATTTAAGTCATGAGTTCATGTATGACTTACCAAAGATAAAGTTGTACTGTGCCAACTGGGCGTTGCGCACCTTCTTGTTCATGGTGTTGCTGTCGTCCACGTCGACGTCGGCCTGGATCCCGATGTCACGGAGCCGGGTCTTGACCTGTTGAGCATATTCCTTGAAGGGGGGCCCGACTGGCACCATCATCACCTGCCGAGGACTCAGCCAGAACGGCCACTTGCCGCCAAATGACTCGGTGAGCACGGCGATCATCCGCTCCACGGAGCCCAGGATGGCCCTGTGAATGATCACGGGACGGGACTTCTCGTTCTTCTCGTCGATGTAGGTCAGGCCAAATCGGATCGGGAGCTGAAAGTCCAGCTGAATGGTGGCGCACTGATGCGATCGCCTAAGAGCGTCCATGAGGGTGATGTCGATCTTGGGCCCGTAGAAGGCTCCGTCGCCGGGGTTCAATTTCCAAGGGAGGCCGGCCTCGTCGAGCGATTCCTGCATCATCTTCTCGGCCTCGTCCCAGACGGAGGCCTCGCCCAAGTACTTCTCCGGCCGGGTGGACAACTTGAGCTGGTAGGTGAACCCGAAGGTGGTGTACACATGCTTCAGGAATGCCAATGCACCCCGCATCTCCTGCTTGATCTGGCTCGGCATGCAGAAGATGTGAGCGTCGTCCTGTTGGAATCGACGCACGCGGACGAGGCCGGTCAAGGCGCCGGACAATTCATTCCTATGAAGGACTCCGAAGTCGGCGAAACGCAGAGGCAACTCTTTCCACGATCGAGGACGATTGTCGAAAATCAGGCAGTGTCCCGGGCAATTCATTGGCTTCAGCCCGTACTTCTCCTTCTCGACCTCGAAGCGGAACATGTCGTCGGCATAGTGCTGCCAATGGCCAGAGGTCTGCCACAACTTGGCGTTGTAGATGTTCGGCGAGACGACCTCGGAGAAGCCGCGCCTCCAGTACTCGGTGCGGATGAACTCCACGAGCTTGTTGTAAATGTGGGCGCCCCGGGGGTAGAAGAAACAGGACCCCGGGCTGAGCTCGTGGAAGAAGAAGAGCTCCTGTTCGATGCCGAGCTTTCGGTGATCCCGCTTGGCGGCCTCCTCCTGGAAATGCTTCCACTCCTTGAGCTGTTTGTTGTCGGGGAACGAGATCCCGTAGATCCTCTGGAGCGACTCGGCCTCGGCGTTGCCCTCCCAGTAGGTGGCAGAGTTTTTGGTGATGGCCATCGCCTTCACCTTGCCAGTGTGTCTGACGTGAGGACCCCGACAAAGGTCAATCAGGGGGCCGCATCTGTACACGGTGGTGGTCTCGGTCTTGACCTTCTCGTTCAAAATTCTCAGCTTGAACTCGTTGTATTTGAACATCTCGAGCAAGTCGCTCTTCTTCATTTCCAGCCGCTCGAACGGCTGCTTGTCTTTCACAATCTTTTTCACTACGTCCTCGAGCGCTTTGAAGTCCTTGTCAGATACCTGCAAAATCAACCCCAAAAATATCAACTTGTAAATACTTGACTAGTAAGCGTGTTTACTTTGTGCTCGTCGGAGAACATGTCGTAGTAGAAGCCGTTATCGATCGGAGGTCCGTAACACAGATGGCCACCGTAGCATCGCTCCATGGCCTCGCCAAGGATGTGAGCGGACGAGTGCCAGAACACAGCCTGACCTTCCTCGTCGTCGAACTTGATCAGGGCAACTTTGCAGGATTTTTCCAGCGGCCTGTCGATATCCCACAGTTCGTTGTCCACCCTGGACACCACTGCGTTGTCGGCCAAGCCCTTGCTGATGCCCATGGCCACGTCGTAGGGGGTGGTCTTCCATGACTCACCAGCGACCTCCTTGCCATCTGGCAGAGTGATGGTGATCGGCTCAGACTTTTGAGCGGCTAACCACTCTTCCCTCTCTTTCTTGAGACGGTCAAAGAGGGCCACCCTCTCGGCGATGAAGTCGGGAGGGGGCGAAAGCTCGCTTATTTTTGACGACGAGACATCCTTGGCTTTTGGCTTCTTCTTTGCTTGAGCCTTGACCTGAAAAACGAGAATAGAAATTAAAATCTTGCTTTTAAAAGTGTTGGTACTTGGGAACAACTAAAATACAGCATAAAGGCATGCAAAACTCAGTTGACGACGACCTGGTGTCTCATTGCCAGGTTGATTGTTACGGAACTCAAAACAAATTAATCTCAAGGGTGCAGCAGACACAAACTGAATCAAAGATAGGCGAACGAAAGCTGGCTAGGCTACAAAATTCAATCACAACTTAATCATGCTCAGATCGATAAAGTACCTCTTCACAACCCTCAGGTTTAGCTACGGTGACAGCCTCTTTAGCTTCGGGAAATTCCAGCCTTGCACTGCCAAAGCTTTTAATGTGACGATGCCAGCGCTGAGCGTTTTCAAATTTATCGCTCGGCTCCTTGCGAATGGCTCTAAAGACGATCAAGTCGTTTTGAGTTGGTTCAAAGTCACTAATGTAGCTTTTCTGCAGCAAGTGCTGGTCGAGATATGCCATGCCAGCCTCGCTGTTCACGTCAGGAAACTCCATTTTTGAATGTCAATTTTTTGTCAGCCTTTCTTTTCTGAGGTAGTATTTCACACTAACAAACCTGTAAAAATTGCAAGAGGATCATAATTTTGACTATTTCAATCGCGCCTGAAATAGCCCTTCACAATTGCGTCAGACATGCACACACTCCGTCCGATCTCTGCTGCACCCCTTGCATGAATTTTTCAAAGTAGGTGATTGATGTGATCAAATCTTAGGTAGGACGAACCGAGCAATAAAGATGTCGGTGCTGGTTGGTTCCATCGAGGAGCCTCACTTTCTGAGATCTAGGCGAGGCCAGAATGGCCGCGGACGAAGAGTGAAGGATTCTTCTTTTTATAAGGTACTTTAGCGCCACCACGTGGCGTTGACAAATCATTTCTGACTTAGTCGATTACTGGAAGAGATCTCGAAAATTAAGGGGATGCTCACGTCTTTCTTGTTGGCGTCAGATGCAGCACTAACGTCCATACGATCGACAGAGGCGGCGAGCTTGTCAACGTTGTCACTGGAGGACATTTCCTTAAAAGAAGTCGAATTTTTGACAACTTTTTACTTTTCTTAACACAGCAGAACAGAGCTTCGACACGTTTGTTTTTCAGCTTATTTTGGTCGCCAGTGCCTACGAGCACGCTGCCGGCCGGCCGGGGAAAGCTGAGCCCGTTATTGAAAAACAGAACCACTGTTGTATATTTTTCCGAGATGGATTAGCGCTCATGCGAAACGATTGCTCTGCCGTTGCTTGCCCTGGCGACTTCGGCAGCCATCTTGCAAAATTTTGTTTTTGTTTTTCGATTGGAGGGAAAAATTTTGTGACAGTGCATGAAAATCAGAAAATTCCCAAAAAAGAACGATTCGGAGGACAAAGTGAAGTGAGGTTAGCTATCAGACATGTTTTACGCACACTTTGTGCTGGCCAAAAAGGGCCCCTTGGCCCGAATTTGGCTGGCGGCCCATTGGGACAAAAAGTTGACCAAAGCCCACGTCTTCGAAACCAACATTGAAAAGTCCGTGGAGGGCATCCTTCAGCCGAAAGTGAAGATGGCACTCAGAACCTCTGGCCATCTGCTGCTTGGTGTCGTGAGAATCTACTCCAGAAAGGCCAAATACCTTTTGGCTGACTGCAATGAAGCTTTTGTCAAAATTAAAATGGCCTTCCGACCTGGGATGGTGGACTTGCCCGAGGAAAACCGCGAGGCCGCAGTCAACGCAATAACGCTTCCAGAAGATTTTCATGACTTTGACACAGCAATGCCCAATTTGGACGACGTCGATCTCAACTCACAATTCACGATGAATCAATCTCGTGCAGAAGAAATCACAATGCGGGAAGATTACGCAAACATCAACCTAGACACTTCAGCAGGTGTGTTTCTAGTTATTTATAAAAATCGAGTGACATAATGTTGCTAAGTTTTATTATATTTTTCAGGTGATGACGATTTTGGTGATGCTGGAGACAACACGCATTCCGAGCTGAGAGGGGGAAGCTCCGCCAGAGAATCAAACTTATTTGATGAGCACGAGCCGTCTCTTGGTGGCAGCAAGGCCAAGAATTCCATGCAGCTCGATGCACCTCTCATGGATGATGGTTTTGGATCGAATCTCGGTGGAGATATGGGCCTGGAGGCCGGAGGCGGCGGTGGAGGTCTTTTTGACGAGCCTGTCGAGGCCGAGGTGTCGACCCAGCCAACAGATTCTGCTCAACCCGGGGCCTCAGACCGAAGGGGCTCCATGTCAGACGACGACATGGGGAATGATTTCGGCATGCCATCACCGGGTGGAGCTTCAAGTCCAGGAGGATCGAGGGGAGCCTCGCCGGCTCCTGAAACGTCAGGCGGCGAGAGGAGGTCAACCAGGCTAATGGCCGCCCCCGCGGCCCCCGCACAAGATCAAACAACACTCCTGCAAAACGAAGAGGAGAGCTTCGCGCTTGCACCCGTGGACGCTTCTGCCATTCGTGGCGCCATCAGGACCAAGAGGAAACGGAAGCTGATTGTCGATGAAATCAAAGCCATTGCGGGAGAAGAGATGAAGGCGCAGCTTTCAGACACAGGAGATATCATCACAACACTGGACTTGGCGCCCCCAACAAAACGACTCATGCATTGGAAGGAGACGGGTGGTGTGGAGAAACTGTTTGCCCTTCCCGGTCACACACTCAACTCTAGAAGCATTTTCAAAGCCTACCAGAACCACTTGGTCAGTCATCCAGCAGAAAATGAGGTGTTTGGTCTTCTTGGTGATTCTGAACAGGAGAACATTGCGCTCGACTATGTTCCTGGTGCCATTGAAGCCGACGATCCTAGGACACCGATCAAGGGAAGGCCTGGACGGAAACGGAAGGAGCAGATTGAACAGGAGCAGGCAGCCGCCGCTCAAGCCACACCAGTGAAACGATCTAGCCGACTTGCTGAACAACACCAGAAGGAAAATGTTCCACCATCGGGAATGTCAGCAGAGGAGAGTGTTTTTGGCCCGGCATCAACGCCAGGACAGAGTGGCGAAATGGAGAACATGGGCTACGACCAGTCGAACCCCAACATGTCCAACATGGGATGGGATCACGGAGCTGCAACCCCCGGGGGCCCGGCCTCGATGGGCGCCCCCACCCCGTATCGGGATGACGACTACTACGGTCCCAATTCAGTTGCCAGCAATCGTGCCAACGAGGAGGACCAGATGCAGGAGGGTGAAACGATTGAAGAGTTCGAGGACCGAGTTCTCAACAAGCGCGCCGGTCACCTGAACAAGATCCTGGAGTCCAAATTTGAGGAGAAGCCGACGCTGGCCTTCAAAGAGCTTGCAGCTAACCGACGCCATTTGAGGAAACAAGCGGCCCAGAAGTTCTACTCGCTCCTCGTGCTGCAGAAGGTCATGGCTGTCAATCTTGAGCAGGAAAGATCGTACACGGAGATTTCTGTCACTAAAGGTGCCAATTTCGAGACGGCAGTGCTCTAAAAAGAATCAAGAGTTTACCCCCACACAAAATGATGTCTTTCCATTCTAAAAAGAAAACATTTAAAAAAAAACCCAATTGCTTCCTTGCCAACGCCTGGACTCAAGCACACAAAACTGATGGTTTCTTTCTAGACATTAAATACTTAGAATCTGCGACCATTGCTTGCATCGTAAAATATGAAGATTAAGGCTCTCTTTAGTTGCTTAGGATGAAAACAACCCTGTACAAACTTAGAAATTAAATCAAGCGTTTACGTCTATACATGTGGTGTTGAAATGCAATTTACAGAAGAAAAGTTTAAAGAAACAAATAAACAAACCAACCGTATATACTTCTGTTAAACAATTTGGCAAAATAAATACAAAATCGTTTATCTAACGCAACGTGCATCGATGAATTTATTGGTTGACTTCTAAGCTTCAAGTATTTCTTTTTGGTTTTGACAATAGTTAGCTCGAATATCGTATCTAGGCTAGAATTTTTAATATTGCACAGGTTACTTATTTAGGTAATATTTGGTCATGTAGCGAACGTGGTATTTAAAGCTGATAATGAATTAGAGTGGTAGGGGAGGGCGACCTCCTGGCAAGTTTAATGGCGTCCTCTTCGAGTCGGGCTTGGCTCTGTTCAGGACCTTCAAGAAGTCCTCCGTCTTTGCCCTCATCCTGGAGTGGATGTAAGCCTTGGAGCACTTGATGTGGTAGTGGAGATAATTGCGAAACAGGTGGATAAGATCGATGGTGTTGTCCCTGACTTCTTTGTTGGTATGCCTGATAAAACATCATTGACTAAAAAATTGTTGATGATGGTGAGTTAAACTTTTTTTACCTGGGAAATAATACAAAGGTGATGTAGCCAACACCCTCACCAGTCCTGGCGTTCGTGTCCTGCAGGCCCATCGGAGGATCTTTGCTGAATAAAACGTGTGGAGCAGTCGCACTTGCTCGTCGTCCCTCTTTGAACTCTTGCAGGAACACTTTGCCCAGGATGACATCGGTGTCGTCCTTAAAGACGGTGCTGAAGACAACTGTCACCCGATCGATCTTGGCCTCGACGTACAAGGTTTCGTCTTCTCGATAATGAACAATTGCCTAATAAGAAGAATCTTAAAATATCTTATTTTCCCATGACAAGAGAGCCAATTTAACTTACAGTTTTATGTTCACTTTCATCCACAGGTTCACCAGCCTCCTCTTTGGCCGCCATATTCTCCTGGAAAACGAAGTAGCTCTCGAACACGGAGGCGAAGCAGTTGCGCTTCAAGCGGCCGATCTTTGAGACCCAGGCCTCCTCCCAATCGTTCGGAATGTCTGACAAGTCAATTTGAATCGAGACGTCGTAGCCATCTTCGGCCTTGGCGAGGAGCAGCGGCCCGTAAACGCGCTTGAGGAGGTCGTCCGCTCCGTGATCTTGAAGCTCTTTATAAAACTTTAGCGATATGCTGACGACAATCTTCTTCCGATCGCTGTTGTTCGGAGTGGAGAGATGGTACAGGACCCCGTCGAAATCCGCGATGCTCACGCTCAGTGGCTCCAATTTGAGACCTGACAGAGCATTCTTGATCTTGACCCGCAATGTCTCTTCTACGATGCGATTGTTCACCTCCAACAAGATCATGTTTTCAGCTGCCTGTCTGGAAGAGAAAGGTTTCAAAAGTTACTTTTAATACTGACTGATCTATATGTACGATCACATGTTGTGAATTTTATGAACACTGTAGGGCAAATAAGACTCTATTCATTCAAATTATGACAATGACACTGGCTTCACGAGTTCCAATTCTAAAGTTCGTCATGAACACAGGCAGTTTCTAAAGAGTGTCAGCTTTGACTCGTCTTGTCATCTGTCGTCGCTTAAGCCTGCCATTTCCAAAATGAGAGACTTCACTTCCTGGCGCATCTTTTTCACGTTAGCCTCAGGCAGAGAATCCAGGCCCTGGGAACTCCCATACACTAAGAAATGACGCGTCGCGTGCTCGGCGTTGGCGATCAAGTGGATGCCACAATCATAACCGTTGCTCTGCTGCAGAACGGGAACTTCGGTGATCTTCAAATTGCCGTAAGCCTTTCCCAAGTCCAGCATCTTTTTGCTCAGAAAACTGTGCAGCCGACAGGCAATTTGTCGTGCCGCGTTTGAATTCAAGCCAGAGGACGAGTCCAAGTGGTAGAATTCTTCTGATTGCGAACTGTAGATCAGCAAAGACCAATGGCTGCCGCCAGGCTCGTCAGGGTTGTTCGAGTTGTTGACGGCGAAGAGGATCACGTCCTTGCCTTCCTCGAGCGCCAACGGCTCGAGAAAGATTGGTATTTCGGCGTTGCTGACTAGTTTCAAAAACTGGCTCACTTCTGGGCTGACAAACACGACTCTCGTTGAGCTGTCGAACTTCTTCTGATGCAAGTACTCGAAGTAAAAACTGATGATCCGGTCGTTTAACCAGTGTGGGCCACTAAGGAGTTTTAAGTCCGATTCTCGAACGACGGCATCGCCGAAGCTCAACACGACCTTGTCACTGCCGCCTCTGCCCATTTTGATACTCTCAGAACTTGCCGGCGCAGAAAGTCCTAGTAGAAGAACGAGAAGAACTTCAACGTCGTAAAAATTTAAATTCCAGAAAAAAAAGAAAAGGATTCTCTGAATCTGAGTTCGCGTCTGCAGAAAGTCTGTATTTTGCGTTGTTGTTTCTTTTTGGTCGATACTTTTGGGGGCACTTTTTATTGAGCGGGCTTCAAACGGGCGAGTTTCTAGTCTTGTTTCTCCCAACAGCTGACGAGATCTCAGCTTTCGCAACAAGGCCATCTCACCGACCAATCAGGCGGCTTCATTTTCTGTTATGTTTACATTTTGTTTCTCAGCTCCGTTTGAAACGTCACATTCGCGATTCACATGTGACGTGACGACTGATGAAACTTGGATCAAGTGTGATAAAAGAGAATCTCAAGATAAAAAGCCTGGAAAAAGCTTCTGAAGAAAGATTTTGATGTAAGAAAGAGAGCCGTCATCGAAGAGAAGTTACCGCCACAGTTTACCGGTTAAAATACAGATTGTCGGAAAAGTGGGCTCATTGCCAAAATCTTCGATCTACGTGAAAGCAAAAAGCAAGTTTGCAGAAGTGCCAAAAAATCTCGAAAACTAAGTGAGGAGGTGTAACGCTCGCTCTCACAAAGGAACAAGGAGCTTTCTTGTTAGCGTGATCTGCCGCATCATTTCGATTACGGCAACACACAGGTCACATTTCCTAATTGTTCAAGCCGCTGTTGCTTTGCAAAACTAAGAGAGGACAACTCAGCTCAGCTCAAATGAAGATTTAAACCGGAAACAATGGTTTACAGTGGATCCAAGATCAAGGGCTCCAGCCAGAGGTCCTCGGCGATGAAGTACAGGCCGACGGACACGGCGAGGTCGCTTGCAAAGGGCACGAAGCCGTTGGCTGAGGCTGCCTCCATCCAGCAAGTGCTCGTGATGATGGTGGTCGGCTTCTGCAGAAAAATCCTCTACGGCGTCGAGACGTCTCACAAGGTCGGCTTGTACATCGTCGGCACCCTGATCCTCAGCGTCATCGGCGACTTCGGGGCCAAGGGGAGCCCGTCCTACATGGCCAGACCCGACAACGTCTTCAACGTCTACTTTGTCAAGTTTGGCTGGGGTTGGACAGTCTCTTTCGTGGGCATTTTCGTCCTGATCACCAGCTATACAACCAGCTGTGGGCGACGTGATATCCTTAAAAATCAAGTGATTCGGCTGGTGTTGGCCACCTTTGTCTGGTGGAGCTTTACTGGACTCTTGGAGGTTATCGAACAGCGAACGGGCATCTGCAGTGCAACCAAGTACCACATGAAGTCGTCGTGCATCGAGAGGGGGTTCCGGTGGAAGGGCTTCGACATTTCCGGCCACACCTTCTTGCTCATATGGAACAACCTGTTTATCCTGGAGGAAGCCAAAGCCTATCTCGGATGGGAGAGGATCAGAGACATGCTGAGGAACGAGGAGCACAAGAGGCTGTCGACAGACTTCTCCGCGTCCTCCATGACGGCCTCAGCAGGCGGGGAGCCATCGGCAACGACACCAACATCTTCAGGTGAAGCGACAGCCTTGTCCAGGCTGAGAAACGAAGAGTTCCTTCATTTGAGATCCAACTACAAGTCGTTCACCCCCTGGGTTCGATTCCTATTTTGCATCCTCTCACTCTGGGTGACTTTGTGGGACGTGATGCTCTTCTGTACCGTGATGTACTTCCACATCACCATCGAGAAGGTGGTGGCTTCATGCCTGGCGGTGCTGATCTGGTTCCTGCTCTACCGTGTCATCTACACCAAGTCCTGGAGCTGCGGCCTTCCTGGCGATGGCTTGTTCAAGTATGTGAGAGAAACTGCGAGACCACAGAGAAAAGAATCACTGCGCAGCCGTGGAGACTATTCGCAACAGCAAGGAAAGAAATGGACGCCAAAGGACGATGTTCCCAAGTTCATGGGCATGCCAGTGTGGGGAGCCACGACGGCAACACCCAGTTCTAGTCAAGCTCAAATCATGGACCGCGACATGGATGTCAACAGCGGACCTCAGTC
>JAAUYL010083817.1_pt1 | contig 10500 bp, 11 predicted proteins | sample 7278011 | NCBI WGS metagenome assembly JAAUYL01 (sample SAMN14350225, study PRJNA611818) | marine sediment metagenome | isolation source: surface marine sediment (1.8m) | place: French Polynesia: Moorea | collected 2018-08 | reverse complement strand
TAATATAGCAAGAACATTAAGCCAACTGCTTCCTCACAAAGAAACCGCGATTCTGGATGCTGGTGCTGGAACGGGTTTAGTGGGTGAAGCTTTAGCCCAACAAGGATATACTAATATTACTGCTGTTGATTTGTCAGAAAAAATGCTGGCGATCGCCAAAGAAAAACAAGTTTATCAACATCTTTTTCAAGGTAATTTAGAAGATTCCTCTATTTTTAATAATTCAGTGCAATTTGATGTTATTATTACCGCAGGAGTTTTTGCTTATGCTCATGCAGGAGTTGAGGTATTAAACAATCTATTTACTTTTTTAAAAGAGGAGGGAATTTTCTTGTTAACCATTCGAGAAGACTATCGTCAACAAATGCAAACTGCATTAGATCAATTATCGTGGCAATTAATCACTGAAGAGGATTTTCCTATCTATGACGAAGCTAAGTTAATGTATCTTCTAGCTTTTAAAAAGGAGCGATTTTAATGAGTAGTCAAAACCTGGACATTACCTAATGATCAAAGAAAAAAACAAGTTTATATTAGATTGAGATATTGCCCTTGACAAATAAGCTAGCAATTTTCAATTACCTGAGAAAAGACTAATACTATGACTAATTCAAATATTTTATCAAGCGTTAGTTCAGAAATACGCACAACTCGCCCTCTATCCCAAGAACAGGTAGCTCAATACCATGAAGACGGATTTGTGATTATCCCTAAATTCTTTGATGTAGAAGAAATTGAACCAGTAAGGAAGGCTTGTGAAGAAGACCCAACGATAAAAGGATCAGAGTCTAATTTTGTTGATAGTAAGGGTCATAGCAACCAGTTAGCTTACTGGACAGAACTAGGTAATTCTTTACTTGGTGTTATTCCCCGATTAGCTCGAATGGTGGACTCCGTTGAACTTTTATTAGGAGGTAAAGAGTGCTATCACTGGCATTCAAAAGTGGTCAAAAAAAGAGCTTACTCCAAGGGTTTTATTGAATGGCATTCAGGTTATGGTTCTTGGTATTATGATAGCTGTTTATTCCCAGACTTCGTAAGTGTTTTTATTGCGGTTGACGCAAATACTAGAGAAAATGCCTGTGTTCAAATTGTTAAAAAGTCACACTTAATGGGACGTATTGACCATGCTTTGCTTGGCGAAGCTTTTAATGCCGATCCCATTCGCATGAAAGAAATCTTGGAAAAACTCGAAGTTGTTCATGCAGAGACGAAACCAGGTGATACTATACTGATGCATGCCAACACTATACATGCTTCTGGAGAAAACCTCACCGATCGATCTCGAACTAATCTTGTCTGTCATTATAATTCCGCATCAAATGAGCCTGTAGATTTAAAAAATCAAGAACACCATCAATATAAACCTCTAAAAAAACTACCTGACTCTTGGATTTTGGATGGCAAATATAACTCTGTGTTCGATACTCAAGAGTTTGTCAAAGCAGGAGAATCTTATGGAAGTCTAATCTCCAGAGAAGGAATGAAATAATTAGTGAGAATTGAGAAATAATTCTTTTGAGATACTTTTGCAGAGGATACAACAAAGATGGCAAATGTCGATCAAGTCCTAATTGACGATTGGTATGTCGTAGCAAGAATAGAAGACTGTCCGCCTAATAGCATCAAGTCAGTTCGTTTGTTAGGAGAAGACTTAGTGTTGTGGCGCGGTAGTACTTCTGAATCACCAATACTAGCGTGGCAGGATCGCTGCCCTCACAGAGGGACTCGTCTTTCTCTAGGAAAGATAGTTGATGATACCTTCACCTGTAAGTATCATGGTTGGGCTTATAATTCTGCGGGTCAGTGCGTAAACATTCCCTCATCTGGCGCACAGCGACCACCAACAAGTATATGCATAAAGACTTATCAATGTCAGGAATGCTGGGGTCTAGTGTGGGTCAGCTTAGGAAATCCTTCCCATGATATACCACCATTTCCAGAGTGGGATGACCCACATTACCGAAAAATTTATTTCGGTACGCACTCACACCACTTTTATTCCAGTCCGTTTCGGGTTTTTGAAAGTATTTTTGATACGTCTCATTTCTCTTTCGTACATCCGGGTTCTTTGGGAACAGATACACAACCAGAAGTACGAGAACAGATAGTTGAAGTAAAGGCGGATAGTATTACCATACGTAATATGGAAATTACTCAATCTAGCATCGGTAGCACTGGTATTGACAGTCGAGTAAGTTACACTTATAAAATTTATCCTCCTTTAACTCTGTACGGGTATAAAGAATCTATCAAAGGTAAAATGACTTTCCTAAATACTGTGACCCCCATTGATGAAGAAGAATCTTTAGTATGGGGGCAACTTGCCATGAATTATGGACATGAAATACCAAAGTTGGAGATAGCGCAATTTTATGATGAAGCTATGAGTCAAGATATTCCCGTGGTGGGGTCACAACGCCCAAAACTTCTACCTCTACTATCCCAAAATGACTCTAATACGCCATGGACTTCAGAAGTTCATGCTCCATGCGATCAAGCCTCTGTCGCCTATCGTCGATGGCTTAAGAAGTTGGGAATTACCTACGGAGTTTGTTGAATTTGTTATGTCTACTGAAAATATATTTAAACAAGAAAGCCTAAATAGTAAGCGGTTTGTTAAGATATCCGAGCGAGAAGATAGGTGCGATATTCCTAAATCTGTCTGGAGACCATTAACAGAAAATGCCTATTTACAAACTTGGAAAGGGATCATTATCGATAAAGACCCCACCCAAATTGCAGTTTATCCAATGCTCATCTATGAACTTCGGCCGAAAACAATTATTGAACTAGGCACTCTCAAGGGAGGAAGTGCAATTTGGTTGGCAGATAATTTAGAATTATTTGGCATAGAAGGTCAGGTTCATTCTGTAGATATCGATCTTTCTCAGCTTGATGACAAAGCAAAAGCAGACTCTAGAATTCATTTTTTAGAAGGCGATTGTAACAACATCAGTACTGCTTTACCTCCTGAGATGCTTTCAACTCTAGAGCATCCTTGGCTGGTAATAGAGGATGCTCATGTAAACATGGTTGGAGTTGTTGAATATTTCCATTGTTACGGTTTGCAAAGTGGAGACTACTTGATTGTCGAAGATACTAACAAATTTATGTGGGAGGTTTGGTGGGATTGGGATGACAAAGAATATATTGAACGAGGAGTGCGGAAACTGGATGACTTTAGAAATTGGTTAATGAAACATGAAGAAGATTATGATATTGATACCTTTTATCAAGATATGTATGGATACAACGCCTCTAAAAATTGGAATTCTTTTTTAAAAAAAATCTAAAAACGAAAAAGTCAATGACCATCAATCACAGCCATCTCAAACCAGATCGAGATATTGAATTGAGTGCAAACCAATCATTTGTTACTGTTGCGGGTAAACGGTTCTACTACATTTGGTTGCGTGATAATTGCTTAGATTCTCAATCTCGCCATGGCGGTTCTTGGGAAAAACTGAATGACATTAGCAAGCACAAGACACCGCCTCAACCTTTATCGATTCAAGTACAAGATAATAATCTAATTATTGACTGGGATGAAAATCCTCCGCATCGCAGTATTTTTCCAATTTCTTGGTTGCTCAATAATACCTATGATGTTCACAATACAGAAGAGATTGAAAAACAGGTTATTCTTTGGAATAAAGCATGGCTGGAAACCAACTCGATACAGAAGTACGATCTCCAATCCTGTAGTCGGGAATCTTGGATGAATCAGTTGTTGCAATTAGGATTTGTTGTTATTCGTAACATACCCTTGGAAGAGTTAGAAAGTTTTTTGGTATCCTTGGGACCAATTCGCAACACAGAGTATGGAACGATTATTACTCAAAATACCAGTTTAGCAGAGAGAGATATTGCGGCGACAAGTAATACTTTAACACCTCACACCGATTTAAGTTTCTGGTGTAATCACAAAGTAACAGAGTTTTTGTATTCCGTTACTAATGATACTATTGGTGGGGAATCTTTAGTGGTTGATGGTTTTTCTGTTGCGAGAGACTTTCGCGAAGATCATCCTATCGACTTTCGGATTTTGGCAGAAACTCCAGTTCCTTTTTGCCGAGTAGAACCTGAATATCAATATTCTTTCCGTCCCAAACATTCTATAATTGAACTGGATCGCGAAGACGAAATTGTTGCCGTGCGTTTTAGTCACAAGAACTGTACTCCCATTCTTGCTGCCGAGGAAATAGAGGCGTTTTATCAAGCCTACATCGCCTTTTCTCACTACCTGAAAAATCCGGATTACCAATACTGTTTCCGACTCGAACCAGGAGATTGTTTGCTCATGCAAAACTTTAGGATTCTGCACGGAAGGACTGCTTTTGAAGCTACTTCAGGAAGTCGAGAGTTTAGGGTTGGATATATTGAATGGGATTATGTTCTCGGGCGATACTTTTATCAACGTGAGTTTAATCAAAAATTCAGCCATAACAATTCAATGTAACCAACAAGCTTGAGACTAACTTAGCACTAAATTAAGAAAGGAATTAAAAATCATGAAAGACCTCAACATTGATTTTGAAAAACTCAAAAATGAGTGGGAAAATAAAGGTTTTAAGTGTGAAACCTATGAAACACCTCCTGGAGACGATTGGTCCAGTGACGGTCATGAGAGTGATGAAATATTTATCCTTTTAGAAGGAGAATTAGAAGTATCGTTTCAAGGAAAAACTTACTACCCTACTGTTGGTCAAGAATTTCGAGTTCCTGCAAATGTTCCTCATACATTTAAAAATCCTGGAAAAACAGCTAATCACTTGATTTGGCTTTATGCTTACCAATGGAAAGATAATGTTAGCGGTACTAAAATATCGGCTAATTAGGGCTTGCAGAATCACCATATCCATTCTGAAAGTAGATCGTCCTTTGAGCTATTGATACATGACAATAATTCATTCGGAAAATCCTCTGGAATTATTGTCATGTATGGGTGAAATTATAGCGGTTTTCAAATGGGTAGCTCAAATCTTTGTAGGTTATATTCCTATCCGACTGGATAATTGTTTCCATCCAAATGAAAAGCACTATAAGCTAGTTTCGAGAACATCAATAGTTGCAGCAAGCGCCGTATGAATTGCTCCTTGAATTGAAGCATGATTAATACCTAAATGTTCCCCGGCAAAGAATACACGGGGATTATTTATAGGATAAGGTTGACCAAGAAAAGGTTGATATTTTTCCCGATCGCCAGGGGCAAAATAGGCATAAGAACCAGAACCAAGATTATTATCTTCATCCCAGATACTATGAATAATATCATTGGTATATTGTTTAATATTGGGATGTATTTGGGAAATTTCTTCTAAGGTTAAATCTGTTTTATTTGACTCATCTAAAGTAACAAACTTTCTGGAATTATCTTCCCAACGATAAGCAGCAGTTAATACAGATGGCTGATAGGAAATATCTTTATTCTTAGCAACAAAATGAGGTTGAGAAAAGTTGTTTGAATCTAATTGAGCATTATCGCAAGGATACCAACACTTTTCAATATTTAAGTCCGTAAAACTGCCCCCGCCATAAATATTTTCTGCAAATTCCCAAGGACGGGCAGTACAGTGTAATAGAGTTTTACTAGAACTACAATAACCCAAATTGTTAATAGCTTCCTGTTGTTTACTAGGCAAAACAGGGTCAAAATTAATTCGAGCTAAAGCAGTAGTTGGAACAGTACAAATAATATAGTCAAATTCTGCAGTCTGTTGCTTATCCAACTTATTCCAGTCAACTATAACTCCTTTATCTGTTATTGCTATATTTGTTACTTTGGCTTCAGTCTGGATTGTTCCTGATATTCTTTTAATCAAAGCTTTAACTAAAGTTTCCATTCCTCCAATTAACTCATATTGTTCAACTTGATGCCAAGCAAAGAAATCAATTAAACCATTTAGTAGAGAAACTTTATTGTAATGAATTGCTCCGGTAGCATGACCTAGTAATTCAAAAGCATTGGGGGAAAGATGACTGCGAAAAAAGTCCGTAACTGAGAGGCGATCGTACTGTTTAAGCTTATTGCTGGTGAAAGTTGGTGCAAATAATTCCCATTTCTCCTTTTCAGAAAAAGAATCAATTAATTCTGACAATAACTGGTCGTAAATTATCCCAGGATCTTTTTCTTCATCAGGAGTTAAATTGTAAACAGAAAACAATTCTTGGTAACTATCTAAACGAGTTTTCTTTCCCCTCAGATAATAAAAAGTTGCGGGATTGTAATTAATAAAAGGTCTTTTTGGTAACTTAAACTTATCTATATAATGTAAAGTGCAACCATGACTTGCAGGAATTCGCATTGCGCCCAATTCCCCATAAGTCCCATCACTAAAATAATGAGTCTTAATTCTTCCTCCCAAACGAGAATCAGCTTCTAATAAAGTAACTTGATGGTTTAGTTGACTTAGTTCGTAAGCACTAACAAGTCCCGCAATTCCTCCGCCAATAATTGCAACTTGTTTGCGAGTACCGCTCTGGTCGTAGGGAATAAGAGAACCAGGATGACTATACAAGCGCTCAAAAGAAAATGGACAATCTAACTCTAACTCTAAAATGCGATTATACATATATGTTCAACGCTACAAGGTGAATTTTTTTAGCGAAAAATTTAGGTATAAAGCCTCTCCATTCATGGAGAAAAAGCGGAAAAAAAATCCTTTTAGCCAATCCTATCCGTTATAAGAAGAGGTAATTATTAATTATTAATTATTAATTATTAATTATTGAAGGTGCTTCTTCCAGTGATTTACAAATCATAAGTTTTTGGTTTTGGGAATGTTGGACTGGTAGAAACTTCTTGGTAATCTTTTCCTTGCAAAAGATAAACTTTAAGCTGATTTTTTTCATAACGCCAAAGTTCAGGTACACCTAATTTGGCATAGACATTTAGTTGAGTTTTAGAGGTAACATCTATTTCAATAGCTAGGTTTGGCGGTGGGTCAACATTCAGATCGACTCGTCGCTTGCCTCCCATTCGAGCATGGTTTTGGGTGTAGAAACATTGTTCCAGTTCAATACCACTTTCCATACTTTTTCCCTTAAAAGTAGTAGAACTAAAACACTCACAATCTATTTCTAACTAATCAAGCAAAATTTTCACTACATCGCCCAGGAATTCTTTATCAACTTCATGTCCAGACGTAGGCATTCTGATTTCTAAGGTTCCCCGATCGTAAGCAATTCGAGAAGAGCAATGATCACCTAACTCTTCAAGAACAGACTCAAATTCAGCCCACTTTAGGTTGTGAATTAACAACCTTTGACCAGGGGGAACATTAAGTTGTTGAAGTAGTAAGGTGACTGCTATGTTAAATGTTATCTGATTTTTGATTTTACTAAACCCTAATTAGGTCTTGCTGATTAACTCTCAAAGTATTAACAGATAAATAATTTTGCTTTTTTAAGTGAAAAAAACTGCCAGCTTTTAGGTGGCTGCGAGCTACAAAAGATTAGCATTTTGAGCAGACAAGGGCAAAAAAATCCAGGGACAATTCTTCGGGATACCTACTCTATAAATTCCCATTTCTCCTAACTATTCCCTACTCCCTACTCCCTAATTAGAGATTGAGCATTAGGCCGAAGTAAACTGGAAGCCAAGTACGACTAAAAGTAATACTTTTTTTCTGATTTACTCTCATGCCCAATGCTCTACTTTAAGTATTCGTTAGGAAATTGCTTCTATTTCATCTTCAAAAAACCAAGTGCCCATTTTTTCTTCAAATTGGACCCAGTAGCCAATTCCACTACCGTCTACCATTTTGAATTCTGTGATTGTACCAATGGGATTTTGCTTCAATCGATTGATTATATTTCCAGGTATCTTTTGTTTTATACCTTTTACTTTAACTTTTTGACCAATTTCCATTTTTGTTTACAGTGTTCTTCGAGTGGTATTAATCAATCCATAGTTTATCTGAAATTAGTGCTTGAGCACAGTTCTATAAATATCAACCAAAAGTCAAAAGTTAAAAGTCAAAAGTTAAAATCCTGGTATGACTGAAGTCTCCCTCTCAAGTCAAAAATCAAAAGTTAAAATCTTGGTACGACTAATGTTAATTATTCATATTTTTACTTCTCTCCCACTCCCCCACTCCCCTATTCCCCTACTCCCCTACTCAAGAAAGTACAGAAAAGTTTTTGATAAATGGTATTACCAGCTAGTAGTCTGCCTGATTGAGACAAAATTCGCTACATCTAAAATTTACTTAATTTTTGCCCCCCAATAATCTCCTGCAACGACTGACTAGACTTATTTTCTCCATTAATCTCTAGTCTAAAATCCGCCATAATATACTCTGCTATCTAAAGTAATTTATTTATATGCTGGCCAAAAGAATTTTACCTTGTCTTGATGTTAATGCAGGCCGAGTTGTCAAGGGTGTCAACTTTGTGAATCTTCAAGACGCTGGAGACCCTGTGGAATTGGCCCAGGTCTATAATGATGCTGGTGCTGATGAGTTGGTATTTCTAGATATTACAGCTACTCACGAAGACCGAGATACAATAATAGATGTGGTTTATCGGACTGCAGAGCAGGTTTTTATTCCTCTGACAGTGGGAGGCGGTATTCAATCCTTAGATAATATTAAAAATTTGTTAAGAGCAGGTGCCGATAAAGTTAGTATAAATTCAGCAGCAGTGCGTAGTCCTGACTTTATTAATCAGGCCAGCGATCGTTTCGGAAATCAATGTATTGTAGTAGCTATTGATGCTCGTCGTCGTTCAGATCCAGATAACTCAGGATGGGATGTCTATGTGCGAGGTGGCCGAGAAAATACTGGTAAGGATGCGATCGCCTGGGCAATAGAAGTAGAAAAAAGAGGGGCAGGAGAGCTGCTTGTCACAAGTATGGATGCTGATGGAACCCAAGCAGGTTATGATTTAGACCTTACGAGGACCATAGCAGAAAGTGTTCAGATTCCAGTAATTGCTTCTGGGGGTGCGGGTAATTGCCAGCATATTTTTGAGGCTTTAACTAAGGGTAAAGCAGAAGCAGCATTACTAGCTTCTTTGCTACATTACGGTCAACTAAGTGTAGCAGAAATTAAGGATTATCTTGCTGGCCATCAAGTGCCTGTAAGACAAAGTTAAGTTTACTTGTAACTTTTATTTGAGATTTTCTAAATAAAAATACTTAGATATATTTTTAAGAAATGTTGTTACAATAAAAGAATTGTTACAAAACGTAACTTATGTTGGTCACAATTCTAATACTTGATGTTGCTTTAGTTGCTTGGGCTCTGCATTTGATGCAAGAGTCATTCCATCATCGAGAATTTTCTCTAATGCTAGCAGGTATCTTAGTTGCTATATCTGCTGCAGCAATGATGGTGGTATATTTTCTTATGGGTACTTGTATGACTCACCTAACTCAAATGTCTCAACATTCCTACACATATTTTTAAGCTGGTCATCAGGGTATGATGTTCCTCAAGAAGGCCAGATACCCTGGTAGATCGTCCGATAAAAATATTGTAGAAATTTTTTGATTAATTTCTTGACAAACAAAGAAAAAATTAGGTACTAGAACCAATTATTTGGTTAGGGGTTATACCTCAGTTGGTAGAGCGCCTCAATGACATTAAATCTTGGAGTAATTTTATCGGTTAAAGGGATAGAACTGACTTTAAAGTTTGCGATCTTAAAGATATTCATGTCATCAAGAAGGTATCTCAGTGGTATTTGATTAAGCTTCATTTTTTGGCCAGTAATAAAGGATGAAGCCAGTGAAAATGGGAAAAATAAATATCGAAACAATAAAGGGTTCATATCATCTCAGGTGGACAGACCCCTTTTTCGGTCGTCCTAGTCTGAGGACGTTCTGGTTTACACAGAATGGATTAAAGAGAAATAGACTGGAGGAACTTCTAACTGTATAACGTCAGAAGTTCTTTTATCCTTAGAGTCAATTTGCAATATTGCAAAAGCTGTTTTTTGAGAGAATCCCAGGATCTAAATAAGAGTAAAATCAGATTAGAGCTACATATTTGCCTGATTTTAGACATTTTTGCTCTTTTTTCACCCATTTACTAGAAATATCGCTACAATAAGATCATCCTCATCCAAAATTTTCTAAAACTAAAAATAAGTTTTTACAAACTTATGAAATAACAAGAAAAACACGACTTCAGCAGCCGTGTCCAAAAACAAATAAGGTTAAAATAATATATATAGTTTAAACTAAAATACTCACGAACGCAATAGTCATTTTTCTAATAATTCTACTTATGGTTACTATAATCATACATCTAGTGTATAATTGTAAACTATTTACTCTACATCTAGCGCTAACCAGAAATATAAATAAGTGGGAAAAATTTTCTAAGTTAAAAGAGACTTGTCCAATATGCAATGACACTCACAAAATATGTTCCAGTAATGGCAGCTTAGTCATCTGTGGTCAAGACTGGCAAGTACCGAATTGGAAGAACCTCCTGGGTTAAAATTTAAACTTAACTTTTTAAGTTAAGATTAGGAATTACTCTATCACTG
>JAAUYL010075793.1_pt1 | contig 10500 bp, 11 predicted proteins | sample 7278011 | NCBI WGS metagenome assembly JAAUYL01 (sample SAMN14350225, study PRJNA611818) | marine sediment metagenome | isolation source: surface marine sediment (1.8m) | place: French Polynesia: Moorea | collected 2018-08 | reverse complement strand
GAAGAAGATTTTGAGGGATTTGCCATTTGGGGAAAATTTCAATTTTGCCGCTGTCGATTCTTTGATGTACCATCATATAAGCTTTATGCTTTACGAGCAACTCTCTCTTTCACAATCAAACTGGCTTTGGCCCTTTGCCATCCCGTTAGCCTATCAGTCCTAAAGCAGCCTCGCAGCCTCGCAGCCTCGCAAAGTTGGCACAAAATGGACTCCCCTCTCTCTATGAAACGTAGTTACATGTTCTTGCACATTAAAGTTTGTTTCCATTATGGCATCAGCCTGCATTCTGAAGCCAAACACAGTCCCTCCTCTCAGTTCTAGCACAGTGTCTACAACCTAGCAATCATGCTACGGCCTTCGGATTGGTAGATAGTTAGCCTTAGTTGGCCTTTATCAAACAGTGTTTCTCTTACTTTCATAAGTATTTTTACGCTCTTTGGAAGCTTCCTGATGGCTCTTCCGGCAGCAGCCTCGCAATGTGTTACGCCATCGATATTGCCGTAACCGTCAGCCAACGGTATGGCAACGGTATAACGGTATGAGGAGGTCCAATAACGGCCTCGGCGAGCGGCTAGGCCGTGCTCAACTTCCGGTAAAGCCTCCATTTTCCATTGGCGGGAAAATACATGAAAAGCGCGCCATCACAATGGTATCAACCTGAATAGATATCACGCACTCCTCCCTTATGCTGAGAAACTCTGTGTCTGCTGTCCCTTTTCTCCCCTCTTACAGTTACAGGAAGCTACGACTCAGGGTGCAGGAAACCTATGGTGGCCAATTCTGCTTATCTCACCTGACCAGGATAAGCTGGATGATTTTATAGGGACCACAACCAAAAAATCTCCCATAGCGAGCGAGCAAGTTTGATGTTGCTGTTGTTGTTTGGTGTTTTGGAACTTCTTTAAGCTTTGCCAGGCTGTAACTTTTCCTATAAATTACACACAGCGCGCAGCTAGTCGTGGTGGCTTTCAAGTTTGTGTGGTGCCTTAAAGGGAAATTTCTGCTTTCGACGACGAAAAATTTCTGCAGTAAATCGCCCATTAAAAATGGATCCATCCCATTTTGGACACGTTAGGTTTCACGCACTCGTCTCTAAAGTGGCAGCTCGTCAAAGGGAACGGAGACGAACAATGGCCGCGCTTTTGAACACAATACAACCGTGTGGTTGTAGTGGCAAAATGCCGGCCTCATCTGTTAATTACCTTTAATTAAATAAATAGATAATCACCATTAATTACCATAACTAATATCCTTTAAAAGGCCCACTAAATAAGGAGCTTGCAATTGACAAAGGCATATTTTGTATAGCAAAAGTGAGATGTGGCACAGAAAAAAATACATAGAGGTGTAGACATCTTAGCGGGAGCCAGCCTCCTGTCGTTCGAATCCCGCTCGCTTGCGAGCCATTTTGAAGACTGCCACTACCACAACAAAACTCACATCACATCATGTGGTTTATTTCGGTGGGAGGATTTTTTGAGAGCCCATTCTTGCCATCTGTCAGCCACTCGTTCCGCCTTTGTCTTGTCCTTTTTTCTTGAGGTTGCAACGCAACTATCTCGAGGCTGCGAGGCTGCCGAGGTCGACAGAGGCTGGCTATTATTCAGCCATAATGGATAAATGGATTTATCGCGTCGTTACGTTATATGTCTGTGTGTCCTCCAAGAAGCCATCGATTTGCGAGCGGGCTAATGGGGGCATAGAATAGATATCTTGTATTTGGTGGCAAAAGCAAATGTATTTATTGGGAATAATGGCATGGTGCACTTTTTTGGCTTTTTTTGCAACCATCTCCCCAAAACAGCAAAACATTTGTACTTACCACAAATGAGGGGTAGAGAGCAAAAAATCGTTTCTTTTGTATGCCTTTTGCTTCTTTGGGATCTGCTCAAAACATCGATAGAATTTTAATTTACAACTTTTTCCCCCGGCTGGGGAAAATCTTGGTAAAGTTTTTGGGACCAACCAAGCTCAAATGAATGGTTATCACATCACGGGGAGCTTTCTCTGGCAAAGGCATCTCAATTTTTCACAGGCCAACGCTCGCGCCCTTCTCATGTGTGTGCTTTAAATCGATAGAGTTTGTAGGGAAGGCAAAATTCCAAAAGAGTTTTTAACCTGGTTACGAACGAAAAATGGCGGCTGCCGCCGCAAATCTCAGGGATTTTCCTCTCTTTCTCTCCCATGCATTTGCGCCTTACCGAGAAGAAAAAGCCAGATTTTGAACCGGAAATTCAGCTGCGAAAAGTTGCTAGTCACCACCACGTGTTTCCGGTTTCGAACTTCCGGTGTAATTGGCACATTTTCCAAACTGAACGAATGATGTTCTTCCAACAAATAATTGGGAGCCATTTCTCAGGCTCTCTCTCTGTAAGCATCCTATTTCACTGATGATAGTAGTAGAACAGTCAGGTCTCTATTTTGGCGGTTTTTTGTCTTTTTTTGACTGTAAAAAAGTTCGCATTCGATAGTAAAAGATGCATCTCCCATTTTATTGAACCTGCTCGCGAGTTCATAAATAACTCAGCTTTGCAAAGGAAAGCAGAAATATCTCCTCGAAGAAAGGAATTTCTAATAAATACGAACGAGTATCAACCAAGGCTACAGAATTCACCCAAATGCACCCTATCTGGTGGGCAAAAAAATTAAGCAAAAAGCAAAAGTTTTGTCCCAATTTTATCTGGCCATTACGAAATGATACACAACTTCATCACAGAAAAAGCATTTTATTTGTTCTCCGATTGAACAAAAACATTGGAAAGCTACACGTACGAACTGGAAAGCACTTAAATTCAGCAGCCTCTCGACAATAATACTACACGCAGTTTTGGCACTGGTCCCATTATTGATTCATTAGATACAAACCGCTTTCCCCCCAGGGGGAAATTCTCATCTGTCCCTAGATAATATCATCCTGTTATTAAACAAGTTTGGAGCTTGGGAAAGCAATTTTCACTTTCTTAGATAGTGGAATTTGTTTTTAATAGGTGACAAGGGCTGCGTTGAATATGTAGCTGGAAACTCTGCTGCTCTGCTAAGCTGATCTGATGCATTAATCATCGTGTGAGACTGAGCAAAGTGGTTGTAATTTAAAGTAGATTTTGGTAGGTTCTTGTTGTTTGTTGAAATTGGCGGGAAAACCATCAGAGCATGAATAAAACAAGGTTTAAGTGGTTTAGCATAGAAGTAGTGTCTTGCTTGTGATCGAATTTTGTGTTTAGAGCCTTTTCAGGTTACACATTTTCCCGCGAAAAACATCAAGTCAAAGTTTGCTTCACTTTCTTGAGTTTTGTGCAAGTTTATTTTGCCATGAATAACATCAACATGCCTGCTAGGCTATTGTCTATTAACCATGACAAGTCCTCTATCCACTTTTAATATTTAAATGACAATAGCAGCAGCCTCCTCAGTCTTTCTTGAAAGCTTGCTTTTCATACACCAAACTTTTTAAAACTTGGCATCAAAGACGTCCGAGCGACACTGTGTAAATATGCAAGAAACCTACATACCAACCATTTTCAGAGGGTGATTCTGTCTTAGCCGCTCACTTTTGCGAGCCTGAAAAGCAAGGACTAGATTAGCAGATCCAGCCCGATGTTACTCACTTAATTCATAACATATCCAAAGCCCAATGCTTTGGCGGGAAAGTTCAATTTGCCCCAGATGGCGCCACACTCCAACTGTATTTATATTCTCAATATGCATCCGAAACCGGGGTGTGTGTTGTAATAAAAGCTACACCTGGAATGGTTTTCCGAAATTCCACATTCCACTGGTTTTCGCAAAGAAATTGGACGTAGGAGGAGGAAACAAAGTATTATTTCCACTTCCCTTGGTCCTACACTTTCGAGGCTGCGAGGCTGCGAGGTCGGGACGGCCTCGCCGAGCTTAATCTCGAGAGCTAAGCGGCTTTTTAGCTAGCCTCCTCTCTCTAGTTGTCATACAATAGACCTACGATGGATCTAGTCTAATCTTTATTTTCTCCTTTACATGAAATATCCATTTTTCAACGTGTAGATGACATGGACAGGAAGGGAGTTGAAGTCATCTGTAAAGGCTCTGAAGTGATTAGCGTCACTTTTTTCCGCCCCTTTTCCATTCTGGAAAAAAACCGCCGTCGAGTCTTCTTCCATTTCTTCCGGATCGGAGAGCAAGTTTGAACTTGTCCATAGGACCTAGCCAATTCACAGTGTAGCCTCCTCTACATAACTTGGAGCTTGTTGGAGACACTGTGCCAGGTTGGTTTGGCGGGCCAGTGCGCCGGAGGAGTAAAAAATGAAGTTGAAAAGAAACGCCCAGATTTCGGCGTGATCCGCCAGATTCGTCTTATCCTGTGAAAAGAAATCCGCCGGACAAAAAACCATCCCTGGCTGGCTATGCTGCTCTAATTTATCAACCTAGCTTTTTTCGCAGTTGACACACAGCTAGACCGGTTTTTTACCCGCGAGCTCTTCGATGGTCTCCCTTCTTATCCACTAGCTTTTTCTTTTGTGATCATATCTTTCAAAAAAGAATGCAATGCTTGGTTTCTCAAAAGAAGGACTGGAATGGAATGGAAAGTCACAGGACTTTCTAGAAAGTATTCTATTTAGTAAATACTGTCTTGCTACTGCTAGCATTTCTGCTCTTCGGTTCACTAAATACAACGAAGCTAAAGCCTTAGCTTAAGCACGGCAAAGACCAAAAGACCGAAGAAATAAAGGACAAAAGGCCAAAAAAGGCTGCCTTTCCGAGATGCCCCCTTCATCCCTTTTTTAATGGCAAGTTTCACTGAAGAAATCCAACTGTGCTATATCTTTAAAACTAAAGACAACATCTCCCGAAACTTGCTTACACTTTTAGAAGAGAAGAACTGTAGTAGAAGAATGCCAGTAGGAACCAGCGAGATTGCACTTTTGCTTTCCATAGCACGATAATTTGCAGTTCCCCCTGGGGAAAATCTAGAAAAGCCTTGGATTCAAAGGATCGTGAGACTGAAGTCTGCTCGGCTGTGGCAAAGAGTAGTAGCATTCGTATGTGACATCGCCTCGGGCGGTCACCAAATAGATTCCCCCTTTTCATGGAACATTTTGGCTTTAAAGTCATTCTTCAAAAGCCGGGGGCAATTTAATATTCCCGCGGGAAAATGGATGCTTATCCGAAACGAACTTTAAAGAGGCTATGTGGAGGCCAAAACAAAAAGTGTCAGAGGCTGCGAGGCTGCTCGAGGCCGTTGGGCTTAGTCAGCAATCGAAGGAGGTTGCCAAAGTCTTGCGCGTGGACGAACGATAAGGATTAGATTTCTTCTCTCCTATTCATGCCAGAGACACATTTTATTGTCAGAAATCCAAAGTATTTATTGTGAATGGATTTCTGGATCGTTGGAGGGTCTTTGTAAAGGGTCCTTCGTCTCGTGCCCATTTCCATGCTAGAGGAGAAGGAGGGTAAGAAGAGAATAAGAAGGAGGAGGCTAGGCTTCAGCTTTTTGGCAAAAGAGCCTGCTTTTGCTTGCCTAATCGTGAGCGGAGCGCCGAGCGAAGCGAAGCGAAGACTCCGCTCGAGCCTTGGCCACCGCTGACTTTGGACGTCCAAGTAAGACGATAAAGCCCAGAATGCAAAGGAAGGAGTTCACGTTTGCACCAGAAAGTTGCTGGCATCGTTTCCTATTGACCATTCGAGCTAATTTATCATCGGCCATTGGAGGCAGCAGCATCATTATTAATAAAAGAGCTAGCTAAGTATTTACTCATTCTTTGCTAACAATTTAATAAGGGCTGAGTGAGTCGCTAACTTTTATGAACGCTAAGGAAACTGTCATCTACAGGCACCCCCGTTTATAATAGATGGCGCGATATAGCTAGCTTCTTGGTTGGGCGGCGCGAGAATTCTTTCAATAGGCGGGAGCAAAGGAAACATTAAGTGCAGAAAAAGCATGAAAACACCACCACCAAAGAAATGTTCTTTCCCCTGGTCTTCCCTCTTCTACAAGCCCCGATACTCCCTTGGGACTTGGCGTAAGTGAAAGCCCTTGTAGCGACTAATTTAGAAAGCAAATGCACTGAAGGTCTTGCTAAACAGGGAAACAATTGGACATTTTTGTAGAGGGCTTAGAAGCTAGTAGCTCGTTTTAATATTAGAACAGCAACCCTTTTGAAAGTAGAAGTTATAACCTGGGGCCATTTGTAGTGGGCAAACAAAAGTTTCTTCAGTTTCCAAAATATAAGAAATAGAGTCAGGTATTTTTTTTATTTTTTTTTATTTGACATCATCATATATTGTTGTATTGTCATTGTATAGTTGTTTCTTTTTCGTATATTTTGTAAATATGCCTTCAATTTACTTCACTTTTATTGTATACTTGTTTTCTCTATGTACAAACAATACTCAGCTTGTGTCATCTTCTTCATGAATGTTTTTTGTTTGTTTGGAATGTATTTAATTGCAAAAGCTCAAATGAAAATGCAATGTTACTTAGCAAAAAAGTTAAATACCCCTGCTAGATCTTATCAAACTGCAGAGCAGAAAGATTTTTTAAGATGCTGATCAATTACTTCATGAATTTCTGGTAGAATGTAAAAAAACTTAACTTACTGAAACAGAATCCTTTGTTCTTGCCTGTTCAAAAATTCTCTTTTACTTTTTCATCCCCGACGCTATAGTATACCCTGCAATAAATTATTTACATTTTTTTGCCTAATTTTGAAAAGGAACATATATTTGCTTGGTTTCACTACACCTATTCTGCTAGTGTAGCACAGCTCTGAAGATCTTGAAAAATAGAAGTTGAAAACGGATTTTTTATGTAAGATAACTAAAAATGAGTCTAGCTCATATCACATGTCATCTGGAATACTTGCATAAGTTAATTTGCTCTCATTAAAAAATGATTAATTAAAGAGATTTTTAAAGCTGTTTATTCTTTTGTTTGTTCATATCTTTGGTTCCTCTTTTTAGAATCTTATTCTACGAATAATAATAAACATGTCCTACTCTACTAAGCCCACCATAATGTTTTAATTAAAAACTGTATATTAAATTCCACCCCACCTAAAGACAGCATGTACTAAAAAAAACTTTCGTCAAAAAAAGGTTTTGCTTTTTCTCTCTTCTTTCTAGTCACAAGCCTTCGAGTAGTTTTATATTTTTTGTAGATAAGATAAGTCAATTTTCAATTCAAGGAACGAACACACCCTTATTACTCTGTTTGGTATATTGTATAATATTGTGTCTTAATAACTTGTAGATAATTATTACTTACTGTATTTTAGAGTTGCCTTTAAAGCTAGATAGAGTACTTTCATTTCTTTTACTGGTATTTTTGTCCTTAACTATAAGAGCTAACTACAAGCTGTATAGATACGTTTTACCTAGTCATACAAATAACTGTATGGTATTTGTGTATGATTTTTGTATGTTTTGAAGTCAAGATGAGGCCTCCTTCTACTGGTCAAAAGTTGGTAAATGCTGCAGGTATCCAAGGGGCCTAAAAACCAAAAAAAAGTTATTCCCTTTGTTTACGTTCAAACCTATTAGCTTTGATCTTACCTTTCTACTAAGTTGATTTCATAGAAATGATCTGACAGCATGGTTGTTTTAGTTGTCATTATAGGTAGATAACAACAACACGTGGGCTTTGTTTACTTTTTAGGCTATCATAACCCTGTTGATAGCCATGGCTTGAAATCCACTCGGCTGAGGGCTGGCTGCTTGAACGTAACTCTGCTCTGGAGACTGGTTATACACATCCTGCCCATTCGGCCCGGGGGAGGCAGCTTGCTGGTAGCCCCGTGCTGCCGCGGCGGCCGGAGAAGTTTGCTGCCCAAATTGGTAGCTGTTGATCACCGGCATCATGGTGTCCTTTATTGTCATTGCTGAAGGAAATGTAAACAAACAAAAATGTAAACAAACTGGTTGCTACGCCTGGGTATTGTTACCTGATAAAGCCTGGGCCACCATGGCGGGAGTAGAAGTGCCGGTCGTCAGCTGTTGGCTGCTCATTTGACCGGCCACAACTTCGCCGTTGCGAGCGTAGTCGCTCGCATTACGCTCGTTTCCCGACCGATGCTGCTGTTGAGCGTAGTCGTAATAATTGGAACCGTTGGTCGCGCGATCATTTCCCGTTTGATGGTGCATAACCCCATTTGCCTGCGGCGATGTCGAGGCCGGAGGATGTCCGGCGGCCGCGGCTTGAAAATAGCCATATCCGTGAAATCCTGGGAGAAAAAGTTCAAGGGAGAATTAGTAAAACAGTTGCACAATTGTATGGAGCAGAACAAAATATCTAGACAACGTTGCTATTTTGAAGGACAAAAAGCATAGATGATATGTATTAAAAGCCGCCTTGAGATTCCCTCCTAGCTAAATGGGAATCTCAATTGGTTTGGCCTTTTTTCGGAAATAAGTAGAGGGGATTGGTTTTTGGGATTTCTGATTTTTTCCCCAATAAGGGGAAAATATCCCTCTAGAGAGAATGGGGGTATAGTAGTAACAACGGACAGACATGGGAACATATTTGACAATCGGTAATATCCAGGGCATTTCATGTTGTGTCATCGCAAAAAAAGATTTCACAGACAATATGCAACACCCTGATGTAAGATATCTCTGCTAATAGTTGGACGTTTCACATACACTGATGATGCCTCTATAAAATTCCAGTGGACTAGACAAACTGGTGGTCTTCTAAATGTAGAGAGGATTTTACTATCATTTCTGGAACTCATGGAACACATTTCTCTATTAGATAGAGATATCAGAATGGCATGCTTTGCTTTCTGATAGTGAGTTCTCTATAATGTGTTCTATGGACATCACTTGTTCTTCTAAGACAGCAAATATCATGTGTATTGGTGGCACTGAACACTAATATGACAATGGTAAATGTATACAAATAAGAGAAGGAGGGTATAGCCACATTTTGCTAACGTTTTCTAATAGATATCTAGATATATGGAGATTCTAAAACAATTTCTGGGTTTCTGATGTTTCTAGATGGCATATATAATGTCTGATATTATTATTGGAGAGTATGGGTAGTAGTGGTAGTAGTCTAAATATCTATAGGACTCACCAGAAGTTGTCATCAGCTTTTGGGGACAGCGCGGCAGGTATTGGCTTTTCTCTGTGTGTCTGTCTCTCTCTCTCTCGTTTTATTGGATCTCTTTTCACAATATATTTCAGAAAAAAGTTCCAAAAACCCAATTCTGGTTCTAATTGTTCTTTTGGTAGAAGCAGTACAGCAGCTAAAAATATACTTGTGTATGGATCTGAGCAAAATGAATTTGTCGTTCATTTCACCTCAGCTAGATACTATGCAGCAAAACTTTCTCACTACATGTAACAGCTGCTATATTATGTATGTGATTGGTCAAGAACATGGTGCCCCTTTTGCTTATAAGTGGCAAAAATAAAGTAACATTTTAAAGTATAGAGTAATAAAGATTGTGAACATTAAAATCTCTTTCGTAAGACTCATTTGGTGGGAGCCTCAAACCTATTGGTAAATTATACATTGAATGAAAGAAAAATAAGTCGAGAAGAGACAAGGCATTTACTTATTTTATAGTAGCAGTAGTGGCTGGCAGCAAACTAATGTGCCCTCCTCCTTCGGTTACAAATAACAACTGTAATCCCCTTTAAGCAAGTTTCTAAGTCACTTCTGGCTGCTGTTGCAACATAATACTTATTGTGACTTTGTTAAGTCTAATACGTGGTATGTAGAATGTTGTTAGAGAAAAGAGACTAAGTATTAGTAGTAGCAGTTGGAGCTTGTTTTGCTATCTATCTATCTAGATATATTAGCAGGAGGGGTGGTGGCAGCTGGTTTGTTGTGTTTCTCTACTGTTCTCAATATTAGTTTGGGGCATAAGCACCAGGCATAAGACAGTTGCTTGTGTTGCACAAAGTATGGCAGCGGTAATTTGTTTGTTAGCTTGTTAAGTCATGATAATGTCCTAGATTATGTGCTTCAACATCCACCATCAAGTCAAATTTACTAAATAAACCAATGAGTTTGGATTGTATTTAGTAAATAATATTGTCGAATTGTTTCAATTGAAGCAATGAAACGCGGACACTTACATTGATGACTATTTAATCTCACTGTCCTGACTGACTATCCACAGATTAAGACATCTAAGTATTTTTAAAAAAGTGGACTATACACACACACGACACACAGAGGAATGCAACTAATGTTTGGACAGTATAGATTGTGCCACCCTAACTGTAGACAAATATACTATTGACAATTGACTTGGTTGATTGGTTGACTGACTGATTTTCTTATCTAGATGTTAATCACTATGACTGAATTAAGCCTAGTGCCTTGGTTTGTAACACTGTTTGTAAGTAAGTAAGTAAGTATGTGATCTAGATATTCAGGCACTAAATCTATGAACAAGCACTCCATCAATATAACCGTAATACACAATGGTTACTTTCTCTCCATTACAGCAAGCTTGTTATTAAATATCATCAACTTCCATTCTTGTGGGAAGAGCTTCATGGAATAAGCATATT
>JAAUYL010030554.1_pt1 | contig 10504 bp, 11 predicted proteins | sample 7278011 | NCBI WGS metagenome assembly JAAUYL01 (sample SAMN14350225, study PRJNA611818) | marine sediment metagenome | isolation source: surface marine sediment (1.8m) | place: French Polynesia: Moorea | collected 2018-08 | reverse complement strand
GCTTTCAAGCTATATCATTCAATTCAAGGTATAGTATGTCAAAAAGTTGCTAAATGATCAGCAGGTCTACTCACATGAAAAGAAGTGAAGTCAATCCTGACATGTCTGCCCTCAGGAGCAGACACGATCCAGATGCAGTTTTCATGGTTCTGGTATTTGCCAGGATGACTGCTAGATGTAATGGTGACAGATTGACCTTCCAGCAAGACAATTTCACCACCGCAATCTGAAACGAATCCAATCAATTGGATTGCTTGAAAAACACCTTAAACATGCCAAAGCTAGGACCTACCTGTTGAGCAATCAAAATGGAACTGCAAAGTCTTTGGCTCATCGCCATTGGTGGTTCCTGTCAAATAGGCGAGATAGCAATTGGGCTTGTCTATTTCTGTAATTGTTGGCTTAAATGGAGCCACGCTGGTTCCAATCTCAGGTCCAGTGATTCCACTTGAAGACGTAAATTGGAACCTTTTAAACTCCCTTCTATCTGTTTTGACTAAACAAGATGGAACAGATTGTCAGTGAGAGAACAACAGAACATGAAAAGTATAAAAGTCCATACCTCTGATTTTCTGTATGAAATCTCCCGGAGGAATCTCGTACATTGCTCCATGAAAACCGCCTTCTCCACCATGCCAGGGTCCCCATATCTTGCCATATCTGAATCTCATTTTGTATACATATGATCCTGCCATAGTTTGGACGGCAGTCACATAGCCATTCTGGTCAAAAATGCTCTTGTCTGTGAAAAACTGGTATCCTGGATTGATACCCACCCCAGACAGATCATCAGCAGGTACTATCAAATTAAGGCCAAATGTAGGTATTTGCTAAGCTTAAACTTATTTCTATTACAGTGGCATGATGAGGACCCACTCTTAGGAATACAAAACCTTGCAACTCCAGAACATGGATATGGGTCCAAACCGCAAGTATTTGGAATTGATGGATCTGAAATTGCAATGAGCCAACGAATAATAATGATCCAATTAAAACATGTACCTAGATCATGTGCAAATCATAAAGTTACTAAATAAAATTGATTTCGAAAGTAAATTTTTTGAATTTGTATGGATCGACGAAATAAATTATTTCAAAAGTTAGACATTTTGATTTGCACATGACATAGACAATGGTGCATTACCAATCATCTTGATGGTTGAACTGAACTCTGCAAAGGTATCAAAAGTATGGGGATAGGTGCTGTATTCGCTGGTGACAAAGTGTATCCACAAATGGTTTCCAGTGCTGGTCAATGTCGGAGGAATGATGTTGCCACAGAATTTTCCACGCAAAAACGCCGACTCATCGGTTCCATCCCTGATCTCAACATAGTTTCCTGCACAGTTGTTTCCCAAGTCATCAACCTGTAAAAAAGTGAAGTCAGTTGAAAACCTACAAAAATTTTTTGAGTTCTACAAACATTGAAGTCGATGAAGTCAAGTCTTATGAGGTTCCCAACAAGAGTTGCAACGTGCCATTCGCATGTAAACTTTGTTTCTTTTCCTTGAAGGTCACTATCCGGAGAAGTAATGTTTGTTTCAGATCCTAATTCTGACAGCAGAATGTCTTCTCCACATCCCCTCTAATATTCTCGTGCGATGTCGGTAGCGTGGGACCTCGCATGTCATCGTGTTTTTTGGATTTTTATTTTGACTTAGCTAGCGACATGAGGTTGACATCGCGATGTCTAAACATGATGTCAAGTCAGGACCCCCAACGTAGTTGACCTTGGAGTCAAGTGTGATGTCAAGTACATGTTTGATGTCGACAAATCCCCCAATTTTGCGGCCATCACAGTTTCTCACCAGGTCCGTTGTGGACATTGGGAAAATGTTCAACGTGGACAATGAGCATGTGCTCAAACCGACTGTCGGTTATGGACATTGTCCATGGCGAGCAGACATTTGACTGCTTGCTATGGACAATTGTCACTCGTCTGGTCAATACGGACGGATTTTCGCCAACGCAAAATTCCAATCCTACGACATATTCTCGCTCGAGATGGTGGTTGCGTGTTTGGCCACACACCGGAAGTAAGTGCATTTTGAGAGTTGGGCATGCAGTCAACCAAGGAGTTTCTTGCGGTTTTTAACATATTTATTCTCTGTTCTTGTTCATAGTATTCAACGCATTACGAAACAGTTTCTTGGCGAGCCAATCTTGTGGACATTTGCTGCATCATTGGTTGAGATTATCATTATGTGACACATAGCTATAACTTGAGTCTGTGGTTGCGTTGCGATAGACTTTGTGAGTATTTGTTTCAAAGGTAATTTTAATATTCTTGACAAGAAGCGTTATCAACTATTTTCATAGGCATTGTTATTCTGGTTTTTGTTTCTTTTTCAGATGTCGAATGGCAAGGCAGCAGATTGTGGTTGTGGTCAAGGTTCACAAGGCGGTTTATTGCAATTGCTATGACAGCAATGGTTCAACTTGTCTAACAGGAAATGGTGAAACGAAGATCGTGCATACTAATTGTCTGTTGTTCCGTCTCTAAGAAATACTTTTTAAATTTTCTTAGTCATAAATGTTTACGTGCATTCCGTTTAGCGTGGATATTAAAACTATTACGTGTCACTGTTAAGCTTTGAATTGTGTTAATGGATGCCTTGTAGCAACTGTTTGGTGGGCACACATGCAAAATCTTGAAATTATTTCAAATGTGAAACGGGAGGGTTGAGCACACTTTCATGTTTTGCGCGAGGTAGGGAAGTGAAGACACTACTTCTTTTTCGGCGTGGTTCGAGCCTTCTTCTTGGGACTGGCCGGCGGAGTTGACCCCGTAGCTGACCGGCGTTGACCACGAGAGTCAGACTGGCCGGGCTCGACAAAGACGGGTGCGTCGTCGACGTCTTCGAGATCTTCGTCTTTGGTAGCAGCCAGGGCTCTAAACTTTGCGCCGCCTTGCTTCTCCAGCATCGTCTCCTTGAACACCTCCTCAGCACGGCTCGCCTGAAATTGTAACAGTAAATCCATGCATCACCAAGACAGTTGTCGCTATGGAGAGGTTCGTCTAGGTCTATGTCGTTTCATCTTGAACACTGCTGACAAGTCAGAGACAAGTGAGCAGTGTCATTGCAAAATAGGCAGCAGCACGGTTGCTCTGGAAGTGCCATTTAAGGTTGACAAGGTCTATTTACTTACGTTCATTTTCTCTCCAGCCATGTAGTCGCTCAGGAAGGCGGGGAGTCCATATTGGAGGCTTTGAACCCGGTTGATCGCCGATTCGATTTCTTCGATGTCATCAGCTGGATCGCCGATGAGCCAAGTCAATTTTGCGCCTTCGTAACGGATCTCGACTTCTTTCAAATCGTCGACATGACTGACCCTGTTGGATGTCTCCGTGTACCATTTCCTCTCTTGGGCCAAAGATGCTGGCTTCGCGGCAATTGCCTCCTTGTCCGGATCCTGCAATAGATGAAAAACAGTTAGCTATGCAGTTGGCATCACGGTTGACTAGTCGTCTGACCTGGTTTTTCGTGTACAAGTGCAGCATTGCATCGTGACGAGCCACCACCCACTGATCGAGGGTCTTGGCATCGCGTGCAGACCACTTGAAGTAACGTTTCCTCGTGTTCTCGAGATGCTCCTTGAGAATCTTGTGCCAGGACCTGCCCCTCACGAGAGGACTCTTAGGTGTAGCTGTCTTTCCTCCGCGCTTCTTCCAGATCGGCAGGACGTAGCGATCCATGAGGTTCATGTAGCCCTCAGGCACCGGCGTCCTGAACCAACCCTTCTTGGCCTCTTCGGTGTTGCTGTAACACAAATAAGAAAAACCATCAACAACTGTCAGGTCGACTGTTAGGTCAACTGTGGGTTTTGTCGTTGCTACTTACATGGGCTGTCCAGAGTCGACGAACATAGCAGCACGCAGCTCCAGCGAAAAGATCAACTTGGTCGACTGGATCACAACATCTGACAAGGTTGGGTCATCATAGCCGCTCGTGCTTAGGTACAGCCAGATGTGCTGCGACAACACCTTGGCCGACACCGGGTTTTCAAGCAGAATTTTCATTCCGGGAGAGATCTTGTCAAAGGGAGCGTACTTGTTGATCTCATGCTCGGCGTCTGCCATTTCCAACTGATTGGCCATGGTCTGTTTGCTGTTCTCGACTTTGATCTCCTTCAAGTCCTTGTCGATGCACTTCAATGCGTCGGCGACCAGCTTCAACTTGCCAGAATGTGTCTGAAATTGAGACAAGAGTGCGCAATTGACGATATGCTTAAGTGACAATGACAGTCAACTCCATGGTTGCTTATTGACATACCTCTCTGAGAGCCTCCACAGTTGAGTCCAACTTCTCGAAACGGCTGACCAACGTTCGTACCTCGCTGAGGATGGTGTAGGCATCGACGGGATCGCCCGGAACGCGTTTAGTTCGAGGCGCTGAAGGTAGCTTGACCTCAGCTGGTGGTGGCATCAGCCTTTTGGTCGTCAAACGCGGAACGTAGGTCTCCTCCGGCGATTCATCGCTGCTCTTGTCCTTAGACTTTTCTCGATTCTCTGATTGGGATGCAGAACTAGATCCCGAGGACGTTTTCTCCTGCGTGTCAATGATTGTGGAGCTACTTGACTGCTCACTGCCAGGTCCACCCTTGGTCAAACCGCCAGCCGACTTATCCTTGTCAGCTTCCTCTACGACAGGAATCTTTCTGATGCTCTCGGTGCTGGGGGCACGACTGCTCCTGTCGGCCACCAACTTGGGATCAGGAGTATCCTTGCCAGGCGTGTCAGAGGCATCTCCTGTTGTCGGCTGATCTGTTACCTTGGCACTCGCCGCGGCCTTGGCTTCCTCATCACGCTTGGCCTTTGCCATTTCTCGTCGATGAGCATTCCGCTTCTTCTGAAGGGCCTTTTTCTTAGCCTCCTCCCATCGCTTCTTCTCCATCTCCTCCTTGTGAATGAGTTTGGCGTCGATGAGGTCGACAACGCGGTTGACCTCAGACTTGACAATGGTCGGAGTCATCTTCGTTTTCTTGTACATCCTAGTCAAGGACTTGAGGTTCGCCTCTTTTCGATAAGCGTTTTCCTACAAATGGTGATGACAAGTTACAGCTATAAGGTTTCTCTCAAGCACTAACAATGAGACTTACAAAGGGACGAAGTCTAATCAGGAAGTCCTTCAGGTCATCCGTACTCTGGGTTGGGATATCATTGGCGGAATCGGGAAGCTCATCGTACAGTTTCACCAACTTTGGGCCTAGGTCCGTTTTGACATCGACATTCTGTAACAGATTATTCAATATCATTTAACGATTCGAGCCAATACATTACAAGCTACACGTATTCACTTACCTCCAACTCATCCTTGATCTCTTGGTCGGTAACCTCGATCTTGGCGGCAGGTTTCTTTGGCGTTGGCCTCGTTGTAGGGGGATCACCGACATCGGTTCCTGAAGTTTTGGGGCTAAGGACTTCCGGTTCCTTGTCTTCGTCCGAAGCCTGAACGCCAGATTCGACTTCGGCAGTAACCGCGGCCACCTCCTCTGGCGCCTTGTCGGGTGCGGTTTTCTTAGACATTGCGGCCTCAAGACCCTTTCGAGACAATGGCGGCGGAATCTCCTCTGGAATTGGATCAAGCTCTGGGCCGCCGGCTTTCGGGATACTGGATGGACCGGATAGCATCGAAGCTGCAGTGACTACAGAATCCGGGTTTCTCTCTCGGCACACCACTCGCTGGCCGTAAACAACAATGTCCTGCAAGTTGGGTTGGGATATCTCATAAATCGTTGCATTCTGTACGTATATTACAATGTATAATACAAATTGAAAGGGACATCGAAGTTGACATTGGAGTCGACATCGATGTTCAACATGGACATAACCCTTTTCTGGCTATCATAAACGAAACCGACATTTTCTCTTACCTTGTCGTATTTGATGCTGGCGCCAAAAACTTGCCGCGGGTTAAGAGGCCAGACGAGGTTCTCCACCTTCCGCTTGGTGAGCATCTGGTCCTTGAACATCGTGTGATAGTGGGCCCAAACTAAGGCTTTGTAGCTCTTCTCAACGTCGCCGGTCATTCCTCGGAGCTCACGGTTCAGATAGAAAACGATGCCGTCAATGAATTCTTTCTCGCATCCTAAGTGGATTACAGCAACTTTAAGAATGCTACTAGTTCATGCAAGTTCGCAGTTGCTTCTGCAGTTAGCCCCAGAGTTCATGTACTTACCGACTTGGACGCGAAGGAAGAGTCGTGCATCGGCTCCGTAGTCGTCGTCCCCGATCTTGAGCTTGAACGTTTTCATGCGGTCACCGATCGTGAGATTCTTCTTGTTGATATCGATGTCGGGGCATTGCTCCTCAAATGTCTCGCCCATTGGGAAGCCATCGATCGGCATGAATAGGAATCGCTCAGTCAGATGTTCGAACACGATGACCCCCTTCCAATCGTTTTGAGCCTTGAGGAAACTCTTTTCGAGCTCCTCGTTGACCTGAGCCTCGGTCAGGTTGTCGGACATTTTCGCTCTGAAAAAGTGCGGTCCAATGGGCAGTTGCACGGGCAATTGACATTAGCTTCCACTTACTGCGTATCCGCGGCGATCCGGGATTCTCACTCCTCTCCTTCTGTTCTTGATCACGACAAATTCTCGATCTTGGTTGATTTATTTTCGCAGAATGTGTGCTTCCGTTCTGTTGAACGTTTTTCTGATTTTCGCTTAAAAAATATTTGTTTTGTTTTTCTTGGCGCGCCCGCCAAAATTGCTAACTACGACAGAAAAAAACAATCCGTTGAATGCAACGGGAAAAGTCTATCTCTCAACGCACGCGCTTCCAAGTGGCCACAGCATACGCGTCCCGTGCCGTAATCTGCCCTAGACTCGTCGGCGCTCTACCGTCGCGTGCGAGTTCGACAAATTGTCTTGAGCGCGCTCGTTTGTTGTCCGCGCTAATCACAAATGACAGATTGGTTATGTCAAGTATTAACTCCAATGTCAACATCAAAGGAAACTGCAATGTCAAGATTCATGTCTACCATCACTGACCACATGAGAAAAATTTCCAAACATGACAAGGAAATCATAGACACAATTGACCCATGTCGCGATTAAAAAACTTATTCTTTTATTGGCGAAACATCTTCCAAAATTGAGGAACTTAACATTTATACTTGGCTTATCCAGCAAGTAACTATTCCATATCTTCATAGTACATGGGACAACAAGGTAAATCACAATTTACGGCATAGTGCATGGTGACATTGGCGACGTTTTCTCCAATTTAATCATTGGCACTTCGTGAAGAGAAGTTGCTATTGTGAGCTATTGACATTTTTTTAACATTATTAAGGAACAAAGATCATTGGCAAATATCGAAACTACCGCCACCGTGTTATCCAGTAAATGCCACATAATATTTATAATGGTGCGTACAACAAGAGTATTAATAAATTTGAATATCAATTCCAGTTCTGGCCATAGTGCTACCAACAACGAAGGGCACAGTTAACTTTGACACAAACTGCTGAAAACTCGGGGGCCTTCAATGACCCGACTAAATGTCCTGGAGATCTTGTGTCCAGGTGTGGAGGGTGCCGTCATCAGTCAAGATTCCTTTGGCGATGATCTTCGTCTTTTCAACCAGAGTCTCCTCGTCTTCAGAACCCACCACTTGCAGGTATCCACATTCTCGCAGATTCAAGGACAATCCGCGAGGAAAAATTTGTTGGCAGTGCAGCCGTCTGACACGAAAATAGCGCTCGTTCTCGTCGTCGCCGAGATACTGATATGCGTGTCTGCAATTGTCGATCATGATGTGATCCATGCGGTTCTCCCCGGAGTCCACCTCGAAGTGGAACGGTGTTCTGCATGCATGGCCGTCCAAAGCCGCGAGCAGGCTGTTGTAATGTATCTGTTTGCCGACAGACATGGTCTGCTCTTTAAACCACTTCCGGTTTCGGCCGTAGAAGGCCTCCGCTCTTTCAGCTGTGACTGTGCCAAGGCTGACCTTTGCTCGCATTTCAGGGATGTGGTACAATGCGTGGAGATTTGGTGTACAAGCATTGATTCCCAGCAAGGCCTCAACCTCCTGAATCAGGATGTCAATCTGGGCTTTGACAAGAACGCCATTCTGGCTAGCTCGAGCATACCAAACATCGCCCTGCGCCAGTGTTCGGAAGATCCATGTGTAGCGCCGCCAGAAGTTGCCAACACGAGGATGGCCCAATCTCTCGAACTCGTCACCGATGTCCATGCCGCACAAAGCCAACAGCTGCTTGAATTCGTTCGCACGCCACTTGGACATATCGAGGTCACGGTTGGTGCACGATCGTTTCAAATCCGAAGGCAACTTCATGTTTGAATACATCTTGTTGATTTTCTTGTTGAGCACCAACTCTTGCTTCCGGCTAAGGAACTTCTTGGGGATTTCGTCGAGGAATTTTTTCGTCAATCCGTAGAACAGATGCATTGGATCTATGACAAGGCCATCGACAATGGAGAATCCAGGAATGGACAGCAGCGGGCTCTTTACTTTCTGTCCGCCAACAACTACGCCTGTGTCACGGGTATTTTCAGCCAAGGTCTTGAAACTTTCGTCATCACGGAGATGAGCTGTTGTTGTGCTGTGTGGCCAAACCATTCCTGGTCCGCCTTCCCTCTTCTCGCCGGGAGAGAAGCACACAGTGCAACCATATGCCCCATTGAAGTTGGTCATCCCGCAGAGTCTGTGGCGTTCTGGCATGTCCGCAATGACGTACTTGACATTGACATTTGGGTTGGCATGCAACTCGGCAAGCAACCCTTGCATCAACTCGTCGGCCTCTAGGCGATAGTCTCTAGCGTAGACAATCGTGTTCAAGTTGAGCATCATGTGGCAACAATCGAGCTTGATGACCTGGCAAAGCATTTTCCATGTGCCCGAGGTTGACGCCTGCACTCCATCCACGTAGAAATAGATGTCAATGGGAGATTTGTTTTTCACCTTGTCCATCAAGCGGTCGCCATAGGCGCCCTCGTGCCTAGCAGCATGAAACTTGAGAAGGTCCTTCATGCTGGACCGCGTCTCAATGCACACTGGGCGATAATTCCTGGCCGGAAAATTCTTTCTTCGAAACCGATCACCCGTGATGTGACGAATGGCCCTTGTCTTCTTGTGGATCACAGTGTAGTGCAGGGTGCACGCCGGAAGCGTGTCGAGAAGCTCCTTGCGCATCCACTGATATCCGGCTGGCTTTTCGTATTGGGCTAGCTCGTAGAGGAGAACAATCACCCGCCACACTTTGTCAACAAAGACAAGCGGTGCATGATGCTTCGCAGCATCGACGAGAAGTTTCTTGAACACTGTCTTGGGATCACACAGGTAGATCTGACGACTTGGATAGTGAAGTAGATGGCGGACATTCTCGGGTAGCTTTTCTGGCGGTCCATGGTCTGCGTAGATGATGTTGTGCATGGCTTCGTCCAGACATTTGTCAAACTGAAAGGCGTGATCAAAGTAAGTTGGCGATAGGTTGGAGTGTTTTACAAATGACATTGTGAGGCCAACTCCACATTGAACCGTTTCTCTAATCTATATCTGTACCTGGTCCTTGGCGACGTAGTGCTTGTCTCGGGCAACTTTCCTCGGCGTGGATTGGAACTTTCCAAGAACCGGATCGTTCAAAGCTCGTTCCCGCCAATCATCGCTCCCATCATTGAATAGCAGCCTAATATCATCCTCGTTCTCGTAGTCAGTCTCCTCCCCAGATGAGGAGCTAGTGTCGAATCTGATTTCTCGTGGGACTGGGTCACCATTGTCGTAGTCTGCCTGTACTCCGACCTCCTTGGTGGCCTCGTTGGTGTCATTCTGTGTCATAAGAGTTGATGTCTGAGATGAGCTCCGATGTCGACTCCAAAGGCAACTACAGAGTCAAATGGGATACATACCTTCATCTCTGCAGAAACGGGTCCAGCCTGAGTGGGGGGCATCTCCGCCTCGTCTTCAGAGGAGGAGGTTGAGCATAGAACGGCTGCCAGTCTCTGACGTCGACGCCATGCCTGAGTGGACCTGGATTTCCTGTGTCCGTGATCCTGAGATGTGGAAGGTCCATCACCGAGAATGCCCTCTCCTTGCTCGGTTGGTCCTGTTGTTGTCACGCAATCCAAGGCAGGATAGGCACGTTTCCGTTTGTTGCTTTTAGCCCGTTGTCCAGAACGAGATGTTGTTGGCCTCATCTCTTCCGGAGGAACTGAAAGGACACAGCGGCAAATGTTAACAACGCAGTTGTCGTTGGAGTTGAATAATGAACTTACTGTCTTCAACAAAAGGATCTGGCAAAGCCTGTGGTGATCGTTGATACTCGCGGTCAAAGAGTCCCAATTCTGAGATGTCAGAACTGTTGTTGGCGGCGATGCCAGGACCACTGTCCAATCTCTCAACCTTGACAGGTGATAACTCGATTGGAGAATCAGAACTCGTGTCCAAATCACTCAGGGAGACGTTGCCATCAAACTGTAGAATGCCCCCGCCGCAATCGTCGCATCGACAAAGCTCACCATGTGTCCGGAAGAGTGATTG
>JAAUYL010041749.1_pt1 | contig 10509 bp, 15 predicted proteins | sample 7278011 | NCBI WGS metagenome assembly JAAUYL01 (sample SAMN14350225, study PRJNA611818) | marine sediment metagenome | isolation source: surface marine sediment (1.8m) | place: French Polynesia: Moorea | collected 2018-08 | reverse complement strand
GGGTTACATACATAAGACCGACTGTTGGTCTGACTATTGCATAAGACCGCCTGTTGGTGGAGGGTAGTGCACAAGACCGACTGCTAAAAAATCACCCTAGTGCATAAGACCGACCATTAAGTACACTAAAATGTACTTACTATGGTACATATTGTTACAAGAAAACGTTTCATACAAAGCCAAAGAGGATAAAATGTAAAGTGCCTCTCTGGGCTTCTCTCAACTCTACTTAGTAACTGCACCCCCTTGATGGATCACAGGGTTAAGTTAAATTATTTTCAAGCAATGATATTACTCTTACATGTGCTATAAGTAGTCAAAGGGGATAATTACAATTTATCAATCACTTCCCTCTGTAAGTTCTAATAATTAGCTGAGCCCCACAGAGGGAATAACAATTAACATGCTGGAAACTCTTTGAGAGAGTCACCATATCCAGGAAAAATATGACTATATCTAAAAGTTATTGTACATTTTCTCCTTTAAAAACAATGGGAAAACTTTGCTTCTTGTGGGTCAGTAAAAACATACTTATCTATTTGTCATCCCACAACCACTACCACAACAAGGAACAGCAGCACAAGCAGCAGCACCCCCTCCCCCCTTCATTCTGAGAGTCGACTTTATGCAATACCCACAATATATAGTCGGTCTAGTGCAATAGGGGTGAGTCGGTCTTGTGCAATACCCAGTTCGCAGCTGACAAAGTCGGTCTTATGTAATGACCCCCGAAAATGCAGAAAATCAACAAAACTTGAACTTTGAGTCATGCATCGAATTTATGTCAGACATATCAAAAAGTTAAACAGATAAGCAAAAATTCGTGCCAAAATTATATTGTCTCGTAGTAATGAACAACACTTTATTTTTTTTATTGAAAACATAAAATTGAATTTTCATTTTTTATCATCTTTTTGTATCGCTTTTTTGCCTTTCGTCCTCATCAAATAAGCGTCATATTGCCCACAAAATCTTTGTTACAGTTTTCGTTACTTTTGGCTTTTTAGCTTTAAAAATATTTGAAATGGCCTTGTTTCAGACCGTTTTTAGCAATTTGCTGGCCTAAAATCCCCTAATAGCTCTTGAAATAAGTGTGACACTTCTGAGTTTTTGTTTTTGTACGCAAAATTTCTAAACATGGCAGCCGTGAGCAAGAAGAGTGTATTTGCTTTGGCAAGGCTGTCAACCTCGATCTTGAACCCGGCGAAAACTGCCAGAGCGTTTTCAGTGTGCCCCGCCCTCCGTGCCGAGGCCAAGAAGACCACGTCGTCACCAACCGTGATGAAGAAGGTCTCCCTGGAGGAGCTCGAGAAAACAGACAGTGAACTTGATCGCGACCGCAGAATGAAGGGCTTGATCGAAGTTGAGGGGCCCAACGAGATCTTTGTCGCCAGCGTAAGTTTCTAAATCAATGCTGATCTTATTTACATCATATCGATAATTATTTCTCTATTTACAGGGAGTCCCAGAGCAGCACATCAAGGAGCGATACGTCAGAATTTACAGGCCTGCCAAGAACGCAATGCAATCGGGGACGCACGGTATAAAGCGATGGAGGATAGAGTTTGAGACCCGCCAGAGATGGGAAAACAACCTTATGGGATGGGCATCGACCGGTGACCCACTGTCCAACATGCAGGTCGACTTTGCAAACAAGGAGGAAGCCATTGCTTTTGTGGAAAAGAATGGCTGGGACTATTTCGTCGAGGAGGCCGCCGAGAAGACTCCCAAGGCCAAGTCTTACGCTCTCAACTTTGCCTGGAACAAACGCACCAGGAAATCCACTAAGTAGAGCAAACAGAGTGAGACGCAAAATCATCATCAAATATTGTTCATACAGATCCCAACAAACCGAAAACTGAATAAGAAACTGGATAGTGTTGCAGCCAGCCAAACCAGAGTCAAGACAAAGCTTACAGCTACTAAGATGTGCTCATTTTGAATATTTATCAAGAAATCACACCTTGTTCTTGCATAAAATGTAGAGCTCCAGCTTGAGAGGGCGCTCCGTCGACGATGTGTGATACGGGTCATTCATGTGCATCTTGCTCAAGACCTTGCCAATCTTGGCCTTGAGTAGCCTGCCTCGTCCCACCAGATCTTGATCACTCTCCGATGGTTGCGTCCATTTGTAGCAGAATATCGTATGTATTCTTGCTTGTTCCTCTGAGCCTTCTATAGTCTTGGGCACAACTTTGTCGACATCCGCTTGCCACATGGACGTCACCGTAGAGCTCTGGTCCGTGATGTTGTGATCATGATTTAAGCTCGAGGCGGGGCTGGTGGTTGTCCACTTCTTATAGATCTCTTCGTAGAACTTGTCCTTAGTCACGGTCTCGGCGTTGGGGTCGAAGGCCAAGACCGTCATATTGCTCGTCTCCATCAAAATCCAATTGACAGCATTTGGATCGTGTCGTCGGAGGCATTGTTGCAGCCTGGGGCAATTTATGTTGGAGCTGGCCTCCGTTACAATCTTCAGATCCCTCGCCAGTCTTGAGATCAGCCGCGTCCATTTCATTTTTGATCTCAGATCTACAAAACCATCGATATCGTCCTCCGCGCTGACCTCGTGAGCGAGGACAACGCTGTGAACGTACTTGGTGAAGCTGTCCACCGATTGTTGAATGTGCTCGAAGGCCACTGGTGAGATCCTTGATGTGCCCAGGGCGTACTCGAGCTCAGTGATGGCCGACCTCAGCTTCGTACTGAAGGCCTCGGACACCTCTGAGGTTGCATGGCTTAGCCTCATGAGCATTTTGATCTCCGAATCGATTTTCTCAGGATAGTCCAAGCAATTGGTCAACCGCTCCATAGATCTAAGAGAAAAAGTGTGTCTTATGCAGTTCTTTGCTATGCTTATTCATATAGGTACCGTACCGAAGGGAGGCCACCGAGGCCAATTTCAGACTGCACAATCTGCTGGCATTTGGCGAGTGTTCTATGGTAACGACGTTGCAATCGTTTCGCGGAATAATGCGCAAGAAATATTGATCAATCCTTTCGCATCCTCGTTGAATATAAATCGGGAGTCCGGTTATGGCCTCGAGGTCTCTCAGCGGCCTCGTCGTCGACATCTTCATCGCTGAGGCCTGCGCCTTGCACAACGCGTCCAAGGCGACCAAATCTAATTTAAGCCCACTATCGGCGGCGTCGGCAACCACGCACGTGGAGGTCGTTGATTTTTTCGCAGGCACGACGCAAAACGGCCTCGAGAAGCTGCCCTCCTTTTCGACCACGACCCAGATTTGGTTCTGCAAAGGCCAGCAAAAATATATATTTTTTGCGAGAAGAAGGAAGGGGAAGTGGTATAAGAAGTAGTCAGTGTCCTTTCCCGAATAGTATGGATATGCTGTATAATTAAAGTGGCTTACCACAACGCATAATAAATGCTTGTGGTTTTCATTTGACATCAGAAGTTCCTGTACAAACAAGTGTGTGTCACAAACAGGCACTTACATAGCGAAAAGTTCTGTCGAGAGGCTGCTTTTGCTGCAATGCAATTCTGCATTGTGCGTGAAAGCATTTAATGGGAACACACACCAAACTAACATATGTGAGATCCTCGACGAGGAAGATATTATGATTATGATTATGATTGGGTGCATTCAGTAGGAAAACCTCATACTTACAACATAAGTGTTCATGCTCTATCTACTTTACCATTTATGCTTTAGGTTCTACCTCAAGCTTTCACGTACACACTTGAGTATTTTTATTACCCTCGAGACTTGGTCGGCCAACACGAATTGACGGAGGCTCTCCTTGGTCGAGGCCGCGAGCACCATCGGGACCCCGGAGAGGCCGAGGATGGCGTGAGGCCGTCGACGCACGATCGACTCCCACGAGAGGACGAAGTTCGAGGCCGCCGACCTCGGGGCGGGATTCGAATTCAATAGCGACCACGATAGGCCCGTCACGAGAAAGAGGAACGACTTGAAGGCCGAGTGGAAGGAGGTGACCTCAACCACGGTGGCGCCGTCGTTCTTGGAGAAGACGATCAGGGCGAACTTGTTCAGGTGGGTGGACACAATCACGGAGCGCCTCCCGATCCTGATCTGCCTGACGTTGGCCTTCAGCTCGTCCTTCAGGACTTTGGCGGACACCAGAAACGGAGTCAATAGTTGCATGAGGTGATCACGATCGCCATAGGGAGTGGTACCTGGGGGCGGCGGGTTGTTGTTGTTATTATTACTATTGGTGATATTGTTCTTGCTGCCTTCGTCGGGGTGTTTGAAAACAACCTGCCCCGAGTCGAGGTCGCTCACGATCACGTTCATTTTCACGATTTTTTTAAAAAAAACCTTTAAAAAACAAATAACAAATTAATTGAATTTATACGCAACGTTGTATGGAAACTAGTGCATGACCACGAGGCTAGGAAAGACGATATGAGCAAACAACAGATAAAAACTTTGACGCCTTCACAAAAATTATCATGTCATGTCAATAGTTTGTATATTTTCTAATAATATTTTGTGTATTTTTGTGTCTATGGGGATGTTGTTGTATATTTGTGAGATTCCACGACAATAGTTTTTTTGCTGTTTTAGCATATTTTTCCATGAAAAAGGCAGCGTATTTGAAGATTCTAATTTCTAGAAAAAGATTCGTATTTTTGGGCAGGGATGTTAGTTTGTCTTTAGCAAATTTTTGTGGCACTACAATACACACTTATTTAGTCTAGAAAATGTTTCCTACGGTTGTTGAGTTGATATTGTTTGGAATGTATTTGACTATGCAAGTGGGTTCTGATTTCTAAAAATCCATGCTTTTTACCAATTCTTGATAATTTCTGGAAAATCTCATTTTGTCTTGCATTTTCTCAAAAAGATAGCCTAACATATCATTTACTTTTAAATATTTTTGCACGACGGTTGCTTTGTTTTGGCGGCGTTTTTTTAATTTGACCATTTTGATCAAAAATGTGAAATTGTGTGATTTTTTGTCAATAATAAGGAGACTACTTTCAGCACCACGATCACTGCATTTTGTAGTTGGATCTTCATCTCTTCTCTCCTGACTGAATACAAAATGTCTCTTTTTTAAATATGCATATAATTATGATTCTATTAGGTTAATTAATATCTTCAGAAAATAGGTATTGGCTCTCTATTATAAGTTGATCGCATTCAGCAAAAATTGGAGCTGTGGGGGGTTCACTTTGTGCTCTAGTTTATAGGTTTTTGTGTCAAACACTGGCAGCAATTGCTTTTAGTTTGATGCAGTCTTTTTTCTGCTAAAATCGACATCACCATCGAGTCCATTCACAGGAGACAGAAGCAGAACTCTAAACAGCACACCCTGAAAAATAATAGAAAAAAATAAGATTTAGGTAGACTTAAGTCTTTCTCGAACCGACAAAAATCCAATTTTACACTTACCACCACCATTTTTCATTGTCCTGCTCCGTCGGATCGTTGAATGTTTGCGCCCCCTGGGATAGGGCATGCGGAGGGTGGCCGTTGAGGCCGTTGCTGACAAGAGTCTGAGGTTGCTGCTGTGCAACCTGGTGCTGGTGTTGTTGCTGTGCAACCTGATGTTGATGCTGATGTGCCTGATGGTTAACGTGGTTAGCGTGGTTGGCGTGGTTGGCGTGGTTGGCGTGGTTCACGTGATTGCCGTGGATGCCGGCGGTCGCCATGATGTTGTTGCCGCCTGACGAGGACGCCGCCGAGGACACGGCGGCCGCCATGTGGGGCGGGGGCGGTGCCGGCCCGTGGTGGGCGTGGCCCATCTGCACGCGGGTCATCGGGCTGCCGTTGTGGGCGTGGCCGTTGCTGGCGCCATGCACGAGGTGGGTGTGCCCTTGACCGGCGTGCTGGAGCGGGTGCAGCGGCGGCCTCGGCAGGCCTGGCGGGTTAGCCGAGCTGAGCGGGTGCGACCCGCCCCCGCACTCGAAGACCTCCCCGCCCCTGTCCCTCCCATCTGAGGACTTCATGATCTCGACCATAGTAGGAGCTTTGTGGCCAATGTTGGCTTCACGTTTCTAATCATGCTTCACTTGTGTCAAAATCTTTTGTCAAGAATGGAGAAAACACTTGAGGCCGGCGCCCGACTTCCTGGTCAGCCTCGCGACCTTTTTTGTCTGTCCTCGGGCGATTCAGGTCGCATTTATTATTATTTACTTTCTCGACTTCGATGGAGAATGGGGAGGAAGTTTTTTATTTTGATCACCAGCACAGATCTAGCACTTTTTGTGTCTTCTTCAGCCGTCCCAATCACCATTTTCCAATGGACATCGACATGGCTTATATGAGTTATGACGAGATCACGCAGAGTGGCAGCAGCTGAGAGGCTTTTAGAACACACAACTGCTATGTGCGTCGTCCGTCCTCGCTCGCGTCCTCAAATCTGGCCTCTATAGGGCTCCTTTCTTCTTCAACCTCTTCTCTAAGAAGGAGACGACCTCCTCCTTCTGGCCTCCACTGAGTCTATGCGTTACACACCACAAAATAGCATCGATCGCTCAGACTCGTACACACACTTTCTAAACATAGCGAGATAGGTACCTTACTAGTCTAACTACTACGTACTTTGCTTTTCTACGATTCTAACGTACGACGGCCTCCGAGGCTCACATGCACACACATAGTAAAGTGTAGTGGCAGTCTTTGGTGTCGGCGGCGGCCTCGCAGCCTCGTGAGCGCACAGCAGAGTAGTCTGCTGCTGTCGCACGCACTCCGCACGCGTCCTCGAAGTAGACGACGACGGCGGCGGCGGACGCGTTGTTCATGTTATACTTCTTGTATTAGTTGTAAGACTACATGTACTCGACCCCACTCACTTCTTCCCTTCTTTGTGATAGACGACACGACGCTCTAACTCTCACTCTTTCGTTTCGTTTCGCCAATCGCCGTTGCTTTTCGAGGCTGCGAGCTCTCGTACGAAATTTTGCTTTAACGCGTTCATTCTTCTGTCTGGCCTAAATGCGATTTGTAGACTGTAGTACTAGCGTCGTGGTTGGGGTCGGTGGTGGTGTGCAGTAGATCGATTTTCATAGCTATTAGAAGCTAAAAGCATGCCTCTATATTGATAAAGTGTAATCAAACTATGCCAAAAATTGCTCTCTTTCCCACGATGTTCAATGTTCAATGTATTTCGTCTCTGCTTACGCATCGATAAATGCCTAGCTCATGGCTAATCGGCACGAAATTATGGTTAATGACATCACAAATTAAATACGAATTATAAAAGAGGGCAAAGATATGAAACTATGAACTATAATTTTATGTGAAACCAACACGCTATGTCACGCAACCTCAAATTTCCGGCCAAGGCCGTGGACGGTCTTTAAGAGTAGATGTTCCCTCTGCCCGCGCCGCTGTCTCGGGGTCCAGGGTTCGATGGACTTGGACAGGTCTCCTCTTCTCCGCGCCATCATCTCGGAGTCCAGGGGGAGGTTGTGACGGATAACGGATGTCGGATGTACTGAAATTACCATGGTATCCTCTTCTCCATCAGCTTTTAGCAATCCGGAGGATCTGGATCTGGACGTCATAACCTGGTACACCTGGTAGCTTTGCATCTTACATGCAGGATCTGGATCTGGACGTCGTATCCTGGTACTCCTTTGCTGTAGTCAAATTTCAAGCTAGCTAGGTCGCGAAATGAATCGAGTACACGGTAGTCAAGTCCTTCAGGATCTGGATAATCTGGTCGGTCGATACCGGTAACTGAATCTGCCCCACTTATACAGCATTCGGAGACCGACGGCTTGCTTAAAGCTACCGCCCCTGGCCTTCCGAACCGGAAGTGGTCTAGCAGGTAGCTGGGGTGCCCCACTTATACAGCATTCGGAGACCGACGGCTTGCTCAATGCTACCGCCCCTGGCCTTCCGAACCGGAAGTGGTCTAGCAGTGATAGCACACACAATAAATCTAAAATCAAAACTTCGGTCGCATCAAAAATCGGGCAGCCGTTCGGCTATCAGCCCGGAAGGGCGCTTTCTGATTGTTGATACATTCCTTGATTCGATCTCTCGTTGTTCGCGTTGTTCCCGTTCTCCACGTTCTCCACGTTCTCCGCGCTGCTCACGCCGTAGTCAGGTTGGCCATCCCTCTCACGAGTAATTTGTCTTTGTCGTATTTTCGTATTTTCGGCCGCTGCCAGTGCCTTTGGTTCGATCGCTCGTTGCTCGCGTTGCTCCTGTTCTCCACGCCGCTCACGTTGCCGCCGAAGCCGTCCTTGTCGTCCTCGAATGCCAGGGTCTGGAGATCCGAACGAGCTTTTCGTATTTTCGGCCGTCGCCAGTACGGCCGCCGCCTGCCGATTCTGCCGGTTTCGTAAACAAAGCAGAAGCACGTTTTGCCGGTTTTCCGAACCGGATTCTAGTCGTTTTCCGGGCTTCCCGGGTCCGGTTTTTCTGTATCTTGTGACGGCGATGACCTTATCCTCGTGTTCATCTAGTAGTAGTACTGGTGGCGGTCCTGGTTCCGGCGTAAATCCGCCGGATTTCTCACTGTAGTAACGCACACGTCTTAATTGCTTGTCGGTCACGCAACCCCCCCCCCTTTCCCACGATATTACTTCTCTGATCTCAGTCTCTTGTGAGTTAAGTTAGCAACAGTTTTAATCACCCACTTGTCCATCAAATCTTGAAGCAAAAATAAGCATGGGAAGTATGAAATATCTATCAGAAAAAAAACATTGATGGAACTTTGAATGGCATTTTGACAGTTGGATGTGCTCGGATAGATATTGGTTTCAAAATATTTTCCTGCCATCGGATCGAGACTCCGAGGCTTGAGGCCTGTCAATTTCAGGCAAACGTCAAAGGTGAAAGGAGGCTTTACCCCAGTCTCCTGCTGCGTCCTCGTTCGAATGTGATGGACCAGTTTAGATAGTAGTTACCAGAAACTCTTTTCCTCTCTCGCAGAGTACAAATATCTAGCGGGCACATGGTGGCCCCTACCTACTTTCTGCTTGGAAAGTTTTAACTTTCCCGACTTTTTTTTAAATCCAATTTTGCGCCTAGAAATATGAAGGTCTGTGTTCCAGTTTCAAGGGACACATAAAACTTTTTCTTATTTGAGAGTAAAGGAATGTTATTATGATGGTGAATATGGGCATTTTAGTGGTATATGACCACATCGGTTTTAACAGCAAAATCAACTTATATGGATATAAATCTCATCCCCATCGTTGAAAAATGACAATCCGACATTGCCCCTGGCAAAAGTTTGGAGTGAAAGTTAATCTGCAGCATATTTTAACATTTTCTGGATTTATTAAGCATATTTTTTTATGATACAAACAAGAGCTGTCTTCGACTACTGTGGCAAAATGGAGGATGAGCTATAACAACAAGATTTAGAGCAAAGCATTTTGGGTTTATTTGATATTTTACTTTAACTTTTTGTTATTAACAACCAATACTAATTACCTATTAAATTTTAAACACTGACTGCAAATAAAACCTAAAATGTACTTTGAATTACCGAAGAATCGAAACTAATCTGACTGAAATTCGTTTGATTAAAAGCAGGCTCGACCTATTAGCTGGTCCGTAATCCAAGTTTCATAACAAAACAAAAAGAGAAGAAAAATTGTCAAGTTGTCAAAAATTGTGATTCTAAGGTTTTGTGCCTCTTGACAGAGAAACCAAACCCCGCGAGAGTTAAGAGCCCAATTTAGCTTGCCTGGCTCGACCATGGCGCTCTCGCTACTCCCACAACTGGCCAAGATGGAGGCCTTAGGCTCTAGAGCCGCCAGCCCGTTTGCACAGATAATGCTTCGACGACAAGTGACGACGACCTCCAAAGACGACAAAGCCTCTGAGACTGAGCCGAAGCACTTGGAGTCGATAGTTGGCGGGGACCGCGATATGACCGGCAAGTACTCGCCGTTTCAGGTCGACAAGAAGAACAAGATGGAGTACGCGATGGCCAGGATCGACGACCTCATCAACTGGGGTCGGAAGACTTCGCTCTGGCCGTTGACGTTCGGCCTCGCGTGCTGTGCCGTCGAGATGATGCACATTGCCGCCCCCAGGTACGACATGGACAGATATGGCGTCGTCTTTAGGGCGTCGCCGCGCCAGGCCGACGTCATCATTGTCGCCGGGACCTTGACAAATAAGGTGAGAGTCGAAATATGAATTTCAAAGGATGTCTATCACCTTGTGACTCCTCTTGACCTCTCAATTTCAGATGGCCCCCGCATTCAGAAAAGTCTACGACCAGATGCCCGAGCCCAGGTGGGTGGTCTCGATGGGCAGCTGCGCCAATGGCGGTGGTTACTATCACTATTCCTACTCCGTCGTCCGTGGCTGCGATCGCATCGTGCCCGTCGACATTTACGTTCCCGGGTGTCCCCCCACCGCTGAGGCCCTCATGTACGGCATCTTGCAGCTCCAGAAGAAAGTGAAGCGGATGGAGTCGGTGCAGGCCTGGTACCGGTCATAGAAACTGTTAATATTTCGGATACACTGAAGGAAGAAATCTAGAGCTATTGCAACGTGCATCCCTCGTAACCTCGTAAAGGATGAAATTGATCCCGAGAATCAGCTT
>JAAUYL010031904.1_pt1 | contig 10511 bp, 4 predicted proteins | sample 7278011 | NCBI WGS metagenome assembly JAAUYL01 (sample SAMN14350225, study PRJNA611818) | marine sediment metagenome | isolation source: surface marine sediment (1.8m) | place: French Polynesia: Moorea | collected 2018-08 | reverse complement strand
CACATTAAATTGAGAATTAAATGCTAAAACCTGATTATCCCCCCGCAGTTGATAATCTTGGAAAAACTGCAAAATTGATAATTTCGTTTCTCCATTCTCATCAGCACCCTCAGATAATGGAAAATTTGTGCCTAATATTGATGTTTGACTATCTCGCTTCGTTGCAGATAACCCTAAACTTAAGTTTTGCCATGGCGTTTCCACTATAGGTTGACGAAATGATAATTCGTAGGTATTAGAATTAGATTCAATATCTAGTCTTTCAAATGGTGATTCTATGACTTCGTTATCTCTATGGCGGTAAAATAGTTTGATACGACCATTACTGGAGTTGACAGGAATAGAATAAGATACTTCCACCGTATCGCTGCCATCGGTGTTGGTGTAGAGAGTATTCAAACTGTCACCCATTCCTGTAAGGTTTCCATAACCTACTTCTACTCCTCGCCGAAATGTACCCACACTAGGTGCCCTGCCGTTATTACTGATGGTTGCTATTTGCCAGGGGTTTGCTGTGACAACTTCTACGTCTAATATACTTATATCTGGACGGACTCCGGCTGAAAGTTCGGCTGATATGGTTTTGATATTGGGGTCTAGTTGTAATAGTTGTAGGGCAGAAAATAGTTTTTCTTGGTTGAGGGGAGCGGTGGTTGCTTTTTTGAGGCGACTTTTGATATAATTATTATTTAATCTGCCTTGGATATTGATGTTGATTTCACTGACTTTTCCTTCTACTACTTGGAGTGTGACGGTGCCGTTTTTAGATATGGTTTGGGTGGGGATGAATGCTCCTGATGTGATGTAGTTGTTTTGGGTGTAATATTGTGTGATGGCGGTGCGTGCTGCGATGAGTTGGGCAAAGGTGATGGGTTGGTTGAGGTATGGTTTGAGTTGTTGTTGTAGCTCTTGGTTGCTAAATTTGGTGTTGCCAGTAAAGTTGAATTTTTGAATGGTTACTTTCAGTGTTTGGGTATTGGAGGTGGTAGGACGTCTAGCTGGAAAATGTGGGTAAATTTGAGTCAATTGAGACCTCTGAGCCGACCCCTCTCGGAGTCCGAGAGGGGAAGAATATTCCCCCCCTTCCCTTGTAGGGAAGGGGGTTGGGGGGTTAGGTTTTTTTTCCCACAATTTTAGTCTAGATGCCCTAGTAGGAATAGTTCCGTTACTACTGGCAAGTAGATAGGGTGGTTGTTGTTGAGTGTCTAATTGTTCGCATTCAGGTGGTATTAACCAGGGACGTGCTGGCGTGGCGGTGTTGGGGTTAGTTATCAGTTGAATGCCTTGGGGTGTTGATATCCAACCTTGTGCTTCGATGAATTGTTGGTCTGATGAGGTGGTGGTTTGTGGGGGAGTGGTTGAGGTTTGTTCATCTTGCCAGAGGGTGTTGGGTGTGAGTGGCTCTGTGGGGTTGGGTGGTAAGCCTCCTTGTCCGGTGATGGTGAATTGGCTGCTTTGTCCTTGTTGGCAGGGGTTTTGGTCGATGAGGTTGGAGATGTCTTCGATGGTGTCGTCAAATTCTACGAGTCCGTCACTGGGGTCTACTTCTGGGGTGTTGATGTTGACTTGACCACTGAATGATGCTCCTAATTCTGAGGTAGCGGTGATGTCGCTTTGGTCTGTTTGTTGGGGGCGGAATTCTGTGCCGAATATGCCTGCTGCAGTGATGTTGATGGTGCCTCCAAATGCTTGTTGGGCGTTGGCGGAGATGTCGCTGTTTTCGAGGGCGACTAGGTTTTCGGTGTTGAGGGTGATGTTGCCTCCGGTGGCAGTACCTGTGGCGTTGGTTGTGATGTTGCTGTTGTGACGGAGAATGAGGTCTTTGTTGTTGTTGATGGTGATGCTGCCTTGGCCTGCTGTGGTTTCGGCATTGAGACTGGCTTGATTGGAGATGAGGATGTTGTTGCTGTTGATTTCTAGGTTGCCTGCTGGTTGTTGGGTGGCGGAACTGACTGTGATTTCGGCTTGGTGGCGGAGGTTGATGGTTTCGGTGTTGATGGTTAGGGTTCCTCCTTCCCCTGTTCCTTCTTCTGTTGCTTCGGCGGTTAGTCTACTAGGTATACCGTTAGCAGAGGTTTCTGTGAGTTGTAGGTTTTTGGCTGAGATGATTATATCTCCTGCGTTTCCTTGGCCGGAGGTGCTGGCTGTTATTCGCGCTCCGTTTTGGATTTGTAGGTTGGTTGTGTTGAGTGTGATGTTTCCTCCATCCCCTATTGCTTCTTCTTGGACTGCTGCTGTCATTTCACTGACTCTTTCACCATCAGTAGCAATTCCTATTAGTTCTATATTAGTAGCAGAGATAGTTAACTCACCTCCATCTCCTTCACCAAATACATCTACTCCAATCTTTGCTCCATCTTCAACTCGTAAATTTTCTGTCTTGATGTTTAAAGTTCCTCCATCTCCTTCTGCCCCTTTTCGCACTAAAGCAAATAAACCACTTCTCAATTCCTCACCATTAGTCGAAGTTCCTATGAGTTCTAAATTGGTGGCAGAAACAGTTAAACTCCCTCCATCTCCCTGACCCGATGTGCTAGCAGCGATCTGCGCCCCATCTTGAAGTCGTAAACTGTCTGTTTCTAGGGTTATAGTTCCTCCATCCCCTACAGCTGTCGAACCCACCCTAACCTGCAAACCACTGGGAAATCGACCATTAGGAGAAGTTCCTATCAGTTCTACATTATTAGCAAAGATAGTTAAACCTCCTGCATCTCCCTCACCAGAAGTTCTAATAGAAATCTGCGCACCATCTAAAATTCGTAAACTTTCTGTTTCAAGCCTAATATTTCCTCCATCCCCTGTTGCACCCTCTTCTATTGCAGCCAACAAGTTACTACCAAATTGGCCATCAGTAGATTCCCCAATAACTTCTACATTATTAGCAGAGATAGTTAAATCTCCTCCTTTTCCCTGACCAAATGTACTGGTAATAATCTGCGCTCCATCCCGAACTTCTAAATTTCCTGTATCGATCCTGATATTTCCTGCATTTGCTACTGCCTCGAATCCTATGACAGTAATTAAGGCGGTGACGCGACGAAATAGATCGCCAGAACTCCCAATAAGTTCTACATTATTAGCAGAGATAGTTAAATTCCCTCCATTTCCCTGACCTAATGTACTAGTACTTATCTGCGCTAGTTCTTTTAGCTGCAAGCTTTTCGTCTCAACTATCAAATTACCACCTTCACCTGTTGCTTCTGGAGCCACCTCTGCAAAGATACCACTGAGAATTTCTCCGTCAGGGGTTGTTCCCTCAATGTTGATCGACTCAGATGCTTTAATGCTAGAAGTTTCACCATCTTCAGAGCCTAAAGTGTATGCTAATATTGTAGAACCATCCCGCACTTCTATGTGCTGACCTTGAATTTGTAGCTCTCCTGATCCTTCTCCACTCACATCTACAGAGCTGGCTTGAGATAATTCAATGTTTCCAAAAGTCGAGACTTCCCCATAGTTAAGTTTATTGAAGTCTGAGGTGATTCCCACTACCCCATTCCTAACGCTCCCTAGTTCAATACGTCCGCCTTCTGAAGTTAGGTTTCCTCCTCTTAAGGAAATATCTCCTCCAATTAACGTCAAGGTTTGACTGGGAGGAACTTGCAACCCCACATTCCGATTTTCTATAATGTAAGCAAAGGTTTCTGGATCGAAGCCTAAATTGTGACCTTGCCCCTCCACCCGAATACTACCGGGATTTTCTGGCAACCTCAAGCCAATGGGAACATTAACTGTCAGTAGTGGGGGTACTTGAGTGTCTGAAGTGGCAAACTCAAATCCATTTTCAAATAAGATACTATCGGCAGTAGCTCCGTAAAAGGAAGCTTCAATGTCTAATTGAGCTTCTGGTCCAAAAATTATACCGTTGGGGTTAATGAAAAATAGATTGGCATTTCCTAGTACACCCAGAGTTCCTAATATATTTGAGGCGTTATTTCCTGTGATGCGAGTCAGGATATTTGCCACTCCATCGGGGTTAGTAAAGTAAACTCCTCGGCCTCGTTGAATGTTGAATTCTTCAAAGCTATGGAATAGATTAGCATCCCGTTGGGCACCACCATCTATGCGATGGCTCTCCCTACCTTTAATATTTATGTTGGGCGTGATGATTGAGCTTTCTTCTCCCAAGGTATGATCGGGGACAAGTTGGGCGATGGCTGGCGATCTAGAAAGTTGCCAATACCCTAACGTCAAATATGCTAGGGGGAAAATAGTTAAGACTAAAACTTTTTTTAAATCTGGCATCTAATTACCTCCAATCGTAGCAAACCTATCTAACTTTTTATTTTCCTTTTATATTTGAATAAATGGTAGACGTATTGGAGATGATATCATATAAGTTGATTTCATTAAGGCTTGGCCATAATTTATACAGTACCGCTATATGTCGTGTATGATTGAGTAATTATTCCAGATATTACTACTACAATTAGTGCCGTTGTGTAAGTAGGTTAAGTGAGAAAATTTACAACTAGGTCATTGCGACTGGAACGGAGTGGAAGGAAGCAATCTCAAAGGTTTTGACTATATCAAATTTCGTTACATAATAAGGTTTATTCCTGCCTACCTACTTAACTCCTGTTTATTTGTTCAAATTGGTATTAGATTAATCAAGATATAATTAAAAAAAATATCACCCAGTAAAAACATTGAGACTAAACTGGATGATTTAGAATTTTAATTTTATTTATAAGTAGTTTAAGAATGCGAAATTCGATCTTATGGCAATGTAAAGGTTATAGCTTTTTCAGCAGCTATTTTTCTACTTTATGGATCGCCATCACTTCGACCACCTCCTGGACCTGGAGTGGGACATTCTACATATTCGCGGGTCCGGATGAACTCGCATCCCCCTACAATATATTCGAGTTCATCTAATTCCAACTCCAGTAGTTGGTTATCGTTGTTATTGTTAATATTCTTAGAATTTTTGGACTTGTCTAGTCTTTTAGAATTTTTGGCCATTATAATTCTCCTGACTTGGGTTCAACGTTGATATTTGACAGGTTAAAACTATTTACTTTAAGCTCTGCATTAATTAACCCATTCTGTAGAACACATATTTCTAGGTTTGAGACACTTATGCACTCTGGAAAAATTTTTTTCTAGAATTCTTAGGGACTAATTCCTCTAATCATTCTCCTAAAGTAAGTTCAATGGATTAATACTATTTATTTTTTCCCCTAGTTAGGTAAAGGGGACTTTAATTAACCCATTCTGTAGAACACATATTTCTGGGTTTTAGTCAGTTATGCACTCTGGAAAACTTTTTTTTGCAGAATTCTGTGGGACAAATACTATGAATCTTTTTTATTGAAAAGTGATTTTCAGCACTCTCATGTCCCGGATGATTTTTATAGTAGAATTGGACAACACCCAACAGTTATGATATCTACCTCATTTTTCATCTAGCTGTGATTTGAATCACTAACTTTTAGGTTATAGCTCACTTTTGTAGAAAGTAAAAATTAAATCTTTTTGAATAATTGAACTATAAGTAGCAAATTAAGTTACATCATGTCCTGTTAAATAGTTATAATTAAAGCTTGTAGTAGGGCTTTAGCCCGAAGTATAGATGGGGCTAAAGCCCTACTACAAACAAAAACTTTTTTATCACTTATTATCCGGACATCATAATTATATGGAACAAGCAAGAATAAAGTGGCATCGATCGCGGGTTATCTATCCGCCACCATACAACCCGATAGCGCATCAACTTTTAACTGTTTTCTCCCAAGGCGATCGCACTTCTTTTAAGAACTCATATAAGTCTTCTCCTTCTATCACTTCTTTTTCTAAAATCTGCTGAGAAATATTTTCCAATAAATTCCGATTATGATTCAAAATATCTAATGCTTGCTGATGAGCTTTTTCTACAATTTCTTTCACTTCATTATCTATTGCTTCCGCAGTTTTTTCACTGACTAAACGACGGGGATTAACTCCTTCATTACTTAAAAATCCTCCTTGACCACGCCGTTCATAAGCTAAGGGTCCTAATACTTTACTCATACCATAAGTTGTTACCATTTGTTCGGCAAAATCGGTTGCTTTTTGTAAATCTCCCGAAGCTCCAGTGGTGATATTTCCAAATACAATTTCCTCCGCAGCACGACCTCCTAAAAAAGTAGCAATTTGCCCGCGAATTTCTTCTTCATCTCTTAAAAATCTATCCTCAGTTGGTAACTGCAAAGTATAACCTAAAGCTGCCATTCCTCTTGGTACAATTGAAATTTTTTCCACCTTGCCACTACCAGGCATTAATGCACCAACCAAAGCATGACCAACTTCGTGATAAGCTACTATTTTCTTTTCGCGATCGCTCAAAACTCGACTTCTTTTTTCTAAACCAGCAACTACTCTTTCAATAGCTTCAGAAAAGTCTATTTGTGCAACAGTTTCTCGTTTATTTCTAGCAGCCAATAAGGCAGCTTCATTCACAAGATTAGCTAAATCTGCTCCTCCAAAACCAGGAGTTCTGGTTGCTATTTTATGCAATTCAACATCTTCTCCTAACTTAACTTTTTTAGCATAAATATTTAAAATTGCTTCCCTACCAACTAAGTCTGGACGGTCTACTAATACTTGTCTATCAAATCTTCCCGGACGTAATAAAGCAGCATCTAAAGCTTCGGGTCTATTAGTCGCTGCTAAAACAATAACTGTTAAATCTCCTGCTCCAAAACCATCCATTTCAGTTAACAGTTGATTCAGAGTTTGTTCCCGTTCATCATTACCGCCACTGTGAAAATTTCCACTAGTTCTAGACTTACCAATTGCGTCTATTTCATCAATAAAAATAATGCAAGGAGCTTTCTTTTTTGCCTGTTGAAATAAATCGCGAACTCTAGCAGCACCAGTACCAACAAATAGTTCTACAAATTCAGAACCAGAAATACTAAAAAATGCTACTCCTGCTTCTCCAGCAACTGCTTTTGCTAATAAAGTTTTACCAGTTCCAGGAGGTCCGACTAATAACAAACCTTTGGGAATTCTCGCACCAATTTCAGTGAAGCGTTGTGGCGATTTTAAGAAGTCTACAATTTCGGTTAATTCTGTCTTAGCTTCTTCGACTCCAGCGATATCAGCAAAGGTAATTTTTTCTGATTCTCCCTCTACATAAACTTTAGCTTTACTTTTGCCCATTGACAGGGAACCTTGGGGTCCGCGATTCATAAAAAACTGAAATGCTCCTACTAATATAATGGGTGGAATTACCCAATTTAAAAGAATAGCAAACCAACGACTTTGAGGGGGTGCTGCTTGAAATACAACTTGATTATCTTCTAAACGTTTAAGTAATTGAGGGTCATTTATTGTATTAGTAGAATGTAAAGGTCCGAGTTGACCTTCCTCTTTTCCTTTAAGGCGATATAAAATTCGTTCGTTATCTATTTGAACTCCTGCTACTTCTCCGTTTTCTACCAGTTGAAGAAATACACTATAAGGATAGCGAGGTAGTTGGCGACGTGGCGTGAATGTGTATACTGCTAATAACAGACCTGCCAAAATTAATAAGGCACTTCCAATTTGACGGTTACGGGAATTTTTGGGATTCTTCTTAATACTCATGTTTATTGTGGTATAATTTTAATCCATAAATGACAAGAAGTCGGGTTATTTCAGACTAATACATTATTATAACATTTGCATTTGATTCTGAATAAATGGTTGAAGGACAGTCTTGATTACTTCCCACGGGCTAACTCTCAACTCTTAGTTATTGCAGCAAAAAATGATGATTTGACGTAAGTATTTGCCCAGTTAGCTGTTGAATTGATTGGGTTATCAAAATGGGAATCAGAATAGGATTTAATCTTTTCCAACTCGGAATTAAGAAACCGGATTTTTTGGAAAAACTCGGTTTCTGGAAATTATTGCTAGTCCTCTAAAAGTTCAGCATTATTATCTAAACTACTAATGTAATATCTTCGTTCACAAGTTATTTCCCCATCTTTTTCAAAGCGAAAATAATCGACAAAGCCAATTGATTTGAGATTTTTCCATTCGCCTGAGATTACTTCCTTCCACTGCGTTCCAGTCGCAATGACGTACTTATAAATTCTCCTACCTACCTACTTAATTATCCGGACATTATATAACTAATTATCTAGACTTTATTTCTACCGTTTCCCTACTACTTTCTCCAACAAACCGCCTCGAAACCCTAAAATCAGAACTACCAAAAGTAAACCTAATAATAAATTCCATAAATCTATTTGCTGTTGCGCCAGTTGTGAGGAAAACATCGGCAACGTTGCCAACCACTGCCAAATATTTCGTTGATATGACTGCACCCAATGTTCCAATAATAGGAAAACAGTAGCTCCCACTATCGGACCAGCAAATCTAGAAGCACCGCCCAAAATAGTCATTAATACTGGAATAGCGCTAAAACTCCAGTGAGCAATTTCGGGATTTGCTACTCGTTGAAATGGCGACCACAAAGCACCAGCTAATCCAGCAATACCACCTGCGATAGCAAATGCCATCCACCGCAGACGACGAATATCTACTCCCACAAATTCCAAACGCACTGGGTTTTCTCGACTAGCTTGCAAAATTTCGCCAAAAGGACTATGGGTGATGCGCCAGAGGATGTAAGTGGCGATCGCTACTATTATGAGTGTTAGGTAATAATAATTGGCAAATCCTAATATTTTGATGGGTAAACCGGGAATACCTAAGTCTGTTACTAAGACTCCGGTGATACCGTCACTGCCTCCTGTGACTTCTCGCCATTGGAAGAGGATGGTATAAATCATCATTCCGAAGGCGAGGGTTAACATGGCGAAGTAAATTTTATCTACTCGCACGCTGAAATAACCAATAATTATGGCGACTAAAAATGCAGCAATAACTGCAATGGGTATGGCTAAAATTATCGGTACAGATGCTTTGATTAAATATGCAGAAACATAAGCTCCGGTGGCAAAGTAAGCAGCATGACCAAAACTTAATAATCCCCCATAACCAAATAGAAGATTAAAGCTGAGGGCAAACAAAGCCATTAATAATATTTCTGTCAATAATACCAGGTTGAATGGTGATAGAAATAGTGGCATTAATAGGAGAAATATTATTGTCAGGAATGGTGTAATTAATTTAAGGCGATCGCTCATTTTTTTGTTATATATAATAAATGTAATAACCAAGTTTGTAGTAGGGCTTTAGCCCGAATCTAGATATTTTATGGGCTGAAGCCCTACTACGAGCCTAATAGACATCTCCGGAAAATAAATAAACCTTTTAGTTATATTAGCTAAAGAAAAAAAAGTCACCAGAAAAAATTCTTTTTTCTGCCTTTTTCGTAAAAATATCTTATCTGTTCCCTGTTCCCAGTTAAGTGTTCCCTACTATGCCCAAAAAATCTATATCTTTTTCACCAGAGGTCTAATCCTAATTATAAGTATTTGACCGAACTTGATATAATACCAATTTAATAAATGTTTGCTACAAATAGCTAGGGAATTTTTTAGGAGGGGTTGAAATCCCTTTATAAACCTTAAAAAAATAATCAGACTGATTGCTGATAGCTTCTTTAACGTTGAATTTTACCAAATAATCCTTGGGGTCTAAATAATAATGTAATTGCCATCAAAATAAATGGAAAAGCTACTTGCGCTCTCGGTGCAATTAAAATGCCAAAAGCATTAACTAAACCTAACAATAATGCCCCTACTAATGCACCTGGCAAACTCCCCAAACCACCAATAACAGTAATAATAAAACTTTCAATAATCACATTATCTGCCATCGCTGGGTTGAGAGTGCGTAAGGGAGCAACTAATACCCCGGCAACACCACCTAACCAAGCTCCCAACATGAAAACCCTGGTAAATAATTGCGGTACATTAATCCCTAAAGCTCCTGCCATAACTCTGTCTTGGGCGACAGCTCGCATAATTTTACCAAGGCGGGTTTTACTCAAAAATAGCCATAAACTAATTCCCACCAGTGGCGCGAGAATAATGATTAATAGGTTATATGCAGGATAGGGGCGGTCAAAAATTTGCACTGTTCCCGCGAATAACTCAGGAGTTGGGGTTGTTAAGGGAGCGCTTCCCCAGACTAAGCGCACTAAGTCATTGATTAAAAGTACGAATGCAAATGTGAGCAATAATTGAAAGCTGACATCTTGGTGATAGATGCGCCGTACAAAAACAGATTCAATTATTGCGCCAATAATAGCAACTGCAATGGGGGCAAAAATTAGGGCGAGCCAAAAGTTTAACCCGTGGGTAACGAGGGAAAATGTTAGGTAAGCTCCCAACATATATAAACTACCGTGGGCAAAGTTTAATATTCCCATGACTCCGAAGATTAAAGTTAATCCAGCGGAGATGAGAAAGAGTAACATTCCGTTAGTGAGACCATTAAGGCAAAATATGATGAAAGTGGAAATTGTCATACCAATTTACTTAACTATTAGACTTCTCCAAAAATGAAAAAGAAAATCAATTATTGTCCATAAATTATCAATTACTCCCCTCCGGTGGAGGGGAGTAATT
>JAAUYL010006441.1_pt1 | contig 10511 bp, 18 predicted proteins | sample 7278011 | NCBI WGS metagenome assembly JAAUYL01 (sample SAMN14350225, study PRJNA611818) | marine sediment metagenome | isolation source: surface marine sediment (1.8m) | place: French Polynesia: Moorea | collected 2018-08 | reverse complement strand
TTAGGTTGTACTGGAGGCAATGTTGATGGGCCATTGGTGGACACGTTTCGGTACACCCAACCATTGAATGGTCGGAAAGTTTACAGTGCTGATCTGAATTATAAGCTGGGTATGTTGCTTTGGCAAAAGAATTACGAATACTTTTTTGTGACATCTACAGGCCGTGACTGCAAGGGATGGGCTCCAAAGTATGACTTCTACTGGAGGTAAACAACTAACTTGTAGAAGCAGCATCTTTCAACCACATTAGCTTTTTAGGGAGACAAGGAAAGAGTGGGATTTTGAAATGGCTGCTGAGGTGTGCACCAAGTACAAGGGGACCCCATTTGCTGGCCTGATTCCTGTAGGCAAATTGAGGCATTTTAAGAACTACTACAATTACAACATCAGTTCCAGCCATGAGCATGATGAAGAGACTGAATTCTGTGAAGGAAGGTAATGAGTTGCAATTATCGCCATTTTGTCAGAGAGCATATTAGATTCTCAGATATTTCCGAGTCAATGGGATAAAAGATGAATTTGGTGTTTGGAGAGACTTTTCTTCTGGTTATCCAGTCATATTCACGCATTTCCCAGAATTCCAACAAGACCATGGGGATGACGGTAAGTCGATATGTAATTTTGTCATTCCGCAAGTGTTTGCCATAATTCCAGGCATTTTTAAATGTAGGTGACACCCTAATCTGGGATGCCCATCTCAACCGACTATACACCGACAACAGGCATAAACACTACCATGCCTTGTGCTATCGGGAATACCAGCGTGAATGCCAAACCTGTCCAGGATTCAACTTTGGACGCGAATGCTGTGATGCTGGTGACTGTAAGAAATGCGCAATCAATGAGTGCCTTTGTGATCAGGGCTTCACTGGAAGACAATGTGAAATACCACGTAAGTTCTTTACCTCCAGATGACATGATGCTTGACCATAACAAATGTGGTTTACTGTAGCCATTCCCGACAAGGACATAATACTTGTTGGCGGGGAGGCTGCCAATACAGATAAAGTCAACACAATCTCTAAAGGGTCTTGCACCATTGCAAACTATTGTGATGGCCTTGTTTGTGGCTGGATTATCAGCACCTTCATCTTTGACCCACATCGGCTTCTTGCATGTGGAGGCTCAACGGATGGAGAAGGCACCATCGGTCAGGAGTGCAAGTTCCTAGACTGTGAATCCAGACCCAACCAGTGGATCAACTTTGATCAATACCCTGTTCGTGTACGATCATCTGGTGAGACTGTCATCAAGAAAAAAGGCAAAGACATCTACTGGTGGGTTTCTGGCGGGCTAGATGGAAACCTAGGTATAATCTACGTATGTTCAACATCTGTTTAAGTTTATATTCAATACATTTTGCAGTGGCTACAAGGAAGACCTATCTCCTGGATGAGACACTAAATTGGAGTCAAGGCCCAACCCTGCCATTGGAACGCTGGGAGCATTGTGCTGTCCAGATTGATGATTGCAAGGTGGCAGTGATTGGCGGATTCATTGGTGTAGGCGAGGAAGGGTCTGTCCAGGTTCCACCAGACCAGTTCATCCACATCTTGGACACTGAAGACTTCAACTGGGAAGTTGGACCGGCGTAAGAAAACTGTAGGATAGAGCATAAACAATCTTGGGACATTTGATGTTCTAGTTTGACGGGAGACTATGCTGCCTTTGAGTGGAAATACACGGCTTGTTCCAAGGTCATCGATGCCAAAAGCCAAGAAACAATCGTGGTCATTGGTTGTTTTATTGACGGTGAAGGATCAGCAGGACTGTTGCTGTGGAACACTGCGTCCAACAAGTTGACAGTAAAAGTCCAACAATTACCAAAATCCAATACGATCTTTTATTTCCTTAAATGACTTTAGGTATCCAGTGATTATAGGGATTTCTACACTTGTCCTGGGGAGGATCCAGCGTCTTACAATACTGGACAGATGGAGCAGATCAACGATCAGTGGCTGACTTTTTCTGCAGCTTTGGGAGCTGGAACAGAAGTCTGGACCTTCAACCTTTGGGATGGATTTGATGGACCAAAACGGAGCACCGCTCTGCCACATGGAGTTGGAGCGGTGGCAGTTACTACAAGGGGGTATGCATTTGGAGAAAGCTGTCCAACAATTGGTCCTTAACGCGCCTCCTGAAAATCCCCAATAAAAAACTACAGACCGTTTTGATTTTTGCCACTACGAAATTGAAATACAGTATAGACCTGCCCTTTTCGAATGCTTGCAATACTTTTAAGCAATCTAGGCCAAAAGCGTCTACAAAAACACAAAAAAACCTATAGTACAAATTATTCCAAAATTTGATTGCAAGCATTCATTGGGCATGTCCAAGCATGATTAAAAAAGCAAATAAGGATCTGATTCTCTTCATTTTTGTAGCATCTGCGATGTCCTCAAACTGTTTTACCACAATCGAAAAAAATTGATACGTCAGAAAAAATCTGTTGGTATTGTTTTACAGCAGCAGTAAAATGGTATAGCAAGTGCAAAAAACAAATATTAGAAAAAAGGTTTTTGATTTACGACAGAGTTACTTTTTTTATAATGGAGTGAAACAGCCAATAAAAATATGCATGGGTTCAGTTTTATGCTTTTTAAACATGTAATTCTACATATATACAAAATAAAATAACTCCCGAAATACTTATGAGAAAAATTCACTTTGATTTATAAAGTTGAAGTATTTAGACCTAATTTAATAAGGTTAATATGAAAGCATCGTATGTTTGCTACAAAATATATTTTATATTATTAAAATTGTACCGAATTTCGCCGGTTTTCGACTTTTTCCACGAAATTTGCGCGTGAATTTTTTGGCCACACTTGCTGTCCACTATTTCTATACCGAAAATTCAACCTAGTTAGAAAGCTATAAAACTCTACTGTATATAATTGAGTTAACTACTAAACTCTGCACTCCATAAAACCAAGAGCAAGGTTTGAAATCCAAAGGTTTTCACGGGATTGTCCATAGCATAGAGCTAGTTTGTTCCGCTCCGCTCACAGGCATACTTTTTTGAATTTTGAATTTAGGACTTGTGTATCACATATTTGTTTTTACTTCAAATGTTTTTGTCGAGGCTATCTCAGCAAATTTTGACCTGGTCATGTGCACTGTTTGCTCTTTGGTTTATAAAGTTATTTCGTTTCTGTCAATGAAAATGGTCAAATCATGAGGTGTCCGATTTCTGTCCATATCGTGACATCCAATCTGTTAGGGTTTTTGCGGTCAAACGCGCTATTGATGCTTTCACACGTCAACGGTTTTGTCGAAGGACTAGCCAGTCAGTTGGATCCACTCTACCTGGTAGGACTTAAGACTCAGACTCAGACTTGACCAAGACTTAAGACTTAGGACTTTGACTTCAACCATGATGCGGCTTCCGCTGGTCCTAGCATTGTCTTTGATGCTAGTAGACTTTGTAAGGGCGGAATGCACCTGGAACTACTTTGGTTTGATCCAAAAAAAGTAATGTAGAGTACGGGGTCTTATTGGTCTTTTTATTTGTTTAGATCAAGGCCCATCTGCTGCTTCAAATTGGGATGACGATTATTGTGATGGGGTTAGAAACACTCCCATCAACATTGACACTCATGACACAACCTATGTCAATGACTGGGATCCACTCCGGTTCCTCATGTGGGAGGAACATCCGAGAACCATGGACATTGTCAACAATGGGCATACTGCCCAAGTGACCATGACAACTGATGATTGCAAGCCGATGCCTTCTGTAAGTTTGATATCAACTGTTATGCTTATTTTTTGTTTAAACATATTTTGTTAACAGGTTGTTGGGGGTAATCTTCAAGACGAGTATGAATTCTGGCAGTTCCACATCCACTGGGGATCTGAAGGTTCTTACGGTGGTTCTGAGCACACTATTGATCATGTAAGAATGTCCAAAAGTTTGTTGAATTCTTGTACAATTGTGTTAGTTCAATTAGAAAAACTTTACTGCTGAGATCCATTTTGTGACTTTCAACAAGAAGTATGGCAACTCCCCTGGTCAGGCGATCGCCAATGGAGGTGGAGCTTTTGATACCCTTGCTGTCTTTGGTGCATTCTTCACTGTTGGCAAATACAACAGAGATTATGACAACATCCTTAACGGTAAATCTATACTGATCAGCAAGCAGTGTGATCAAAAGAAACTCAAAGATCTATTTTGATTCCTAGCATTTGAATATATCACAATGCCTGACACTTCCACTTATGTCAAGAAAACACCTTTGCGCAAGCTCCTGCCCAGGAATCTGGACAAATTCTGGCGCTATTATGGAGGACTGACAACTCCGGATTGCAATGAGATTGTCGTTTGGACACTGTTTAAGGTACAGTAACAGACCATCATTGTTTCATCAAATTCTTCAATTGCAATTTTTTTAGGAACCTATTGAAATATCATACTCTCAACTCAAGAAGATGTGGACACTCCAAGGATGCGTTGCAGACAACAATGTTGGACCATTGTTGAACACTTACAGGTATACGCAGGCAAGGAATGGAAGAAAGATCTACAGTGCCGACCTGAGTTACAAATTAGGTAAATGCAAAAGATATCACTGAAAAATCCTTGCTATTATTTCCGATTCTTAGGGCACAGCTGCAGGGGATGGGCGCCCAAATATGACTTTTACTGGAGGTAAAAGAATCGTAGAAAAGCTTTTTTTCTTGCTCACAAAAGCAAATACTTTATTTAGGGAAACTCGCAAAGAGCATGACTTTGAGAATGCTGCCCAAGTGTGCACCAAATATAAGGGGACTCCATTTGCTGGCTTGATGCCAGTAGGCAAACTGAGGCACTTCAAGAACTATTACAAGTATAACATGAGCATCAGTCACTATGATGATGAAATGACTGAGTTTTGCGAAGGAAGGTAGGGAATATGTACAACAAGTTTTCTTTAAGTGGTGATTACAAATCAAACTGTCTCAGGTACTTCCGAGTCAATGGCATCAAGGATGAATATGGAGTTTGGAGAGAGTTTCCATCTGGCTCTCCAGTTATCTTCACTCACTTCCCGCAATTCCAGCAGGACCATGGTGATGAAGGTAACCAATGATTTCTGATAGAGACTTTTTGGTTTGTTTGAAACTGATGTGGATATTTTAAGGTGACACCTTGATCTGGGATGCCCACTTGAACAGGCTCTACATTGACAACAGACATGACCACTACCATGCCTTGTGCTATCGAGAATACCAGCGCGAATGCCAAACCTGTCCTGGATTCAACTACGGCCGTGAGTGCTGTGATGCTGGAGATTGCAACAAGTGCGCCATCAATGAGTGTTCCTGTGACCAGGGATTCAAGGGACGACAGTGTGAAATACCACGTAAGTCTGACCTTAAAACTAAAAAAAAGTTCTTTGTATATACATTGCCAATGTTCCAGCTATCTCTGACAAAGATATTGTTCTGATTGGTGGTGAAACAAATTCTGTCGAAAAAACCAACACCATATCCGAGGGCCATTGTGAGGCTGCCAACTATTGTGACGATGCCAATTGCAACTGGATTGTCAGCACATTTGCTTTTGATCCACATCGACTCCTGGCTTGCGGAGGATCAAGCCCAACTTTGGACTCGATCAGTACAACCTGCAAGTTTTTGGATTGCCAGTCCAGTCCCAACCAGTGGATAGAATTTGAGGAGTTACCTGAGGGTTTTGCGGCCTCTGCTGAGACTGTCATCAAGAAGAAGGCCAAAGACAAGTATTGGTGGGTGACAGGAGGCATTTCAGAGGCAACACCAGACACTTGTAAGTAGATAGATATCTATATTGATTGTCAATATTCACATAAATCACAATACAACTATTGTGAATATTGATGATGATGATGAATAATTAGTAATGATGCTAACCATTTCTAGCTGCCACAATGTCCACCTACCTGTTGGATGAAACACTGCACTGGATGCGGGGTCCAAATCTCAAGGAGATTGGCCGTTGGGAGCATTGCATGGTCCAGATCGACGACTGCAAGGTGGCAGTGATTGGTGGATTCTCAGGATTGGATTCCAGCGGCGCGTCAATGCAAGTTCCTGCGGATCAGTTCATCCACATCTTTGACACGGAGGAATACAAGTGGGAGAATGGACCAGAGTAAGTGACAGTAACCCTTCGTATTTGATTACACAATTTCACAATATAAGTCCATAGGTTGACAGGCGATTATGCTTCGTATTCTTGGGATTTCACTGCCTGCTCCAAAGTTATTGATGCCAAGACCCAGGACACTATCGTTGTCATTGGCTGCTTCCAGAGCGCCGACAAGAGCACTTCTGAAGGAATGTTGTTGTGGAACACTGCCACTAATAAGCTTACAGTAAGTCCAAGTCCATTAATGTCAGTGACATTCACCTGATTGCTGCTCTATTCCAGCAATCAAGCGATTACCATGATTGGTACGACTGTCCTGGAGCCACTCCAAACACTTATGCAACTGGCATGATGGAGCAGATAAATGATCAGTGGATTGCATTCTCTGCAGTCCAAGGACAAGCTGAAGTCTGGACGTTCAACCTTGTCGACGGTTGGAACACGGACTATATGATGACTAGCACTCCTCATGGAGTCGGTGACATGGCAATCACAACAAGAGGTTTCGCGACCGGAAACACGTGTCCAGCTTCCGGTGGACCTTAAAAAACATCAACCCCTACTACATATTTAAAATTGCCTCTTTTTGTCTATCCATGAAATACTTTTTCAGTTTACTGATAATTAATGGTGTAAACTGTTTACTTATTTCGTGGATAGACACTTGGTTTGGCAATCTTACGAAATGACCTGCGCCCTAAAACGAAATACAAATAATAGAGACATTCCTTTGAGTGCTTGCAAACTCCCCAACTGCAAGCTGCCTCCTAAAAAGCAACAAAAATGTACCAAAAAAATGACAACTTTACCATTAGAAATTGCAAGCACTCAATCGATATGTCTGAGCAAACCATTGAAAATGTTTTGTTTACAATTTATTTTATATGCGCGTGCCGGTCAATTGCAAAACAACACGTAAACAAACGCGCGTCGATCAGCTGACTCGATGCTTGGTGACGCTTCTTCTTCCATACAATAAAAACTGCAATATTACTTGCAGTTTTAGTTTAACATCTAAAACGAAAACACCTTCAAAGACATGGCAAATTCAGTCCAACTGTTGGACCTTCCAAATGAGATCCTGATAAATATCGCATCAAGACTTGCAGTGGAGAGAAAAAAGATTGAAGACAAAGGATTAGATTCCATCAGGAAAGATCAATATCAAAATTACTGGAATCGAACCAGGGCCTTGCCCGCAATGATGGCCTGCAAAAGGCTGAGAGCAGCGTTCCAGGATGCCAAGGACTTGTACGTTGACGCTTGTTCCATCAAGGCCAACCATCTGTCGGACCTTGTTGACCAAACCAAAATGCAGGTGGCCGTTGGCTCGAATGTCTCCCACCTGTCGTTGACATTTACCGAGAAGCCGTCAATAGGTAAGTTAAATGTGTTTTTTTTCTAGAAGGGGTGACTGATTTATAGTTCTGGTATGAAGCAAGGCTTGAAAATGTGAGCAGACATTGCAATGACAGGACAATCTCCAAAATCACTTCGGCCGACTGTCAATTTTGAGTTTGCAATTCCATCTGGCAGTAGACAGTGTGTGACTGCCGAGCCGGTCAAGATTGAAAGATCGCAAGATCTATCCTCATCGCCAATGCTGGAAGAACAATCATGGATATGGATCCATGACAATGATATGGACAATCATTGTAATATATACCTTCCAATGAGCATTTGTTTGTAATAGAAAAAAGATGCTAACCCAGGAAAAGCCCATCCGGAAATGGTTTTCCATTCGTCTTTTTTCTCCCAGTCTAGAAATTCAATAACTGGTGTGGCTCCTGCAATCATGACGAGATGGACCTACAAAGAAAGTTAACCCTTATCCTGGATGCAAAAAAACATAAGTTTACTTTGTTTTTTATCGTGACAAAGCCACATTTTGCATTGGTGCTGTGACCCACAGAGAAGTCAGGGAGACTGCTCCAAAACCTTAAGACAATAATAAACAGTTATTTTACAAATCCAACTGCATTTTCTGGGAAAATACATACCCAGTTTTAACGTTCAGGACATCAGCCTTGAATTTCCTGTTGTTTCTAAGGATGCGAAGGAATGGTCAAGTCAACCACATTGTCAGGCATTTACTTAAACTTACCCTCCCAAGCTGAGAAGAGTTTTGGAATCGGCTTCCATCAGACACATCTTGCTGTTAAAGGCTCCAGCGTCAACGCCAACGTAAACATTAGCTCCATTGGAATCCATAAGAGTATGGACCGAAAAGTCAGTAGTGTCAAAATACTCAATATAGTTGAGTGTCCCTCCGTTGTGGAAAGTGAATACCTGAATATCTGCATACTAAATATCATAACTCAATTATTTTGACATGTATGACTTACCTTTGTTCCAACTTTTTGTGCGTAACACTCACTGTCTGGTATTTGAAGATTGTAAGGACCTTTCCATGGTTCTGGTCCATTGGAGTTTTTCAGGTTGAGTTTCTTGGCCCAACATTGAGGCAATTTGTCGTCAATGCTGTTGAGAAATCTAGCGCAGCATGACACAAGAACATCCGTTTCCTCGACATAAAAAACGGGCCCGTTGTCAAGCTTCTGGAGTGGACTCTCACCATTGACAACCACCTCAACCTCTGTATCAATTATCACTCCATCCATCCATGACATCATGGAATCGCAGTAAAACTCTGCCTCGGGAGGCAAATATTTTGAGAATAGAGCAGAGTTGAGCCCATCACAAGCCGGAGCCCAAAATACATAGTTCGAAGTGTCTAAGCAAACAAATATGTCTTAGAACATGAGGATTTTTTTCATGAAATCTTACGGCCTAGATCTTCCGTACGAGCCTTGAAGATTGGCCTGCCAGTTGGTGGATTTGCTGGATCTGGAACAATTTCCACGTCCTCCTTGGAGACTGGAAACATCAGACATGTTTTTGCACTCCCGTCATACTGGTATCCAGTGCACCTGAAAACATACATATGGCCCATTTTTAGATCCAATGCTAATGGATTGATTTTCTTGCCATTTCTTTCCGCGACGGTGATCGTTGGAGCAGGCAGTAGCACAGACAGTTTCAAAAGCAACGTCTTCCAAAGTCATCCAAGGGCTGAACAGAGCTGGATCCTTGAGCCAATAGTATGATGAGTAGGTTCCATAATGCGAATGGGCTATAAAATATCAAATTAAACTTGTGACCACTAGCATTTAAAACACTTACTTGCCAGGGCCCCATTTAGGCAAAATGTCAGCAAAGCTAGAGCTGGCTTCTTCAATGGAATCATCTTGAAACTGTCTTTTGTCAACGTACCTTTCTAAGTAACTGGTGGTTAAACGTTCACGTAAATAAAAGATTGACACGAGCAAGAAGCTTGAACACATAGTGTAAGCAATCATAAATTAACCAATAGAGGGATTTGGTCAGTATCCCCAGCTCATTTTCTACTAGTAATAAAACAGGACACTGGTGTCACAATAAAAACAACAACAACAACAGGTTTTCACTAGCGCATTAATTACCCTCAAAGAGTGGATGATTATTTTCAGATTGGATTGTCAGTTTTGTATTTGACATGTCAATGTTTTTCATTATTATTCAGAAATGAAGCAAGGCTTAAAAATGTGAGCAGACATTGGCACCCAGGGACAGGATCCAGGATTGGGGTGACCAGTTTGTCTCCAATTGGTTGCAGCTCCATCTGGCAGTTTGCAATGTGTTACTGAAGATCCTGATGTCACTGACCAATCACACTCTCTGTCGTCATCTCCAATGCTGCGTGGATCAACCAATCAAAGACATTCAGTTTTGTTCATTATTGCAAAGAGCCCCTACCTTCCCAGAAGGCTTGGTCGAAACCAAGAGTATGTTCCAGGGCCAGGCAACTGGATACCTGTAATGGTTTTCCATTCGCTCTTTGTCTCCCAGTCCAAGAATTCAATGACGTTGATGCTCCCGCCAATCATAATGACATTCAGCTTGCCATTGAGCATGACCATACCACAATCTGGATTCACTTCGTGATCCGCTGAAAAATCTGGGAGGCTAGTCCACATCCTAGAACAGATGAATGTCATAGGAAACCCGGAAGTGTTAGCTACGGTACAATGGTTACATACCCTGTGTCGACATTGAGAGCATCTGCTTTTTTGGGACGATTACCTCTAGAAATAAAATATGCTTTTACTGGAAAAAAGATATGATATTTTTTAAAGTTTTACCCTCCCAAAGTCAGCATTGTCTTGAAATCAGCTTCCACCAGACACATTTGAAGATTGTAAGTGTTCGCATCAACGCCAACATAAACATTAGCGCCATTGGTATCCAAAAGAGTTTTCACCGTGAAATCAGTCGTGTCAAAGTATTCAATCTCCTTGAAACCCCCAGACTGTGTCATGATAATAACCTTAAACAAAAAAGAAGGTAAATTCAGTAGTCC
>JAAUYL010095550.1_pt1 | contig 10517 bp, 7 predicted proteins | sample 7278011 | NCBI WGS metagenome assembly JAAUYL01 (sample SAMN14350225, study PRJNA611818) | marine sediment metagenome | isolation source: surface marine sediment (1.8m) | place: French Polynesia: Moorea | collected 2018-08 | reverse complement strand
CCCCATCTCCCCACCCCCCCATCTCCCTATCAGAAAAGGATTTTAGGAGTTCCTTATCAGGGATAGCTTTGACTCGTGGGGTAGGGGGGATGCCTTCTTTCTGCCTTTTGCTATAAGGCGACTTTTTATTTGCTTTTGATATTTAAATATGCTAAACTATTATTAGTTACTGTGAGACACGCCTCCTCCGGAGGAGCTGCCAATTGCCGAAACTGGCGCGAACGTGGAGGGAAGCGTAACCCTCTCAGGAGGGGAACTAAAGGGGTGGGTGTAGCACCATGTGAAGCGTCAACCCGCCGAGGAACCAACGTTTGCTAGGAATCTCTGTGCCTAACAGCCAGAGAGGATGTCAAGAAACAGCATTAATGAATAATCACTCAGCCAAAACTATAACCTTGAAATATATAATGTTTAGAACTTGACATACTCTCGACGTTGCGCTTATGCGACAATGCCTGATTCTTCAGCCTGGAGACACCAGGCTGCTGTTTGAAAAATGCGTAAGTCCTGATACTATTGTAGTATATTTTTACCAAAAAAAGAGGGCATGCGCCTCCCCTTGGATAGGGGATGAAAAAGCGCTCGGCAAGCGCAGCATTCCGTAAGGATGGGATGGCGAGGTTTCCGTTCCCTCCGGGACGCTACGCGTTAGTGAAGCTTTGCGCTAGCAAACGCTTGCCTCCAATCGAGCAAGAGAAATATTTAACTCAGTATTTCAAGCCTCCGAGTAAACTCGGAGGTTCGCTGATAACTGATAACTGATAACTGATAACTGAAATGACCATACATTTCGGAAGTTAGAGAGGAGAGCTATGATATTTTTGAAGTATGACAGCAATAACATCTTCAATTAGAGTACAGGATATTTTCCACTGTGGCATGATAAGAATCCACCCCCAAGAAATTATTAGCACCCGATTGGCAGTCAAATCCATGATTCTGAATGGCTTGAGTTCAGAGTTGCGCCCCCCTTGATCTGTTGGATAAATTCTCGATCGGCAAAGCTACTGAACACCTTCTCGGAGAGGAAATAAAAATAAAACCAGAACAACAGGTAGGCAAGGTTGTAACGGTTGCTTATTGACATCTTTGATGTTAGCAAGGTTTGTTCATGCTCTAAACACTATCAGTATCAAACCCATTCTCGATTGTTGCGCACTAACGATTTCCTTAATTTATCTCCACTAGCTTGTATGTTGGAGTTGGCATACAGTAGTCGGTTCAGACTCAATCTGCAACCTCTGTTTGCATAGTATTCCGCAGAAAAAGAAACGAAAAGACAATCCTCAAAAAATATCCAGGATTGGCTATGTTTTTCATAGGTGTTGCTATATAATTCGGTATTGTAGGAATTATATTACTCAGAAGCCAACGAATTTGATCTAATCAATTCTTGATCTGATATGGCATCAGTTTAGATACCAAACCCCTAAAATACATAATATAGCGCTACGCATTAAGGTGTTTGACATTTATAAATCCTCAAATCTTTTGATAGTCTGCTGTCCCCTATTCCCTGTTCCCTATTCCCGATTCAAGTAGTGCTATATACTTATCCGTTCTACTAAACTTACCCATAGATGATAGAACTCCGTTCCGCTGACGTGACCGCAGAAGCTTTGGAGCTAGCTTCCTATTTCATTGAAAACTACTGACTATTGTCTGTAACTTATCTTCAAGAGCAGGCTTAAAATCAGTGGAAACTCCACCTAATTGATGCACATAGTTTTCCAGGTTTACCCCTTTATCAGCTAAAAAATTACATAAACCCTTGCTATGTGTATTGTTTGTAGATATTGACAACTAAAAAAACTTGAAATAATTATCTTGTCTTGGTTTTGGAAATTTTTTCAATCTATAATTAGCCGCAACTCTCAGGAGTCATGTAAAAATTAAGTTGTACAAATTTTATCTGGAATGAATTGTGAAATCTAGCTTCCATCAAAAAAAGTGTTTAAGTTATTTTTAGACAACTCCTAATATTTAAAACCTGAAGTCGCTCAACCAAAGTGTCAAAATTCCTAATACACCCATTCCGAGTACAATAGTAACAATATAAGATTGACCTTGACCAGATACCCCATATTTCAAACCTTGCCCACTAAAAATTGTCGCCAAGCCAACCAAGTTAACAACTCCATCAACAATATAACGGTCAATCCAAGCACTTAACTTTGAGAATTGGCTAACTGCAAAAATCAAAGTTAAATTGTAGAAGCGAGCTACATAAAAATCATAAGCAAAGAAATCTTGAGCAAAACGTAAAGGAGCTTGTATTGGTCGAGACCAAGTTCTACCTAACTCCATAGTGCTACCCAGAATAACACCAAATAAACCAGATGTTACTAACAAAATAACAACAGCTAAATTCAGATAACCCCAGTCAGGTAAAAGTGATAACTGTTCCATAATTATTGGAGTTAACAGAGTGACAATAATTAACGATACCATCGGCACAGCCATAGGCCAGGGAACTTCCGGTGCCCGTTTAGTCTTAGCTTGAGGTTCACCCAAAAATATCAAACGAAACACACGAGTCAGGTTTAAAGCAGTTAGGAAGTTAACAAATAATAAAACAGGTACTACCCAAGGATCGATAATCCAAAAAACATCTAAACCTTCTCGCAACGCCCAAAAACCACCCAAAGGCAATAATCCAACTAACCCCAAAGTTCCTACTAAGAAAGAAGTAGTAGTTGCAGGCATTCGAGACCATAATCCGCCCATTTCTGTGAGGTCTTGACTATTGGTAGTCAATATTACACCACCAGCACTCATGAATAATAGTGCTTTAGCAATACAATGTGCCAAGAGTAATAGCAAGCCAAAAGTAGTCCATTGTCTTCCAACAGCAATGAAAACTAATCCCAGGTAAGCACTGGTAGAATGAGATAAAGCACGCTTAAGATCGATTTGAGCCAGAGCAACCAAAGAAGCTCCGACCGCTGTTATGGTTCCGATCGCTACCAACACAGCCAGAGCAATAGGAGAAATAATTAAAATTGGTTGAATTTGAATTAATACATAAGCTCCGATCGCTACCACCACAGTATTCCGCAAAATAGAAGCAGGGTTTGGACCTTCCATCGCTTCATCTAACCATAAGTGCAGGGGAAATTGAGCGCATTTACCTATTGGCCCAGCAATTAAGGCCAACCCTAACAAATTAGCTGTAACTGGAGATAGTTCTACTCTTTCAGCCCATTGATAGAGGTCACTAAAATTCATACTCCCAGCTAAAGCTGAGATGGCAACTACTCCCATTAAAAGTAAAACATCTCCTACTCGCTTTGTTAAAAACGTATCTCTAGCTGCTGTGACTACAAGAGGTTGAGCATACCAGAAACCTACTAATAAATAGGTAGAAAGGGTTAACATTTCTAGCAAAGCATAGGAAATGAACAAAGAATCGCTAATTGTTAAGCCAGTCATGGCAGCTTCAAAAAATCCCATTAGTCCAAAAAACCTAGCTAATGCCCAATCCTTTTCTAGATATCCCAAAGCGTAAACTTGGGCTAATAAACTTAGAGCAGTTACCACATCCATTGCCCCAATAGTTACTGATGAGATATTGAAGGCAAAAGATAGGTTGAGGTCTCCAGTCTCTAGCCAGTTGAATATTATTTCTCGTGGCTCTTGATTCCAGATAGCTTGATAGATAATAGAGCCATGAATTAGGGCCAATAATGTCATCAATAGATTAAAATAAGCGGCTGGCCGTGGCCCAGTACGTTTAATTATCCCTATTGACCATGGCAGAGTTAAAATTGCTCCAACCAAGCTATAAAAAGGTATGTACCAAAAGTTTTGAATGAGAAACTCGAACATTGTATTTCTTGACCTTGAGTATGTAAGAATAAAGATAGTCCTGTATGGTAATGGTGAGGATATATATTTTTTAATTTCTCCGACACTCCCCATCTCCGACACTCCCCATCTCCGACACTCCCCATCTCCGACACTCCCCACACTCCTGGTGCTTCCTTTACCATTACGCGAGCACCACCACCAGAATAAATATATACACACGATTAATATAGATTCAACTTAGTTATAAGTATATATACTTGTTTTTTTCTACTGATAGGGTATTGAGCCAAAAGTAATTAAAAAAAATTTAGGATTGATACCTGGGAGCTGAGGATCGCTGAATTCAGCATTAACTATAAGGACTTCAATGGTAAGGAATTTATTTTTCTAAATCTCTTCAATTATGAATTATGATGATAGTTGCTATTGTCAACGATGCCATGTTTCTCTATGCTGAAAGTATAGCATTTGATAGATTTTGATTGTAAAAATGGGAATTCCCTGCAAAGCTATCTAGAGACAATACTGGCCTCAATGCTTAAGTTAACTTCTGTCAATAGGAGATAAAAGAATGCCAATTGCTGTGGGAATGATTGAAACTAGAGGGTTTCCAGCAGTAGTAGAAGCTGCTGATGCGATGGTTAAAGCAGCTAGAGTTACCCTAGTGGGTTATGAAAAAATAGGTAGCGCTCGTGTAACAGTCATTGTCCGAGGAGATGTCTCGGAAGTACAAGCTTCTGTTGCGGCAGGAATAGAGTCAGCTAAAAGAGTTGATGGTGGTGAGGTAGTATCAACTCATATCATTGCTCGTCCCCACGAAAACTTAGAGTATGTCTTACCAATTCGATATACCGAAGAAGTCGATCAGTTCCGAACTTATTAATTTGAGTTGCTGGAATTTGTCCTAAATATTTGGTCTAGATAATTGACTTAGTTAACAACTTACGTCATAAAGCGTTATTATGCGATAGTTGTTCAAAGTGATTAAGTAGTAAAATTTGTCAAGCCAAGAGAAGTTGTAGATAGGTTTTATCCATCATCAAAGACTTGCTCTAATTATGGTCATGTTTAAAGATATGCCGTTAAGCCTTAGAATTTATGATTTACTTGAGTGTGGCATATCTATAGACCGCGTATGAGATGCAAGTATAAGAGGCTTGAATGTCAATGCCTATGGATGAGTAACCGCCGACGCCTCATGGTCAGCAGGAAGTAAACATCAGATTGTCACGCTTATGTGACGCTTTGTATCAGTTTTATAGAGCAGCTGATTGATTTTCCCAAATTTTAGGCTCATGCTTTGATTGCCTAGTAGAAACAAACAAGTTTACCCTAAAGTTTTAGGGCAATCATTACAGAGATTGCCCACTCTGGGGAAAACTTCAGGATGAATTTGGGTAGATGAAACTAGAGGGACTGAAAAATTATCAGAAAAGTAGGCAGAAAGCTAGATTTAGTTCTAAGCAGACTTTATATGGGTATTTTGACTTGTCTCCACAGAATATTTCTGTAGTCATCCAAGAGGAGAGTAGGCAAAGTGGATTTATCCTGTTGGGTAGTGTCGGCTGAGAATATCCTTGAACTTAATTCAATTCGGGAATTAGTCAATAAAAGTCAAGATATAGACTAGAAACTAAAAGAATCTGTAAAATAATATCATGGAGTAAAAATAATGTCAATTGCCGTTGGGATGGTAGAAACCCTAGGCTTTCCAGCAGTTGTAGAAGCAGCAGATGCAATGGTGAAAGCTGCACGAGTCACCCTTGTTGGCTATGAAAAAATTGGTAGTGCTCGTGTAACCGTAATTATTCGTGGAGATGTATCAGAAGTACAAGCTTCAGTAGCAGCAGGGGTTGATAACGTTAGAAAGGTGAATGGAGGCCAAGTGATGTCAACTCATATTATTGCCCGTCCCCATGAAAACCTAGAATATGTTCTGCCTATTCGTTATACTGAAGAGGTAGAACAGTTCCGTGACAGTACCACTGCAGTCCGTTCAGTTAACAGACCATAGAAGTAAATAGATTTCAGATGGTAGATTTGAGATTGAACTTGAGCTGAACTCAGAAGTCAGAAGTTATATTCTGACTATGACTACATTGGAGAGGCGCGAGAATGTCTTAACCACCCTGAAAACTGCTATATATATTGGTGGAATGTTACTAATTGTGAGGTTTTATATCAGTTTTATCAAGCAGGATGAACTCACAAACATTACTATTGGTAAGCTTAAAAACCTTGTTCAGGTAAAAATATAAAATCTGAAATCATGTAATTCAAACAGATCATGCAAATTGCCAGAGTTCGTGGCACTGTTGTCAGCACCCAGAAAGAGCCTAACTTAAGAGGAACAAAGCTACTTCTGCTGCAATTCATAGACGAAGAAGGCCATCCACTACCAAAGTACGAAGTAGCTGCCGATAATGTCGGTGCCGGAATTGATGAATGGGTTTTGGTTAGCCGTGGTGGAGCAGCTCGTGAAGTACCTGGCAGTGAAAAACTTCCTGTAGATGCCAGAGTAGTAGCTATTATTGACACGATAACTGTGGACAATCGCATGATCTATGGTAAAAAAGACCAATATCGTTGAACAGTCTACTACCAAACTGTTGAACTGTTGGATGTTGAACTATTAACAACAAGAAATTTACCAAATACCCAACACCCAACATTTAACTGAGAGAGGAAAAAATAGATGCCACACCGTAAGGAAGCAGCTCCACCTACCCCCTGGTCAAAAGGCTTGGTGCAGCCAAAGATTGACGAGACAGCTTATGTTCACTCCTTTTCCAATATTATTGGAGATGTCCGGGTTGGAGCTAATGTATTAGTAGCTCCTGGCACATCAATTCGTGCTGATGAAGGTACTCCCTTCTCTATTGGGTCGGGAACTAATATTCAAGATGGAGTAGTTATCCACGGTTTAGAACAAGGACGAGTCATTGGAGATGACCAACAAAAGTATTCTGTGTGGATAGGTAACAATGTTTCTATCACTCATAAAGCTTTAGTTCACGGTCCTTGCTACATCGGTGATGATTGTTTTATAGGCTTTCGTTCTACAGTTTTTAATGCCCGTATTGGTGAAGGGTGCATCGTTATGCTGCACGCTCTGATCCAAGATGTAGAAATTGCTCCTGGTAAGTATGTGCCTTCAGGAGCAATTATTACGAATCAACAGCAAGCAGATCGTTTGCCAGATGTACTGCCCGATGATATGGAATTTGCCCATCATGTGGTGGGAATTAACGAATCTTTACGACAAGGTTATCTGTGTGCAAAGAATATGTCTTGCATTAACCCTATTAGAAATGAAATGAACATTAATTACACAAATGGTAACGGTTACAACTCTTCAGGAGGATCTGGTAAATTGACCCCAGAAGTAATTTCTCATGTAAAGCAGCTAGTATCCCAAGGATATTATGTTGGTACAGAACACGCTGACACTCGTCACTTCAAAACAGGTTCTTGGAAGACTTGTTCTCCAATTGAAAGCACTAACTCTTCAGAAGTGGTAGCAGCTCTAGAAGGTTGTATAGCAGAGCATGCTGCAGAGTATGTGCGGATGTTTGGTATAGACCCTAAAGCTAAACGTCGCATATCTCCAATTATGATTCAACGTCCTGATGGTAAAAAAGTTGCTCAAAAATCAACTACTGGTAACTACAGTGTTCCTGCTGCTCCTACCAGGGTTAAAACTACTACTGGAAATACTACAGGTTTAACTCCAGAAGTAGTAAACCAAGTTAATTCTTTGATGTCTCAAGGATGCAAGATTGGTACAGAGTATGCTAATGAACGTCGGTTTAAAACTAGCTCCTGGCAAAATGGTCCGACAATGCAAGGTTGGGCTGATATAGAACAATTTTTAGCAGAACACAGTGGTGAATATGTCCGTTTAATTGGTGTTGACCCTGGTGTTAGACGTCGTGTTGCAGAAGTATTAATTCAAAAACCTGGCGATCGCTCAATTCAACAATCTGTATCTACTTCTCGAAGTTATCAAGCTCCTGTATCTAACCAAAATGGTGCAGTTCAAACTGGTTTAAGTCAGGAAGTTGTAGACCAAGTACGTTCATTATTTAATCAAGGATATCGGATTAGTTTAGAACACGCTAATGAACGTCGTTTTAAGACTAGCTCCTGGATGAGTGGCGCTCCTATTTCTGCTACTAATCCCTCTCAAGCAATAGCTGAACTCGAACAAGCTTTGGCAGAATATAGTGGGGAGTATGTACGTTTAATTGGTGTTGATACTAATGCGAAACGTCGGGTGATGGAAACTGTGATTCAACAGCCTAATGGTAAAGGTCAAGGATTTGCTCCTGTTAAGGCTACTTCTAATGGAGTAGGTAATAATGGTAGTTATCAGTCAGCTCCTGTTTATAGTAGTGTAACAGCTCATGCTGCAACCCAGAAGTTAAGTCAAGAGGCTGTGGAACAAATTCGTTCTTTGATTGCAGGTGGTTATAAAATTGGTACGGAATATGCTGATCAACGTCGTTTCCGCACTAGCTCTTGGAAAACTGATACTCAAATAGATGCTCGACGTGAGGCTGATGTTTTCCCAGTGCTTGAGGAAAGTTTAGCTCAACATCAGGGAGAATATGTCCGCTTGATTGGTATCGACCCTAAAGCGAAACGCCGTGTTTTAGAAATGATTATTCAGCAACCTAACGGTAAGGGGTAAAAACAGCAGCGGAAATATACTTAAACTTACTTTTTTGCCAAATTTTTAGTGGTAAATGGCAAAGCTTATGTGATACTTAAATTATTAGGTGGAGTTCCCGCCGATTTTAAGTCTGTGGAGAAGATAAGTTACAGTCGATGGGGCAGTGGTCTTTAGTGAAGCAGGAAGTTTGTATCCAAAACTCAAACATTGGTTTAGGTAAGTTTAGGTAAGTTCAGCAGAATGGTAATTGAAGTAGGTCTTAGGTGTTAGGTGGTAGGTTTTAGGTGAGTAATCTATGACTTAGCACCTTTTTCCAGACACTTTGAAGATGGTTGGTTTTCCACCTAATTGTGTAGGTATTTAGGTTTTTAGATCGGGACTTACGCACCTTAACCCAAAAACCTGGTTTTTTCGTAGATGTCTATTGTTTAAACCAAGGATTTTTCCTAGTAATCGGGTTTTTTGTGTAAGCCCTATAAATGTTGGTTCAGCAATTAACAATGAACAATTAATAATTAATAATTACCCCTTCTTGAAAGTAGGGATTGACTAAAAGGATTTTTTTTGATTTATCCCCTTAAAAGGGGAGGCTAATAAAGCTGAATTGTTGAATGAATAATTATTGACTATCAACTCTTAATTATTAATTATTAACTATTAATTATTAATTATTTAGTAAAATATTGTTACCTACAAACTATGACCTAAAACCTACCACCTATTGCCACTTGACTTAATATTTTTGGAACCTAGCTACAATCATCAAAAGTCTTGGTTGTGATACCAATGTACTTTAAATGTGAAATAATTTCCTGAAATTATTGTATAGTTAAAGTTTTAAGCCTATAAAATATTACTTTTAACTTTTGATGTTTTATTTTTGATTTCTGTGAAAGGGTATGACTTTCTTCTGCTTGATAACACTATAATTATATAGTTATGAAAAAAATTCTCTTTCTTTGTACGGGTAATTATTATCGCAGTAGATTTAGTGAGTATTTTTTCAATGATTTAGCCTCAAAAAAAGGAGTAAAATGGCAAGCAGATTCACGGGGTTTGAATGTTAATCCAGAATCTGGTAATGTGGGGGCTATTTCATTGGAGGTTATTAAAACTTTAGAATCTTTAGGGATTCAGATTGATTCTGTATCTTTAAGGGAACCAATGCAAGTTAAACAAATAGATTTAGAAAACGCCAATCTAGTTATTGCTGTCGATCGAGTTGCTCATCGTCCTTTAATGCAATCTAAGTTTCCTCAATGGGTTGATAAAATTGAATATTGGCTAGTTAAAGATTTGGATGAAAATCCTGATGAACCTCCTCTTTTTCAACTACAAAATAATATTCATTTACTTCTGGAAAAATTAGATTAAATTAATTTTATATTACCCGATATTTTATGCTTAAAACTATTAGAAAAAGGAGTATTTATGCAGTTGCCACCACTACAACCTATGACAAATATTGAGCCTTTTGTTAGTGGTGATGTAAAAATCGATCCAAGTGTGGCGATCGCTCCTGGTGTTATTATTCAAGCTGCTGATAAATGTCAGATTATTATTGCAGCGGGGGTTTGTATTGGTATGGGAGCTATTATTCATGCTTACCAGGGCAATATTGAAATTGAATCAGGAGTTACTATTGGTTCGGGAGTTTTATTAGTTGGTAAGAGTAAGATTGGAGCTAATGCTTGTGTTGGTGCTTTGACAACTATTATAGAACAAGATTTGGAGCCAGATAAGGTTGTATTACCTGCTTCTATTATTGGCAATTCAGGGCGAAAAATATTATATAATAATACATTTACACCCATCAAAACTGATTTACTGGAAAATAAAAATTTATCTACAAATGCTCATATATCAGCTAAAATTCATGAAAATAATTATGTTTCAGATTTAGCAAATACTTTTTCATCTTCAGAGGAAACTGATACAGAAACTGAAAAAACTAAGACTCAATTACAATCAGCAAATACTGCTTCATCTCCAGAGGAAACTGATACAGAAACTGAAAAAACTAAGACTCAAT
>JAAUYL010047251.1_pt1 | contig 10520 bp, 8 predicted proteins | sample 7278011 | NCBI WGS metagenome assembly JAAUYL01 (sample SAMN14350225, study PRJNA611818) | marine sediment metagenome | isolation source: surface marine sediment (1.8m) | place: French Polynesia: Moorea | collected 2018-08 | reverse complement strand
TGAGGCTGGCAATTTTTGGCAAGAAAATGCCAGGATTTTTTGCTGATGATCTCTTCTTCAAACTAAAGAAGCGGGAAACCGCCACTGTGAGCACTCAGCTTGACGTTGCACGCAATTTGTCTCTTTTTCAAGGAGAAGTTTTCACAAAACTCCTTCCAGAGAGACAGAAAGACAAAAACTACGATGGAAAATGCAAAGTCTAAAGAAAAATCACCAATATTTCTGTGAAATGGAAATGTGTGCATTTCAAAATGGCTCTATAATTCCCCGCTATTGACCATCACTGTTAAGATAATAAGTGAGGGTAGTTGTGTGACGCTTGCATAAGCCACTTGAGTAAGAGGAGGGCTCAGGGAGACCCTGGATTCATTCCAGGGCTGGATCAACTCTTGGATTGAATTTCAAAGGCCAGCAAGAGGAGCACTCGAACCAACCAACCCTCCTTAACTTGGAGACACATTTCGAAGAAAAATAATGGACCGCGCGGGGCTCTCCTTTCTTTTTTTTGTCTCCGACGGCTGTCATGTTCCACCATCAATGTTGAAGCTAGCTAACGCTAACCTAGTTCGAACTGGAAAAATGTTATCAGATGACATCGTCAAGCACAATGTGCGGGCGTTTTATGGTGACAAGAAACTAGAGACATTCGCGTCTGTTCCTTATGTGTTCCTAAAGCAATCCCTTATCCTGGAAAAGCAGAGTAGAGCAGCCATATCTATTTTATGTTATGTACACATAACTTATAGCCCTACTATCATACTACCATATCGTAAGGGATGGAAGGAAATAGCAGTCATATAAAGATGAGAGAGAGAGAGGGAGCCTTCTTCGGCCTAGTGTTCCTACAATAGCCATGCCTGCCAGTCACAATCTTCTCTTCCCTTTTAACTGTCTAATTACTGGCTTCTTAACCCAGATTTCCTGGATTCCTGGCTAAATATCTGACAGGCAACTTCTAGACTTGACTGGCATGGTAAGGGTGGCAAAAACAAACATAACCCAGTTGAAAAACTTTTGATACCCTCTGGTGTTACAGCCTTGCAAAAGGGGGTTAACTGCTTAGCTATAAATCTACAAGGGGGTCTTTTGATACTAAATAGTGTAGGTATGACCTGGCCATAAAGGGAAAGGTAACTGCTCATGTTTGGCAGTTCCGATTGGCCATTTAGTAGAGCCACCATCCAGAGTTTGATTTAGTATCTGACACCACAAAGTTGGGCTCTCAGGTTCTTGGCAAACTTGTAATTTAGCCAATCTCTTCTCCTTTGGTTTGGATCCATGATTTATTGCAAACACTAGTCCACGTCTAGCAATGGACCTTCGCCTAGGATAGAACAGTAAAAGACAAGCTCGCGACCGACAGTTTATCATCTAGCTCTCTCTTTTTCTCAATGAATTGCTCTGGATCTGGCTCTAGGACAGGCTAGTCCAAAAAGTACATTCATGGTAAAAAGACCTGGTTTGCTTTTATGCACGAGAGAATGTTGCCCCATATTTAGCAGGGAATCATCAGGGTACCAGCATGAGTACGTACTTATTACCTATGGCCTATAAAATCATGGTGTTGAAAAACGGGTACACTGTATCGTCCTTTGGACGGTTTTCAACTATGCCCCTTTTAAAGATTAATTGAAAAACTTTCTCAAGACATGTCCCCATGTTCATGGATTTGCTTTTATGCCACTTTTTCGTCCATGTCTCTGACATGATAATCCCCGGAATTTGAGAGCTGCCGTGCGCCATGGCCATGCTGCCTCGTAAAATAACTGGCTATATGGGCGCGTTTTATGAACGGACCAGAAAAGAGTGTAGTAGTAGGAGAGTCCAAAACTAAGCACCAGGTCTTAAAAAAGCTGCAGAAATTGACCTCATTTGACATGCTTTTGCAACAGGACAAACCATTAACAACAGTGTTTCTTCTCTATTTCAGGTATGCTTGGCAAGAAAAGTTTAGATAAAACGTCCAGAGAATGGGGGAGAAAAGAAATCGCAAAGAATACCAACGATCCAATGTCTAAAAAGAAGGAGTGAGATAACTGAATGGACGAATAGATTGGGCAAAGTACAACCAAAACAACATTGTGTCTGTCTGCAAGAGTAAAGAAAATAGTACGGAGAGTAAGAGTGGGAAAAACTACATGCCCTGGATGAAAAATCAACTCTACTTCTTGTTACAGTTTGACCCCTTCTTAGATAGGTAACTACAGGTATCTTCTATGTAACTAAAACTTTGTTACATCAAGTCACTTCCAGACGAGAGGTTTTTTCTCGTTCTCAGGAGGTACGCAGCATCTTGAAGTACACGACATATCATGACCAAAAATGTGGAAAAGAGGCCTGGTTGTCTGAAGAAAAAAGGCACTAGATTTTCACAGCCAGAACATGAGCTGTCACCCGTTGTGGACAGTTTCTGTGAAAGAGTATGAAAGATTTGTCTGTGTAGGCACAAAAATTAAAGCTAGATAGTCCACCATATTAGTTAGTGTTTGATATCTATTTAGGTTACATGAATGAAGTCAATCAAAGCTAGGCTAAGGGGAAGTGTTATCTGACATACCTATATTAAGTATAAGAGAAACTAACATGTAAATAGCCTCCTCATCTTTTGGCCATTCAGCATTTTTCCTAGCTTTTTACGCGAGCACACAACTCACACTCTGAATGCATCTCGCTTTTTGAAAGGTGATGAAGAAAAAGATGGTGTGTGACAAGCAGAAACACCACCCGAGAAAAGCTGAAAAAACCTAAAAGAATGTTTTCTTTTTTTGGTCTCTAGATCTATCATAAGGATTGGGTCTAAAAATATAGGTAGTTTTAGATGGGATAAACATGCAAAAAATAGAAAATATCTTTTTCCAATGCTCTTTCCCTGAATGTTTTATGTGGCCAAAATGTCGAATGGATTTAACCAACCGTGTGAAATTTATTGAAGCACGATCGATGGTCTCTGACCTCTAAATTCAGCGGACATTCCTGGGGGTTTAATTGATTTTTATTAATTCATGCAGTATCTTTTTACGCACCTGCACTTCATATTTTTAAGGTCAAGATTTTTAGTAGCGATTGTTTTTTGACAATTTTTTTTCAAAATACGTAAAACCACAAGCCTTTTCCCAATGCTCAATGTACTAGTCATAGATTCAGAGTAATAAATCGCTTTCAAAGCCCTCACATATTTATTTCTTCCTTGCATATATTCACGAAAAATTCTCCTCAATACGAACCAAATGTTCAATGGACTGGAAAAACATCTACTAGCTAGGCCGATTTTTGCGAAACTTTGCATTGAAAATGATGCTTTTTAAAGCATTGACGTTTTTAAAAAGGGCCTGCTCTATCGTAAATAGACAGTAACCCTGGATTGGAATCAATACCAAAAAGAGCTAGGCTGGGCCATTATAGGAAAAGCCATTCGAATTTTCATGGTCGAGAATTGGAAAACTGTTCTGGAGCGGGCTTAATTTCCTTTAAAATTAGCATTCTCATAAAAGTTTTAAAAGCCATACAAAAATCGAAAACCTTCAATATTTGACCTTTTTCGGGAAAAATGCATATGGTTAAATGGACGATTTTTCCATGCACGACCAGCTTTTAATCAGCCATTTTATGTAACATTTGACATAAGCAGGAAGGAAAAAAGTCTTGGAAAATCTTTGCAGTCGAGTCAGAGTTTTCAACATATGTGTGTGCCGATATATGTTCCGCCGTCGTAACTGGTATAGATTTTGTCTGTAGGGCATTTTTTACGATTCAAATCCCTTCTGCGCTGCTTTGCAAATACTCGTACGCTACATAAGTTTGCTCCTATACTTGAAGAACCCTTCCAATATCAAGATACTTCCACATATGTTTCCATAGAGCTAAACAAAATGTTATGAGAGACTGCAGTGAAATTGATTACTTTGCATTGATTTGACTTAAAAATTAAAATTGGAGCAATCTTGATAAAAAACCTTGAACTTGAAATGCGAGACAGGAGACGACGTAGCTGCAGTTTAGATTGAAGTTTTGCATTGTTCCCAAGGGGGCCTTTAGAAAGCTAGAAAGCTCAGGTCCAATTTTATGGCTGTAAAATGAGACGCTTCTCCCTACAAACATGCTCCTCACTCTCCTTCTTTTTAGTTGAGAGTTGACTTGGCAATGCAGATATCAAAACTTCCAACCTTCAATTCAATGCAAGCCTAAATTGTTTTTCTGCGCGAATGCTGGCTTCTGGCACGGTTCCTATGGCATTGAATTGATATATCTTATGGACATTCGCCAATCGCAGACCGCAGTGCATTTATGAAATGAAGTTTTGGAACACACGACTAACACTCTCAGCTCTCATGGTTTGGTGACAATGTCCTCAAGGCTGGAATAATTCCAGTCACGTCTGAATTCCCTCCAAAAGGGGAGAAAACCGTATGCAAAATTGCATGTGGCAAAGAAACTTTTCTCATACTTTTCCATTTGAATATTGCTGAGAATTCGAATGTCACCCGTCTCCGGAATTGCAATCACAACATTGATGCTTGGATAGGGTCCGGGAGAATGTCCAATCCTAGGCGAAAATTTTGGCCACACACACAATTCTACAGCTGGAGGGAAAACTCAAAAAGTCTCCTTTAATGCGGCGGGATACGCCGGCATCGGCATTCGGGCTTTTGGCGAAAATTAGAGCTTGCCTCTGGAATTTCGGATTATTTTCTGACATATTCTGACAGTTTTGGAGGAGCCAGCAAACGGCACAGCATCCATTAGGAAAAATGGTTTTAGCCTTGGCCAAATTTTTCAGGGAACGCCCAAGGACAAGAAAACTAATTTTTGATATCAGAATGAAGGATTTTCGTCACCAAACTAAACAATATGAAGGAATGAATGCATCGGGTTAAAAATGGCGCTTTTTATGTCCACGCCACGTCCGCAAATAAAGTATCACTCCCCTGAGAAAATGGTGCCTTGTTTAATGTTTATGTTTTGTTGTACTTCGCTCTCTTTTTGACCCTTTTGGGGGCCTTTTGAAACTACTTGCAAACAAGCAAAGTAAAACACGTCTAGTCGTTTGTCCGTCACGGCCCAGTGCTGAAAAGTTGAAAGTACACATTTCTTTCTGTTTCAAATGAATACTACCATCATCTGTCCTATCTATGCACAACCACGACAAGTACTGGGAATAAGAGATATGGCGGGGTATAATGTGGTCCACATTTTATCTTTATTTGAACCGGGTTCACGTCATTGTCCTCCATCGTAGTCCAACTATGGACTTGGATTTTCAATTTAGTCCAGCAGGAGGGCCTCCTCATTCCATGATGATGTTAGTAGACTGACTAATGGCCAAATGGAATCAGGGGGCGGATTTTGCCCGGTGACCTTATAAAAAGTAAGAGCATGTCGGAGAACAGAAAAAAACGAGAGCGTCGCGCCACCCACAATGCATAAAAGAAAAGAACCTCCTAGAAGTTGTAGAAGGGATGAAGTGCGGGCCATTCATTTCGTCAAGCTCGCGAAAGGGGACCATAGCTCTTATCTGGATGGGTGTAACGAAAGTAAGTAAGATCCTGAGGAGACCCTGGGTACATCCGTTTCCTATATTCCACATATTTTCACATTGGCTGCTCAAAGGAAGCATCAAAGGTACGACGTTATTGCATAACAACCGGATTTCCAATGCGCTTTGAGAAGACTCTGATCCATTCTTGGATTCATAGATGAACATGGCAGACCTCAAGTCGACCATGCTCAATGTACCTTGGAGAGTCCTGTATACTTACATAAGGCCTATCCAAGGTGAATAAATGTATGAAAAGAAGGTAGGCAGGACCTCCTTCTACCTCTCTGGGAACGAATGGTCCGTAGATTTCGTCAGAGCAAAAATGGCGCTCTTGCGACCGCGAGTGTCTAACAGGTTACAGTAGCTTGCATGTTCCACTAGAATGTCAATGACATTGATGAGAACCAGATGCATAGATTGCAAGACAACATCTTATATTTCACTTGTGTTTAACTCTGTTCGATTGCTTACTCTCCAGCTCTTTCTCCCCATGATCAAGTCGAGTGAAAGGATACCAACCAAAAAAAACCTTGTATGTAAGGTAACCCATTCTGGTGGGAATTTTACTGCATATAGCTTTTTTCACAAGGATATCTCAGTGCATTTGAAGCGCCATTGAACTGGCTTTGGTCTAAGTGAAGTTACCCTTTCTCAAGCTCAAGGTCTAGGAATAATGTAAATACTTACTTGCTTGCCTGGGAAAATATGTAGATAGGCTGGAAGATCTAGGTAACTTTGTAAGCCTTCCTCTCTGTCTGTACACATTTTTGCACTATATCAAAAACCAACTTTATGTGTCTGCTGTGTGCAAGTAAGTGCACTCTCCTTTACTTGAACAACTTTGTTAGTCACTTCTCTCTCAAAATTGAATTTGTCTTGAAACAATTGCTTAATTTAGCTGCAAAAGTTAAGGTGACATAACAAACCCTGTTTCCTAACTTTCTTGCCATGTCCAGAATGCAACACATGGCTGCACAGTGGGTCTAGAAACAAAACAAACAAGAGTGCTTCAGGGAGAATACGCACGGTAAAAGATAGCCCATATCAGGGAAACCGATTACCATATGAATGCAACTGGCCTTCCTCCTTTTCTTCTTCCCAAAACCTTTTCCATCTGGCACTTTCTTTACTCCCCTTGGACTTTCTTCAACGCAAGATGACAAGGGGGACAAGGTCGGCCACGCCACCAACTATTTCAATGATCCATTTAGCTTACGGGGAACGTGAAGAATCGGGAATTAAGTAAGGCCCTGACTGAATTAAATACCGAGAACCACAAGGTTCAGAATTAATTCTTGAACATTGCATAAGAGCTACAACTGCTCCAATGCATTTCCTGTCCCCGCTGCATAGAAAATGGGGAGTTAATAAGGAATGAAGGACAGTTTCCGGTCCAGACATCAGTAGATTAGTAGCAAGACGATTGCACTCTTTCGGTTGGTTTCATTAAGCCCAGCAATCCAGACTGTGGGCAAAAAGTGGATCGCCTTGAAGTTTGTAGGTTCTGTCAACATATCTCCTCTCTTCGTGTCGGAGTATTGAAGAATGTGCTCGCGGGTAAATTGGGCTGGTTGGCGCGATTTTTATTGGATCGAGTTCACTGGTCCGGAACGCTATTATGTACTACCGCCAAGGCTTCTCTTTTTTTTCTCGCTGCCTCCTCCTTCTCATCCTCTTGTGGTCACAAATAATAAAACCACCACCAGTAGTAGCAGAACATTCACCAAACGACGAGTAAAAAGAAACCTCCAGTACAGAAACACCAAAGAAAATAGTTATGGTATGGATGGCCTATGGGCCTTGCTTGAAAACACGAACTTCAAAGGAGACACGCTGATGCACCAATGTCCTCAAGCCTGATTGGTCGAATAGCGTCTTGGCCACGCCCCCATTGTGTCAACAGGGCCAATGAGCAAACAGGAAGTATCAGTACCAACCACCACCTATAAAGCTAAGTGGAGGGGGGAAGCCAGCAGAACCTATATAATAAAGTAGCAAGGAAAAAAGGTCATTTCCCAAATGTAAGTATTTCAGGCCCGGGAAACAATTTTTCAGCCCCAATACCCTTACTTCTACTCACATATAGAGGAGACGGAGCGTAGGCCGAGCGTAGCGAATTGAGCAGGAGCGTAAGGAGACTTTGAACAGCCAAAATCAATTATTTGTAGTAGATGCTGGCGATCTCAAAAATGGTGTCAGAGATTGCCTTCTTTTCCAGCCAAGGGGGATAAATCAAATGAATTAATGTGTTTCACTTAGCTTTTATTTGCGCGCGCCGGTCAGATAATGGCCACGCCATCGATCAGTCTTATGTACTCAGCAACCAACGTTCACAGAGGGCATCAAAAATGAAATGCACAGTTACCGTATATGTTAATATGCGACCCACTGTGCTCAAAACGAAAATCCATCCTTGTGCAAATATGCTAGGTTTAATCCGATTAATGATTCAATCTGCGGCCAGATGCTCAAGGAAATTTAAATGAAAAGTTACTCTACGTTATGAAAGCTTATCACTGCCACTTGATTATATGGCACAAATTAACTTCATAGAGCTTGATTTCCGAGCCAAGGTCGACAGAAGAGCATTAGATAGATCTCAGCGTAAGATAGGACGACAGCCTTTTGACATCTTATAGCTTTGATATCTAACTAGCGTCTCTCTCTGGAGACAAACGATTGCCCCGAGCGGAATTAGTAATCTGGGGAACATAATTTTACCTACTACCAAAAAAAGCTTTTAAAGCAACAGATTTTGCATAATGGCGGCAGTGGTATAAATATTTAATTCATCACTTTCTTTTCACCACGAGCGAGCATGTTTTTGCAAAGTTTTCACTTGAAAGAGGTAACGTAAATATCTTTGTACACAAACCCAAGGCCATTCTTTTGGTCTAGAAAAAAAAATGAAAATTTCTCACATTTTTGCTTAGGAAGTCTTATCTCTTCTCCACTGCAAAAAAGTTGTGAGCTGGGCCTGCTTATCAGTTGAGAGCAAAAAGTTATTAGGGAATTAGGCAAATTCTTAATTAAAAACGTACCATCAGAATTAGATAAGTGAAAAGTTTTTGGAAATATCTAGAAAAATGGGGGATTTTTATTCAGAAAGCCAAAAAAGGGTTTTGTTCTTGTGTTTGCGGGTGTCAGGCGTAGTTCCGATGCTTCCTGCTAAAAAAACTGTTCGGTACTTTTCTCTTTATGCTCAACTTTTTCCGTGAAATGACAGATAAAACATGCATTATTTTCTAAAAAATATTTTCTCAGAAAATGGTGGAAAAACGTAGGAATGGAAGAAGAGATTCTTCTTGCCAAATATTTCTTTTTGTTCTGACTTCTCTTGCGGTAAGTTTTTTTGCGTTTGGTCTGAGGTCAAAATGTGCAAAAAATCTTATATTTTGTGGTTATTTCTCTCAAAAAATGTACCAATTCTTGTGTAAAAATTGAAAATATTTTAAAAAATATAAGCACTTTTTACACATGACAACGACATTTCTTGACCTAAATGTATCAAGATATGTGCAAGAAAAAGCATCTTTTGGAATTCGAGGAATCCAGTAACTAAGGACCAACTTTTTGGTTATAATGTTTTGCTTCGGGTTTGATTTCCGAGATGGGCTTTCTCCCATCCGATCTCTTTTTATGGTTGTTGGGTTTTTGGGGGAGAGGAGGCCTTTTTTGCGCTCAAAATTCCATCAAGAACGAACCCAATCAAACAAATTGCGTTTGGGCTTATAGATAAATCTTCACCGCCATTGGTGCTCCTTGTAGCTTGTAGCTTGTAGTGGTCATCACCCGCGAGCAAATGCATTTTCGGCAGCACAGGATAACAACAAAGCATCTATCTGTGTAGGCTTATTTTGCCCTCAATACCAATATACAGTATTGATCCCTTTAAAGCCCAAACAGAAGATCTCTTTTTGCATTCTCAACATATTGAAAAGAAGGAGAAGGAAAAGGAAGATTGCATTTTTATCATCCACGAGCGCCACGCCCCCTCATCACAGAAAAAAGGGGAGAGGGCCCCGCCCCCAACAAACCATTATGGGTGCTTCTTTTTTCATTTCCTGACCGAATTCGTTGCCTCTCCCCTTTTTTGCCACCCAAAAAATTTACAATACTCTCACGTAGTCCAATTGCCACGGCTCTCCGGGTGTTAGCTTCCGGAGTGGTTACTCAAGATTTATTCCATTATCTAGATTTTGAAGCCAAGATGGACAGGGGCCACACAGTTGAGACTTTGAGTGTGTCCTTATCCCTTCAAAAAGATCTGATCAATCTGCTGAGACTGGCTATTATACCCCCTGGCCGTTTGGCAATCTGGTTCCCGAACCGGAAACGCGTCAGCTGACCAAAAAGGGGCAACCGGAAGTGGTGGCTGCGCTTTCCGGGATTCTAGGAAGGCCTTTAGCCATTTGGCAGTAACGAGTGTCAGCTGAAAAACATTAAAAGGAGCTCCAAATCGCAATGGGAGGAGGAGGAAACCCTAGAAAAAAAGACCAAAGGAAAGAAAGGCTGAAAGAGGCCGTGGGTATAAAAAAAGGCCAAGCTTGCAATTTCCTTAAGTAAGATCACCTTTAAATAAGAGCTGAGTGAGGGTACCTTCCTATAGATATCTCTTTCGCTTGGAGAATTATTTACCACCGACCTTGAGCACCACCAAAACTAACCTTCATAATTCATGAATGACAATGGGATGGCTTGATACTTTTTGTTGGTGAAAGAACATCAATAAAAAGTTTCACTTTCTATATCTATTTATCTGACACCACCTGTCCTTTAAAGCCTTTCCTTCCCTTCTTTTTTTGAAATTTCAATTCAAAAGCCACCAAGGTCAGAGATGGACTTTTGTTGTTCTTGGGTTTCCCACGTGTCCATCCTTTGAACCCGCTCGCTTTTTCGGGGCAGCATATAAATGTATTGTGTAGCCAGTTCGTGTTAACTTATGTAAGTGGAGGCCATTGCTCAAGTTTTTGCTTGAAAGGTT